>OLGD01001995.1_pt1 | contig 25830 bp, 19 predicted proteins | sample 1605311 | NCBI WGS metagenome assembly OLGD01 (sample SAMEA3888917, study PRJEB22519) | human gut metagenome | biome: human gut; feature: human-associated habitat; material: faeces | place: Denmark | collected 2010
TTTTTTTATGAGTGCGTTGATATCTGTCCCGTGTTTCACTTTTATCAACATCCTATATCGACCGTTTCCCCATGAAGTGTCGTCACTGCTCATCCATCCCATAACAGAATATTTGAAATTAGAATGTTTCCCCCAGTCGTCTATGACGGCACTTATACGATATCCTTTCATGTTGTTGCCAGAAATCAATTCTTTCCCAATCACATCTGTAGTACCAAATAAATCGCGAGCCATCTCTTCTGTAATGGCAACTTCTTTCTCATTGGATGATGATGATAAGAAATTATTGTTGCCTTCTAAAATTTTTACATCCATCATCCGCATAAAAGTAGAGTCAGGCGCTATATATGGATATTCCGTCAACTGTTTGTTCTGCATCGTGAAAAAAGATTGCTGTTCGAATGCACACCAATCTTCTATTTCTGAATAAGAATTTTTTAAATACCCACCTAAAGCGTAGGGTACAAAGTTGTGATAATGTGTTCCGAAATGATTTTCATCCGTCCGTATCAGATAGATGCGATCCGCATCCCTGTGAAAACTATCATATGTCATCTCATATTGTATCCAGAATGTGGACAAGGCAAAGCATGCCAGACCTATTGCCAGACCGACAATACTGATTATACTTTGTGTTTTATGTTTCAGTATATTCCGAAAGACTATTTTAAGATAATGCTGTATCATGGTTTCTTTATTTTCTTTATTCTTCTTTCTCTTACTCGTATTTAATCACTTCTGCCGGATTTACATTGGCTGCTTTATAAATCTGCCAGATAATAGTCAACAATGATATCAAGGCTGTTGCGCCTATGCCTATAATAAATAAATCGGGAGTGATGGGTGCCTTATGGGCAAAGTCTTCTAAATAGAGTATTATCGCTCCGGAAGACAATGGAATAGCTATCAGTGATGCTATCCCCAATACTGAGAGATATTTTTTGATGAGTAAAGGATATATGTTCTTCCCTTGTGCTCCATTTACTTTACGCAGGCCTATTTCCCGATAACGCTGACGGATATCAAATAATGAAATGGCCAATAGTCCCAAGGATGATATAAGAATGGCAACTTTGGCAAACAATGAATAGATATCCACCACCCGCCGATCTTCATTGTACATGGAAGCTATCTCATCTTCTATCAGTTTATATTCGAAGTCAGTGCTTCCCGTAGCTTCTTCATATAATTTACGCAAGAAGTCGATAGCTTCTGCCCTCCGTTCGTGCGGATACGAAGCAGTAACAGTAATAAGCTCATATTTTTCATCAAAATATTCGATAATCATGGGAGCGGCGGACTGTGATAAATGCTTGACGTTGAAGTCTTTTATAACTCCTACGATTTCAACAGGAGGATTATACTCGGATGGAACATTACTGGAAGCCCAACTTTTGTCTTCACCCTGAAGTTTGTCACGCGTAATATCCTTGATGCCAAATACTTTTTTGGCAGATTCGTTGATGATACATTTAAAACTGTTTTTGGTAAACATTTCATCTATTGAATCATTCCATAACCTGCCTTCTAGTAGTTGGAATTCGAATAATTCCATAGAGCGTGGAGACATTCTGGCTCTTAGTACCGGTTTGAAACCATTCTCTGCCCGGTTAAGAGCGTAACGTGACGGCTTGAACTGGTGAAGCGGCATTGGTATCCTGCTCCAATGAGTAAATAATGTACTTTCACTCATTCGTTTGTTTACTAACTCTTTATTAGCCTGCTGTATTTTCCCTTCTTTCAAAAGATCTTCTTTCTCTTTCTCATGAAATGAACTCCCTCCTTTGAAAACATACATCTTGCATTCTATCACATCATGAGTACGGAAACCGAGGTCGGAATGAAGCATGTATTCAAGTTGCCGTACAAAGAAAAGCGACATGACAATCATATAGATAGTGATGACATATTGAAAGCCAAGAAAAAGCATGCGTGAACGGACAGAGAAATGCGTGGAAGAAAGTTCGCGCATGGAAGAAACCGGAGTGTTATGAGTAAATTTTATAAATGGATAAAATGTGGTTAGCAATGGAAGCACAAATAAAATAAGAAGAGATATATTCAGGTCAAACTTTAAATTTGAGTTCGTAGGAATATACATCTCATTGTAGAACAAATGTCTGGTAATTTCAATAATCAACCAACAAATAAACAGTGCAGCTCCTGAGAGTAGCATATTCTCAATGTATATCTGAAGAAAGATTTCTTTTCTACCTGCTCCATATACTTTCTTTATACCAAACTCCCTGGCGCGTTTGGACATGATGACTGTATAAATATTGGTAAAGTTTAGGATGCCTATAATACCTACCAGAAAGGCAACAATCCATAATACACGAATATAATCTTTATTTCCGTGTTGGGATAATGCTGACTTTTCATGAGAGGTCGTATAATAATAATCTGTCAATGGTAAATACTGGTAGTGCATGGTCTGGAATGTACTCCATTCGTCTCGTGGCTGTTCTTTATTGTATTTTTCATTCAATTTGGCAATGTCCGTACCCGGTGTCATAACTACAGCATAGTTCGGATTTGAAAACCATAATTCTTCCAGTTCGTCCGATAAAAACATGTCCGGTAGCCATGATGTTTTGGTTTCCTGAGTATCCAATACACCTACAATGCGGAACTTTCTTCCGACGGAATTTTTAAAAGTCACGCCTATAGGATTGGGTACTCCATTGAGGGAATGAAGCCAAAACTCTTTAGTTATGAGCGCATCGTTGGGGCGCTTTATTTTCCCACTCCCCATATAAATGGAATAAGGAAAAATACTAAAGAATGTACTGTCTATGGACAGGGCATTTACAGTAATTTCTTGTTTCCCAAAATCCATAACCAAATCGGTACATGGAGTGAATGACGCATAACGTTCTACTGCCGGATCCTTCTCTAAGTCAGATTGGTATCCGGACAGTTCTTTGGTGCCGTCACTGATAGAACGTTCGATAAAATAAATCCGTTTGTATTCCGGATAACAGTGGTCTACTGTATTCTCCTGATGAATATATCGTGTTATGGTAAATACACAGGCAAGACTAATTGCTAACCCTATGAAATTGACAAAGGTATACACCTTAAATCGCAATAGCATGCGTATGGATAATAAGATTTGTTTCATACTCTATGTGTTTTTATTCTGTTTTCATAATCTTTGCCGGATTAATGCGTGCAGCCTTATTCACCTGCCATAACAAAGTGCCCAATGAAATGCCCGCAACAGTTAGTATGGCAATCACATATATGAATATACTGACAGGTGCTTTAACAACGAAATCCTTTGTATAAGTATCTATGAGATAGTAAGATAATGGTGCGGTAAGCAGCGTTGCCCCTCCTATCACCCATATATATTTGCGAAATAAAATTGAATATAAATTCCGTAACTGCGCTCCGTTTACTTTCCGGATAGCAATCTCGCGATATCGTTGGCGAATATCGAACAGAGAGAGCCCAAATAGCCCCAAAGCCGAAACAAAAATGGAAATGGCGGAGAAAAGCGTGAAGACAGTTGACACACGCCGATCTTCGCGATACAGTGCCTGCACATCTTCTTCCAGCCAGTGATGGTCAAATTCTTCGGTATTAAAAATCTCTTGTCTGATCTTTTTCAGATAAGAGATGAGCTCTTTCTCTTTTCCGTTTTTACAGGCTATCTGGTATTGCGAACCACCTGCCTTGGGAGATACCATAAATACAAGAGGCTTCTTACCAGCAGTAAGGTGTCCGGTGTAGTAGTTTTCTACGACTGCTTCTACGGGCATCAGAGATGTTCCGCCTTCTATAATATTTCCATCCATGCCCATGGAAATCCAAAGTGCTTTCTCTCCCCTGACAAATGCTTCATCACGTTTCGTATAGCCGAAGGCTTTCATGGCAGCCTCGTTCATGACTACCAGATATTTATTGCGTCCTTCAATTTTATCGGGCAATGCATTTTCTTTCATCCGTAGCTCATAAAATTTGAAAAAGTCAAGGGGTACCCACATCAGCATCATATTTTGTTTCACGTCTTTATCATTTATAAGAACGGATGTGCCTGCGCCTCCTGCTCCTAAGATGCCACATTGTGACGGTTCTCCACGGAACCACTGTTCGATGAAGGGACATTCTTCCAGCTTTTGCTCAATGCTCTGAGCATCTTGCCAGTGTTTCTTTTTCTGCTCTTCACTCTCTAAATACCAAGTTTTGGAGAGAGGTACTAGATTAGCATACAATATGCCCTTTGTCCGAAATCCCGGAGGAGTATCTTGCAAAAAGTGAAGGTGACTGCTGAAATACAATGATAGTATAATAAGCAATAGAGTGATGCTATACTGTATAAATAGGAAGGCTGTGCGGGTTGCAACAGACTGGCGTGATCCTCCGATGGAGCGTATAGATATGATGGGTGGCAGATAATTGTATTTGATAAAGGGATAAATAGTGGTAATTAATGGTAGAAGAACCCAAACAGTCAATGACAGTTGCCAGTCAAAAGCTGTATAGGGAATGTCACTTTCAAGCAACCGATTGGCATATCCGGAGAATATCTCAATGAAAAACCATGCCAGTAGCAAGGCGATGGATATCATTAATGCATTCTCTGTCCATAGTTGCATGAAGAGAGTGCGCCCCTGCACACCGAAGACTTTCTTCACACCATATTCCTTAGAACGTCTTAGCATGAAGACTAAATAGATATTGACAAAGTTTAATATGCCTGCCAGTAATAACAACAAGCATACTCCTGTGAGTATCAGGATGTGGGAACGGCTGCTGTAATGCCATATCTCGGGATCATCGCCGGAAGCCGCCAATTCTTTGTTCCAATAAAGTTGGCTGACAGGTAGGAAGTTATACCGTATTCTAAACCCCTGTGACGTCTGGCGGTAGACATTACTGGAAGCATTAATGGCATCCACATCGACTCCGGGCATAAAGCGTAATAGTTCCACATACATTCTGCTCCATTCTCTTCTTGTTTTAAGATCCAGGTTTACTACAATGTCAAATGTCAGTGAGGATTTGCATGCCGGTTCATCCAATATGCCGCAGATAGTGAGATGTTTGCCTCCGGAATACTCCATAGTCTTTCCTATCGGGTCTTTTTCTCCAAATACACGTTTAGCGAATTGCCGGGTGACAAGAGCTTCTTCCGGTGCTGCCATGCATTTACCCTTTAGCGGATAATTAAAGAAATGGAAGAAAGCTGTATCAGCAGCCAATAGCTGGACAGCATAAGGCTTTTCATCAATCGTCACATTATCATTGCAGGATGTAATGAAGTAACTCCTTTCTTTGACGGCCTCAGGCTGAAAATAAACAGTGTCTGCTCCGCTATCTGGTCCTACACTGCCTGGGAATACGTTGCCATCTATGTCGCGAAGTGGAATATAGACATTTTCAGCATCCGTGCAATGTGTGTTTACCTGAAGCTCTCGGTGAATGTAGCGGACTAATATGATAGTACATGCCAGACTAAGTGCCAGCCCGATTATATTAATAATCGTGTATGATTTAGAGCGTATAAGGAAACGCCAAGCGTATTTAAGTGTTTTCATATTTTCAAGTATAATCTGTTTTATTCGTTTTTTATAACCTCTGCCGGATTCTGACATGCAGCTTGCCATATCCGCCAGCCGATACTAATGCAAATGATTACAATAACTACGATCAGAATTATTACATAAATCCACCAATTGATAGAAGTCTGAATGACATATCCTTCCAGCCAATGTTGCATGACGATATAACCCGCCGTAAAAGCAACAATTGCAGCCAATGCCAGTAATATCATATATTCCCGGAGGAATATACTGATAATGTCCGAAATGGTAGCTCCATTCACTTTACGGATAGCAATCTCTTTGCGCCGTTGTTCGCATGATAGATTGATTAAGGAAAATATTCCGAAGACTGCAATAATTCCACAAACAATAGATGCTACGGTTAACAGCTTCATCAAGATATTCTCGGAAGCGGTAGCTTCTTCTATTATATGACTTACGCTCCGTGACCACATGTAAAAATCAGGATAACTTTTCTTTATATGATTGTTAATAGCCTTCAGAACGTCTTTATATTCCCCATGATACGTATAAACATACTGTTTCCGGGGAGGAAACTTCGATACAGTATATATAGCCGGCAAAGCCTGCGTGATGGGTGAAAGGCGGATATCTTTCAAAACACCGGCTACCACATAAGATTTATGAAACTTCTTTCCAACAGGGTCTTTCCAACCCAGTTTTTTTGCTAATGATTCGTTTATCAGTATGTCATTAGGGCTGGATGACTCATCTGGGAAAACACCGGCCACTAACTGTAATCCTAATAAATCGAATGTTTCTTTTGAAATCTGGAAATCATTGACAGCTACTTCTTTATCTCCCGGTTGTTTGCCATCCCATTCTACGGCTGTAAACATAGATTGGGCTAATCCCGGTAAGGGGAAATTTGAGACTTCCCGAAAATCAATGTCCGGAATTTCTTTCATTAGTTTTACCCAATGTTCTTTATCACTGTCAGGGATACCTTCAAGATAGGCCACATACTCTATATCAGTATTGGTGACTCCCATGTCGGCAGATGTACGCAGATGATGCAATTGTTTCATCATCATTATTGTACAAAATATAAAACCAATACTGACCACCAATTGAAACCAAACCCCTATCCGTCGGTAGAAGGTAGAAAAGCGACGGGTGATAGCGGAAGATATAGCCGACTGTAATGTAAAACGCCGTTGAACCAACAAGGTGAGCCAGGCAAAAAGTAGAACGGTTCCTATGACGATTGACATATAGATAAGCGTCTCTTTATAAAAAAAGAGATTATTCTCTTCAGTGATGTAAGACCAGCGCTTGAATATGGGGAGAGAAACTTCCACCAATAAGAAGCCGACAGGAACTGAAGCCAGCAGTAGTAATACAATCTCAGACATCAGCAAGGCGACCAGACTTCTTTCCGATGCTCCATTCACTTTACGGAGTGCCCATTCACGCTGCCTCATGCGAATGCGTATCAGGTAGATAATGAGATAGTTGGATAGTGCTCCCAAAACGATTAGCAGGCTGATCAGACAAAAGAGGCGGACATATTCTATACGGATAAATATATTGTATTTGGGATGTGTATAATGATATTCCGTTATAGGAGTAATGTGAACAGGATATTTCCGTATATTTCCTTTCATATCGACTTCTATATCTTTTAGCTTTTTACCCAAAGCGTCCATGTCGGTACCGGGAGCAACGCGAAACAAGGTAGTTCCGGATGCATAGCCCCAGTCCAGATATTCCGGGGCTTTTCGCCTTGAAATCACGTCGAATTCATAATTAGAATGTCCTTTCCATTTTTGAACCACGGCAGTAACAGTCATTTTCTTATCAAGCGGAAACTCCTTGCCAATAGGTGATTCCTTACCGAAAAGCAAGCGGGCAGCTTTATCGCTAATGGCTATCTCATCGGCAGTATTGTACAAAAACTGCAAACTGCCTTCCAATACCGTAACCGGAAACATGGAGATAAAAGCACTGTCTACCGATATCATGGTCCAATGCCTGTTCTGATCATCGTTATACTCTGTTGTGAAGTTTGTATAAGTCGCAACTTCTATTTCAGGAAAGGTATTGACCAGATGAGGGGCCAGCAAAGGAGAAGTCGTAGTTGAGAAACCACTGGTTCTAAATACGGAAGGAACACTTGCCACATAGACTCTGTCGGCTCCATCATGGAAATTATCATAACTTTGCTCATAATTCATCCACATGCCGGACAGGGAAAAGCTGACAAAACCTACGGTTAAGCCAATAATGCTGATCAGAGTCTGCATTCTGTACTTCAACAGGTTTCTTATTGCTATTTTCAGATAATGTTGTATCATGTATTTGTTCTTTACTTTAATATTAGCTCTTCCGCTTTGCCAAAGTTATCATATCCTGTTGTAATAACCCAATCTCCGGGTTGCAAACCGTCTGTAACCTCGTATTGCTGCGGGTTCTGGCGCCCGATGCTGAGAGGAACACGTGTAGCTTTGGTTTTGGATGCATTCAGTTTGTATATCCATTGTCCACCGGTGGATTGATAGAAGTTGCCACGAGGGATAACAATAGCCTGTTCCGGTTGCCCCAATTCTATTTGTACGCGGAAACTTTTACCTACACGTACGTTGTCAGGCATTTCTCCGGTAAATACCAAGTCCACATCGAAAGTGCGGTCTTTTACTTCGGGCACTACTTTGGTGATGCGGAGTGGATATTTGCGTCCTTGATAGTTAATAGTAGCGGGAAGCCCTGTTGTGATGCGGTCTATGTAGTATTCGCTAAGAGAAGTGTGAATTTTATATTGATCTAATACCTTGATTTCTGCAATACCTTGGTTGGATGCTACTTGTTGTCCAGGGGTGACTTTTACAAAGCTGAGCTGCCCGGCGACGGGGGCCTTAATTATTAAATTGTCCAGTCGTTCGCAAGCACGTTCATACTTCTTGCGTTCGCGTTCCCGGTCATTATGGATCAAGTCCTTGCGAATAATGGCAACGACGGAATCCTGACGTAAACTCTCGCGTTGTAACTTTGCCTTCTTAACATTATAATTGTATTCATCTTCGGCAACTTCCAACTGAGCTTTGCTTTTAATTCCCATTTTAAACTCTTCCTTATCGAGATTGAAACTTTTTTGAAGACGAGCTAACTCATAGTTGGTCTGTAAAGTTTGTTGTTGAAGGGTCAGGCTCTTTTGCTCCATTTCAATCTCTTTCTCACGGAAAGAAATCAGTTGCTTTTCCAGATCATCGCGTTGCTCTTCGATACTATGTATCAGATCGGGATTTTCGAGTACAAGGATCGTATCTCCTTTCTGTAACAGGCTTCCCTCCTCGCCTACAATGCGATCTACGCTTCCTGATTCACGGGCATTAACGATAATGGTAAGAATGGGCTGGATAAGTCCTTCCACGTCTACATATTCCATGAACTTATCATTCTTAACTTCAGCAATCTGTACATTCTCCTGGTCGATGCGCAGTTTGCTGGGGCCGGCAGAAAGAATGATAACGTAAATGATGAAAGCAAGGAATATAATTCCTCCTGCCAAATAATAACGGTAGCGAATGTACCAGGGCTTCTTTTCAAGTTTAATATCCATAGTGCTTTTATTGTTTTACAATTTATGATCAGACGTATGATATGACTTTTTATTTCTTTATCATTGCATCCATTACTTCTTCTATTTTCTCAGTTTCCGTTAGCGGGGCATCTTTTTCAAAATCATAAAGTGTCAGGCTGCGGAGAGTATAGTACAGGCTCCAATAATTATATAATGCAGTTATATAATTACGTCGTGCAGCATCCTTTTCGCTGATAGAAGCGTTGAGGTCAAGTACGGTTGATTTACCTAAAATATAGAGCCGTCGGGCTACATCCGCGCGTCGTTGCGCTGTTTCATCCGTGCGGGCAGCAATGTGTACGCGCTGGGATTGCAGATTGAATTGTTTTACCAGTTTGCGGACATTCAATTCAAAGTCTGTTTTATCTTGTTCTACCTGAGTGTAAGTTAAGTCACGGTTAGATCGGGCTACCCGAATCTGCCCTTTCCCACGTCCCCAGTCTAATATAGGCAGACTAATACCGAGGGTAACATATTGTTGATCCAAAGGGTTATGATAGGCATCTTTAAGTTTATCTCCAGTCTGTGTCAATCCGAAACGGAGGTAAAGATCGGCTTTCAGTCCGGCATTAGCGCGGGCATTAGCCACTTTGCTTTCACTTTCCAGTTTGCGACGTTGCATGTTCAGTATATCCGGACTATTTTGGCGTGCTGTGATTAAAGCGGCATTCAAGTCTATCTGAAGATTGGGTACATGGTCGCTGACATCGACTTTAATCAATACATCTTCTTGGATACCAAGGTATGAGCGAAGCTCCTGCATACAGTTTTCCACTTCAATATGGGCATTCATACGATTGGTCTCTTCTGTCAGTTTATTCAGTTCCAGTTGCAACATCTCATTTTCGGTAATAGTACCTATATTATAGCGTCCTTGTGCATAGGTATATAAGGTATCTGCATTGGCATAGTTGGTAGAAGCTATTTCATAGTTACTTTGTGCTGTGGCAAGGGCAAAGAATTTTTGTGTAGCATTAGCGGCTACAAGCTCCAGAGTTTCTACATAAGTCTTTTTGGCTTCCCGGTAACGTAATGGTTCGATACGACGGTTCCATTTCAGACTGTTGTATCCGAAAAGCGACTGACTGTAGCCGATATTTATAGGTGATGTCTGCCAGGAAGTAGAGTGATCGCTAAACAAGTCAAGACGTTGGGCAGAGGTCTCCACGAACAATGTACCGCCTGTCCATGGAATATTCTGCGTCAAACTTAGAGTCAGGTCGGTACTCAATAGGTTTTGTTCTACAAACTTTACACTACCGTCGCCCATGGTGACTTTGTTAATGGCACGGTTGAGATAAGGATCGGAAGTCAGTTTCAGAGCAGGCAGATAGTTAGCCTTATAATATTTGTAGTTCCAATAAGCCGAGCGGAAGCTATGTTGGGCAGTTTGTGCATCAGGCGATTGTCGGCGAGCACGCTCTATGGTTTGCCCTAAGGTCAATTCCATGGTATGTTCTTGGGCAGTAGCAGTTACCAGACTACCGCAGGCTATCAATGATAAAAGTATATTTTTGTACATAGTATATTCCTTTTAATAATAGATATTCAAATCTTGTGCCAAAAATATAATTAATTGTTATATAGTATATTACTTCAGAGAAAGGGAATCTTACTCTGTGCCATACCGCACAAAAATAGTGCGTATACGCACACACAACACATTGATATATTACCTATCTTTGCCGACAACTGATGATAGAAAAACAATAGCTTTTATGGAACAATTAGGAAAGATACTGATAGTAGACGATAATGAGGATGTGCTTTTTGCCCTTAACCTTTTACTGGAACCTTATGCAGAAAAGATAAAAGTAGCAGTAACCCCTGATCGTATTGAACACTTCATGACGACTTTCCAGCCCGATATAATATTACTGGATATGAATTTCAGTCGCGATGCTATAAGCGGGCAGGAAGGTTTTGAGAGCCTGGAACAAATCTTGCGTATCGATTCTCAGGCAGTTGTTATTTTCATGACAGCATATGCAGATACGGATAAAGCAGTACGGGCAATTAAAGCGGGCGCCACCGATTTTATCCCCAAACCATGGGAGAAAGAAAAACTGCTTGCTACCCTCTCGTCCGGTATCAAGTTGCGTCGTTCCCGATGTGAAGTGAATCTGCTGAAGGAACAGGTGGAAGTTCTTAGTGGTGTGGGCAGTGGCGTAGAAGAATCTATAATTGGTGAATCAGCTGCGATGCAAGAGGTGTTTACAACGATAGAGAAATTACGCGATGCAGATGCTAATATTCTTATTCTTGGTGAGAATGGAACAGGTAAAGATGTAATAGCACGTTTGTTATATCGCTGTTCGCCACGCTATGGCCGCCCCTTTGTAACGATTGACCTTGGAAGTATTCCTGAACAATTATTTGAAAGTGAATTATTCGGTTACGAAAAGGGAGCATTTACTGATGCCCGAAAACCGAAAGCCGGACGTATGGAAGTGGCAACGGGAGGCACGCTGTTTCTGGATGAAATCGGTAATCTTTCATTGCCTATGCAGGCCAAGCTACTGACGGCCATTGAAAAACGACAGATCAGCCGTTTAGGCAGTACGCAATCTGTACCTATCGACGTGCGTTTAATTTGTGCCACGAATGCAGATATCCGCCATCTGGTGGAAGAAGGGAATTTCCGGCAAGACTTACTCTATCGTATCAATACGATTGAACTGCACATCCCTCCATTGCGGGAGCGAGGGAATGATATTATCCTCTTGGCAGACCATTTTCTGCAGCGCTATGCCCGTAAATATCAGAAGGAAATGCGGGGCTTGACGCGTGAAGCAAAAGCGAAATTACTGCGTTATCCCTGGCCGGGGAATGTGCGTGAGTTACAACATACGATGGAGCGTGCCGTAATTCTGGGTGACGGTTCGTTGCTTCGTCCCGACAATTTCCTGTTTCAGGCTTCTTCACCCCGTCCTAAGAAGGAGGAAGAAGTACTCAATCTGGAGCAATTGGAACGGCAGGCTGTAGAAAAGGCTATGCGATTGAGCGAAGGGAATATGACGCGGGCCGCGGAGTATCTGGGAATCACGCGCTTTGCATTGTATCGGAAGATTGAGAAGTTGGGATTATAGTTTAATTAAATTCTTCATTCTTCATTCAAACCATTTATTATGAAGCGGTATTCCTTAATTGTTATCTTGCACATCTGTCTTCTGGCAGTACTTTCTGTAGGCGTCTATGTGTTATTTTGTGCAGACTTGTGGTTTAGTATGCTTATCACATTCTTGTTTCTTTTGGGGACGGGTATACACCTTTATTATATACAGATGAAACAATTGCAGATGATACGTCGCCTGACAGGCAGTTTGCGTTATAATGATATGACACAGGCTTTCCATCCACCTTATAAAAATAAGCTGATGACAGAGATGGCTGTAGAATTATCAGAAACCCTACAGGCTTTTCGTGCCCGTTTACTAGAGGAAGAAGTGAAACACCAGTATTACGAAAGTCTGTTGAATAAAGTGGATACCGCTGTATTAGTGACTGACATGTCCGGGCGTATCGAGTGGTTGAATCGTGCTGCTACTGCTCAACTGGGGCAAGATCCACAGTTGCCGTCCGAATTCTTGAATCTTCCCTCAGGTGAAACACAAGTCATGCGTATTCATCGGAATGGGGCTACTTTGGAAATGGCCGTAGCTACTACCCTTTTCGTAGCTCGTGGCATGGAAAGGCGCCTCATTAGTTTGAAGAATATACATTCTGTATTGGAACGAAATGAAATGGAAGCCTGGCAAAAACTAATCCGTGTACTCACCCATGAAATCATGAATTCCATTACGCCTATCATCTCTCTTTCCGAAACATTGAGTGAGCGTGGAGTGCCTGTGGCATTAAAAGACGCAGGAGGCGAAAAAGAATATGCCGTAATGCTGCAAGCCATGCAAACTATTCATCGGCGTAGTAAGGGACTGTTGGGGTTTGTAGAAAACTATCGTCGTCTTACCCGTCTCCCCGCTCCCGTCTGCGCGAGTGTATCAGTTCGGGAGCTGTTTACTGATTTGCAGAAACTCTTTCCAGACGAAACGATTCATTTTGAACTTCCACCTTCAGAGAAAATATTGAATGTGGATCGTGCCCAGATAGAACAGGTGCTTATTAATCTGCTAAAAAATGCCCGTGAAGCATCTGGCCGTCGCGAAGAACCCAGAATTGAGGTAAAAGCTGCTTTTGCACCCAAAGTGACTTCTTCTCTGACTTCCTGGCGTTGTACTATTACTGTTCGGGATAATGGTGAAGGTATCTTACCCGAAGTACAGGATAAAATATTTGTTCCGTTCTTCACGACGAAAACTGCCGGTTCGGGTATTGGACTCAGCCTTTGCAAGCAAATTATGAATCAGCATGGGGGAAATATTTCTGTTTATTCGGAAGCGGGAAAAGGTAGTTGCTTTACTTTACAATTCAGTTAGATGGACATTGCATCTCAAAAGGTTGTTTTGAGTCTATTAAAAAATACAAATATTATATAATCGTAAAAAATCTGTGTCGATATTTTATTGCTTTTAACAGCTACTAATTTTTCCATTATTTATTTTTGCAGCCACACAAATCGATAACTCATATTTAATTAACCATAAAATTCTATATGATTATGCGAACTAATTATTTGCTGCTATTAACCATTTTATTGGGTTTGATACCCATGAATTACACACATGCCTCTGATTCTGTACCAAGCGTGTTTCTTTATTCTCCTTACACAAAGATTTCCGTTTCTCCGGGAACGAGCATTGACTACAAAATTGATTTAATCAACAATTCGGATGCACCGGTCAATGCCGATCTGTCCGTAACAGGACTACCTGCAAGTTGGAAGCGTGAGTTAAAATCCGGTGGTTGGAATATTAACAAACTGGCAGTTTTGCCTAATGAAAAGAAAGACTTTAACTTGAAATTGGAAGTACCACTGAAGATAAATAAAGGTAGCTATAATTTCACAGTCTTCGCCGGAGATTGCCAACTTCCTCTAACAGTCACTGTAGCCCAGCAAGGTACTTATCAGACTGAATTTACTACTGACCAGCCCAATATGCAGGGAAATTCTAAATCCACATTCACCTTCAATGCCGTACTGAAAAACCAGACTGCTGATCAGCAGTTATATGCTTTGATGTCCAATGCACCCAGGGGGTGGAATGTTATTTTCAAACCTAACTATAAACAGGCTACCTCTGCACAAGTGGAAGCAAATGCCAGCCAGAATGTATCGATAGACGTCACCCCACCCGCCAATGTAGAAGCCGGAAATTATAAGATTTCAGTACGTGCGGTTGCTGGCAATACATCTGCCGACCTGGACTTGGAAGTAGTGGTTACAGGTACCTATCAAATGGAACTGACCACTCCACGAGGATTGTTGAGTACTGAGATTACTGCCGGAGATGTGAAGCGCTTGGAACTGGTAGTCAGGAATACAGGCTCTTCTTTACTAAAAGATATACAACTTTCATCCGGTAAACCTACAGATTGGGAAGTTTCTTTTGAGCCGGCTAAAATAGAGATGCTGAAAGCCGGAGAAACAACTACTGTTACGGCTGTAATGAAGGCTTCGAAAAAAGCCTTGCCCGGCGATTATATTGCAACCATGGAAGCCAGAACTCCCGAAGTGAATGCTACCGCACAATTCAGGATTGCAGTAAAAACACCTATGCTTTGGGGGTGGGTAGGAATATTAGTTATCGTTGTAGCTGTGGGAGGTGTCTACTATCTATTCCGAAAATATGGAAGGAGGTAATTATGGGCGAACAAGTGATTGTACTTACCGATTTGACAAAAAAATACGGTAATTTCACTGCTGTTGACCATATTAGCCTGTCAATCTGCAAAGGAGAGATCTTCGGATTATTAGGTCCGAACGGTGCGGGAAAATCCACAACTATCCTGATGATGCTGGGGCTGACGGAGCCGACTTCCGGCAAAGTGGAAATTTGTGGAATAGACTCCACTACAAACCCTATTGAGGTTAAGAAGAGAATAGGTTATCTTCCCGAAGACTTAGGCTTTTATGATGAAATGACAGGATTGGAAAACCTTGTCTATACAGCACTTCTGAATGGTCTTTCAAAGAGGGAGGCTGAGGAGAAAGCAAAGGAACTCATGCAGCGGGTAGGGCTTTCCGAACAGGCAAACAAGAAGACTGGAAAGTATTCCCGTGGTATGAGGCAACGTCTGGGATTGGCAGATGTACTGATTAAGAATCCGGAAATCATAATCCTGGATGAACCGACATCGGGTATCGATCCTGCCGGAATTCAGGAATTTATTGAATTGATTCGTAATTTGAGTAGAGTGCATTCTTTGACTGTATTGTTTTCTTCCCATAACTTGGATCAGGTGCAGAAAGCTTGTGATCGTGTGGGTTTGTTTAATCACGGAAAATTATTGGCACAGCTTGATCTTGAGGAGATGGAGGGTAAACAGGTGGAACTTATTGATGTCTACAATGATTATGTAAAGGAAGGAGGTGAGAAACATGAACAAAGTTGAGCAGCCTTTCTGGGTTATTGTGAATAAGGAAATCCGAGATCATGTACGTAGTTGGCGCTTTATTATCTTACTTGCCATTATTACACTAACCTGTATGGGAGCTTTGTATACATCACTCACCAGTATGCGCGAGGCTATCAAGTCAGGTGGTGTGGAAGATACTTTTTTCTTCCTGAAATTGTTTACTGTATCGGATGGTACGTTACCTTCCTTCGTTTTATTCATTAACTTTTTAGGACCGTTGCTAGGTATTGCTTTGGGATTTGACGCCATGAATTCGGAACAGAACAAGGGAACGTTATGCCGCATATTATCACAACCGATACATCGTGATTGCATAATCAATGCCAAATTTGTTGCTGCATTGATCGTGATTACAATTATGCTGTTTGTATTAGGGTTCCTGGTGATGGGTGCCGGATTGATTGCTATTGGTATTCCACCCACGCCGGAAGAATTTGCCCGTATCATTTCCTTTTTGGTCCTCAGTGTTTTCTATGTAGGGCTTTGGTTGAATATGGCGATACTGTTTTCACTTTGTTTCCGGCAAACGGCAACTTCAGCCTTGGCTTCTTTGGCAATATGGTTGTTCTTTAGCGTCTTCTATACGATGATTGTCAACTGGATTGCCAAAATGTTGATGCCTTCTGATATGATGTCTCCTTATTATGCCATTGGCTATCAGAAAATAGTTTGGGGTATAACGTCGTTGAATCCGTGTGAGTTATTTAATCAGGCAACTTCTGTATTGTTGATGCCGTCTCTCCGAAGTTTGGGACCGTTAATGATGGAGCAGGTCCAAGGGGCTATACCCAGTCCTCTCCCATTGGGACAGAGTTTACTGGTTATATGGCCACAGTTGACAGGATTGATTGCAGTTACAATACTTTGCTTTGCCCTTTCTTATATTATATTTATGCGTAGAGAAATTCGTTCAAGGTAATTGATTGGTTGGGGTAAGAAGAAATCCCTGACGACTTTAAATATATAAAGTATCGTCAGGGATTCATATGTTGTAGTTTGTATTATTTCTGCCTTACATACTCTAAAGTGTATCCGTAGTTAGAACTCAGTACTAAAGAATCCGGTGTTAACTTGTCTATTTTCAGAGTATCCACACCTTCAATTTCTATTCCATTACCAATGCTTTTTACTGTCAGGTAAAGCTGATCGCCTTGCTGTTCCCATTCTTTGTATACCAGTGTGTGCATATTAATGGAAGATGCTTCTCCATTCTCTTCCAGTTTGATGCCTTGTACTTCTCCGGGTTGTCCATTAATGGGCATTACCCACGATCCTACTACGGTAACTGGGGCTTTAGTGCCACCACATGCAGTGAATACGACTGCCATGACAGCCATACTAAAGATTTGTTTTTTCATGATGTCTTTTTTATTATAGTGTAACGTTGAAATCAGCCAATTGTTTTTCGGGGCATAAAGTTAGTTGAAAAATATCGTTTTGCCAGCTATTATTTTATGTTTTCTACATTCCTATCTAATATATATGTTGGTGTGGGATATTTATATCTCTGCTACCTATCCGGATATGGTCAAGTCCGTACCAACTCCGTACCTGGTCCGTATAAAGGTACCTTTATTGAGAGTTGATACGGACTTGGTACGGAGATGACACGGAGGTGACTATACTTTAATGAGCATTCAAGACTTCATCTGAAACTTTTTTATAAAAAAAACTTCGGTTTCCTTTGTTTATTACAAAATACTTTCTACCTTTGCACTCGCTTTTAAGAAATAAGGCACTCGGGGTGTAGCGCAGTCCGGTTAGCGCACCTGCTTTGGGAGCAGGGGGTCGTGGGTTCGAATCCCGCTACCCCGACTAAAAAGAATAAGTTGTTGATTTTCAGCAGCTTATTTTTGTATATAGAAACATCCAACAAAATAACTGTCTATAACTGTCTATTAATTGTCTATTGAGTTAGTAAATCATCACCTAAAACTCAAAAATGACAAATATGGCAAGAAAAAGATCGTTGATTATCCTACCAAAGTTAAAGAACTGCGGTGGAGATTTAAGTAAGAAATGGTATGTGGAGTATTCTTGCAGGGATCCACAAACCAATGAAATGAAAAGATTCAGGCATTATGATGGCTTTGCTGAATTGGAAACAGTCCAAGAACGAGAAGCCTATGCTGAAAAAATCATTTCGGAAATAAAGCTTAAACTCGAAAAAGGAGAAGATCCTTTTAGCGAGAGGAAAATAACGTACCAGGATGAACTGATTTATCAAGCTGCAGCGGCTCGCTGGGGAAATCAGAGAGAAGGAATTATAAATATTCGCACGTATCTTTCTGATTTCTTATTAATGAAAAAGGCAGAGGTCTCCCACTCTACTTACCAGACCTATTGTTCCAAGCTCCGTATTTTTTGTGAATGGATGGAACTGCAGGGATATGCAGAAAAACATGTTCGATGTATTTGTCAAGATCAGATTCATAAGTTTTTCTATTATATAGCTGGAGAAAATCATGCAAGCCGGAGAACTGTATTGAAGTATAAACAACTCCTACATACTTTCTTTGACTTTCTGATGAAGACAAAGGAAGTAATAACAGTAAATCCTATATCTAATATTCCACAGCTGGGAGAAAAACGAGATGAAGCTGCAAGACCTATACCGGATAAGGATCGTAAGAAACTCATCGAATATATGGAGGAGCATGATTCTCAATTACTATTAGTTTGCCAGTTGGAGTATTATTGTGCGATTCGACCAAATGAATGTCGACAGTTATTGATAAGAGACATTAACTTGGAAACAGCTACAATAACAGTGAGACAGGATATCAGTAAGAATGGGCTTACGGAAACAGTCAATATTCCCCGGCAACTGTATGAGTACCTGGAAAACATTCTTCGGATCGGAGGATATCCGGAAGATTGGTATCTCTTTTCGCGAGATGATATGCCTGGAATGTATAAACTTGGAAAAAACACATTTCGATATAGGTTTAATCGGATCCGAAAAATTTTAGGGTTAAGTGAGCGATACAAGTTATATAGCTTCAAACATACTGGCGGTGTGAAATTGGTGAATGCCGGTGTGAATACTTGGGAACTACAACGACATTTTCGTCACAAATCGATTGATACGACTGAGAAGTATGTTAAGAGGAATTTTGGTGTACAAAGTAAATTAATCAGGGACGATTTTCCTGATATGTGATTAATTTGTTTGTAGGAGGCTTATTTATGCCTCCTACTATCCTACAGTCCTACACAATTATATTCATTCTTATTAAATGATCATCAAGCGTTTTATGATTACATTTCAGTTTTCGGCAGATGGCAGCTTTCGAGTAACCATAATCAAGCATAGTCCGGATAATGCCTTCTTTGCCGGTCAGCTTATAATGAGTATTCTTATCGCCTTTCTTACGTCCGAGTTGTATGCCTTCTGCTTTTCTACGTGCAAGTGCCTCCTTAGTACGTTGAGATATTAATTCGCGTTCAATCTCAGCTGACAAGCCAAAAGCGAAAGCAAGTACCTTACTGTTGATATTATTGCCTAACTCGTAGTTTTCCTTGACAGTAAGAACACAAGTCTCTTTCATCATACAGAGGTGGAGCATTGACATAATGCCCATCAGATTTCTTCCTAACCGACTGATTTCAGAAAGGATTAAGGTATCCCCTTTCTTCATCTTCTTCAGAAGTGGACCAAGCTTTCGTTCTTTTTCAGATTTGGTTCCTGTAACTTGTTCAGAAACCCATTTATCAATTACTAATCTGCGTTCATTAGCAAAATTCTGCAGTTCAAATCTCTGATTTTCTACTGTCTGTTTATCGGTGCTGACACGAATATAAGCGTAAATCATTTTTGCTCGTGAAGATAACAAAGTAATCCAGCAGAAAAAAAAATACTTCAGACGCCCGTTAAAAGTATCAGATATGATCGAAAAAATTAGTGATAAAGAATATCAGGCGAGTTTGGGAAATGGGCTACCTTCAAAAATACAGGCTGTAGATGCTAACAATAATCCTATTTTAGCGACACCTACAAATTTATTATCAACATTGGAAAATACTGGAATGATAAAGCGAGTGTTCTTTCCGATGGGGAACGGATATTCATGGATTAGAATAATGGAGGTAAATGTAAACATGAACTGTAGCTTCATAATGAATATGATACGTTATTCTAATCAAGACTCAAGCATAATTATAGGATATATAACAAACTATGATAGCGGAATTCGGATATGTAATTTTAAACAACTCATCGGGAAAGCGGGAGGAACGTATCAACCCAAATTAGCATATAAAATAGAGAGTAATACTATAATTGTATGGGCAGTGAGTTCAATAGTTAGTGCTAAGGCATCATGCATTACCCTTTTACATGGTAATGCTTTATTTCCTATGGTCTTTGAAGAACCGCCTGAAGATGCTATTCAACCAACGTTGTAACATATTTATAGGGGCTATGTGCCCCTATAAATATCCATCTCATTATTGATAGCTGATATAGAATCGAAACTGATCATCACTCTTATTTTGCACAACAAATTTATTTTCAGCTGTTTTATATGCATTTACTTTTCCAGCTGTATCTTTCACTGTTGATAAACTAAATCCAATCCCGCTTATTTCAGAAACGATATTAATAGCCACCGTTCCAAGAAGTATGATTGAGGAATATCCTTTTTGAGTAGACCATAGAGCTATCATACCATAACTGTAATCAAATTCCATTTCCAAATCTTTATCTAATTGTATATATCGTTGATAAGGGCTTTTCTCCGTAATAACAGGCATTAATCCTTTTGCTTGCCTTGTAGCCGTAGGGATATTATCTCTGATCTGTTCAATCACACTACTGTCTGTTAGCTTCACTTTCTCAACTGCCATACCTTTACACTTTTAACGGGCATCCTTTATACTGCATTTTTACTGATAAGATAGCCTGTGAAAAATGAAGTAAAAAACTGTGAGTTATATTGCCCGTTAAAAGTAGCAGAATATGGTAATAGAGACAGTGCAATTATCAGAAGTAATGAAAGACTTTACTCCAGCAACAGATATATCGTATATCTATGGAGAAAAGGAAGGCAATCAAGGGAAAATAGATAAAGTTAATTTAGTAAGTAGTCTTGTGGAAAAAGTCGCCTATGGGACTACTGTTGATTGTAATTCCATTAAGAGAACCAGTATTATCACCTCGTCTTCGTGGGAAAATGCACCCATTGATCGACTTGCAATATTAGAGACTTTATTTCATTCTAAAGATTGGATTTTACAACGCTTTTCATCCCCTGCAAGCTATTCCATGTTATATGTTCGTTCATTTCATGATGGTACAACTTGGGGACCATGGAGAAAAATAGAATTTACTGGTTAAAAACATATTTATAGGGGCTATGTGCCCCTATAAATATCCAACACACTATTGATAACTGATATAGAAATCATAATTCAATACAAGTTTCCCCATCAATTCTGTACCATAATCGTTTTTCTCCTGTGATAACAGTAGGAAAAAAGAAAGTAACTTTAGCATGAGTAACATTAATTCGGAAAAAAATACCAGCAGAATTTTTGGGGGCGTATTGGCTATTACTTGCTGAAGTATTATTATACCAGCCATAACGACTAATTGTATCATCATAATTAGTTATTATATTATTTCCACTATTGGGTAAATTCCCCATAGGTATTCCTCCTGCAAGTCTCAATAAATCAAATGGAGATATATTCGTACTAATATTTCCTGTTATAGCTCTTATCAAATCAGCCCTTTCAAGTTTTAGAAGTCCACTCTCGTCTATTTTCTCGATCATATCTGCTACTTTTAACGGGCGGAAGATATGAGAGAAAAAGAGTGATGGTTTCAAGTATGTTATTTGTCAGGAATGAATTTTACATAAACATTTATTCGATTGCTCAAATTATTTTTTATATATATATACCCATTATTTTCTTTCCTATACACACTAACAATTCGTTCGTTTTGCTTAAAAAAGCTAACTCCTGAGACATCATTCAAAACGACTCCTCCTGTATTGCCGTAAATTATAGCAACTCCAATAGGAAATTCAGAGGATGCGAATTGAACAAGAATTAAACCTCCATCTTTACTTTTTATTTCATATTCTTCAAATGGCTCAAAGACCTTATCCAGACTATATATACCCATTACCTCACGTACATTTTTAATGGAAGAGCTTATGCTATTCCCACTGCTATCTAAAGCCCTAATATTTGTTGGAACTCCATTTGGTAGATTCTTTTCTACATCCTCAAATTTTATTGTCTCTATTGCCATATCTGTTACTTTTAACGGGCGTTTTTTCTATCAAGAAAATCAGCCCAATTTAACATTTTAGAATTATCTCTTTTTTGTTTAATTTGTTTCCCAAAATCACAGCATTGGGAGATGCTGATAAAGACGGTCTTTGCCGTATGATCAATAACTCTCCAAAGTAACCCCATCGGAAGCGACTTTGAAATTTGGACCATTTCTAATAATAAGAGCTACCCCCAAATTAGGAGCTGCACTCATAGTTATTGGTGAGAATATTAAATCTACAGTATCACCAGGCTTATTCAAACGGACAAAGCTGTATTGTTTTCCTCTATATAAAAATATATAATCAGTTAAATAAGCGATTTCAACAATACCTTTTCCACCATTGATTACGGTTAACTCCGTTCCGAATGATTTTGAACCCGGACTGAAATAGAGAATAAGCAAAGTATCACTATCGCTCTTCACCACATAAATATTGCTTTTAGCAAGCAGTCGATGAGCATACCCCGACTCAATAATCGATATTCCTCTCTTTATATTACCAGATAATTCGCAACCTCCATATTTAAAATCAAGCATAAGATTAGGAGTAAATTCGGTTGTTCCAAATTTCCGGTAATCATTGGTAGGATTGCCTGAAGCATCAATACCTTGCTGCGATATCATATATCCATTCTGGAAGACAGCAGAATCAATCATTCCAAACTTACCAAGAATAATCCGGCCGGCCAATAAAGTCGAGTAAGGATATGGCGTCCATAATCCACTATTAGGGTTATTCTGAATCCATGTCTTAGGATCAGTCGTTGTATTACCAGGTACACGACTGGTCCACATATATAAGACATCATCATCATCATTATCCCCCATTAGGTATTCACCGTTCTTGAAGACAAGCTTAGCAGACCAAGACTCCGAACGAGGGAATGGTGTAGGGTTGGCAACAATGATATTCACTTGCTTACTATCAATCTCCTTTTTCCGGGCTGCATCTTCATAGGCATATATACTGATGCGATTAGCAGTCGGGTATTTGTCTGATGGGATGGTATAGCTGTAAGAACTCACCTGTCCCGGTGAGTCATATCTATAGTGTTCAGCTACTGCCTCACTATATGCACTTTCTACGCATAATGTGAGATAGGCAGACATTGCAGTTTTATTACTTCCTTCTCCTGACCAGAACCGAATGTCCAAAGGTGCAGCTTGCACATTATATGCATTAAGCGAAACCGTTTCTGGATTAGTACTAATCCAGAAACGTTCAGTCTCAGCCGTTAGATAGAATGTTCCTGTCAATATCATATCATACAATTTATGCAGTCCCGCTAATAGAGCCTGACAAGCCCATTTTAGCACGTACCATGTCTTCAAAAGTAATCTTCGCATTGGCTCCCGTAAATGTGGCGGCACTCTTACCAGTAAGGATGAATGCGGCGCCGGCGTTATCTTTCAGAGAGAATGTCCAGGTTGTAATGAGCGAAGGAACTTCCTCACCCGTGCTACGTTTTACCGCTACCGGTGTGACTGTTGCAGTCTCGCCTTTTTTAACCACATTTCCACTGATACCTGTTATCTTGAGCAATGCGTAGTAGGGATCAGAAAAGTCAGTAATCTCATCATAGCCGGAGGCAACCAATGAACCGTCTTTCTTCACATCACAGCGCAATTTAAGTACGTTATCCACATCATTGGTAGAAACCACTTGAGTGCGAGATGTACCCCAGTTCGTGTCACCTGCTCCAAGCATTTTCACCCACTGGAAAGTAAAGCCGGTGTAGTCAGTGACTTCAACGCCATCCTTAAAGATACGGACTGTATCTGTTAACGACTCCCCGGCCGTAAGAAGCTGAGACCCCTTGTTATTCGAAATCAAGGCATCGTACTGGTTGCCGGTGGATTCCTGAATGACAACCTCCTTGGACAACGCATTGAAACCGATAGAGGAACCGGAGATTTCAACAGTACCTGAAACAGTGATCCGGTCATTGTCATACCCGGAGATGGGTACAAGATTCTTCATTACACGTAGGGCCGGTACCTTATAAGTAGCTCCGCCAATGGTAGTACTGTAAGCGTCTATTTTCTTGAAATAACCGACCATACCGGAGTTCGTAGACAAACCGTTATTGTCAAATGTCAGTAACAAGTCATTGTAACGATACTCAATCGTATTGGGTACAAGAATGCTACCGTCAGAAATATCACGCAGAATAACAACGACAGTCGGACGGCCGTTTTCGGGTAGTGCAGTAAAGTCCGGTATAAAAACAACCGTTCCTTTATTATACCTCTGTACAAGCGGAGTGCCTTCTACACGAAGTGTTCCGTTGATGGTAGTACCATCCATCAGGGCAATAAGGGTAAAACTTCCTTCAAGATTCATACGTCACCCCCTTCCTGTTCAACTGGGTTTTCGGCCGATTCTTCAGTAGTGATATCTTCTTCCAGAGATTCACTATCATTACTGCTTCCACCAGTTACAGGTTCTTCACTATTGTTGCCCTCATCTTCTTGGGGAGGATCATAAAGGCCGCTTTCCTTTTGCTCTTTTATCAGCACTTTCAACTTGTCATCCGAAAGGATGTTCGGCGCAAAATTGGAAAGCACCTTCAAAGCACTGAGTGGCAGGATTACACGGCCGTCCGGAATCCGTTCGGCATACTTGTAATCGTAATTCTGCCCGTCCAGTTCTTCAGGTTTCACTAACAGATAATTCATAAGCTATTCATATTTAGGTGTTATAATCAATTTGCCGTCACTCGTAGTTAAGACTTTGTCATCATTTGTAGTCACTAATGCTGTTACTACATACATTTTCACAGCAGCATATACCGATATGGGATACAAAGGATCGAATGAATATGTAGAAGGAATAAACTCCACCGTTCTTCCACGGCCCACATTCTTTGCTGTACTGCCCGCTTTCGCAGACTTCGCGTACCAGTCAATCACGAATAGACTATCCTTGCTACTGTCAATCAATTGCTTATTATACGATAATATACACTCGTAACCTACAGTGGTATTCATGCGAGAGTTGATCTTGATGCCTTTCGTCTGCCGAATGTCGGCACGCAATGTCCCTGGCATCTCCACTTTGATGGAAGTCGTCGCCTGCATCTCGTCCGAAGTCGGAGAAGATGGACGCGTACCGCTATAGTAAGCACCACGAACACGGACTGAAATATTCCTGAAGAACCGGGCATCCAGTGTAAGAGTTTTCCCCCAGGTACCATTGGCGTTTTTACCAGAAACGAATACATCTAACTCATCCTCTGAAAAGTCTCTCCACGTCGTACCGTCAAGAACCTGCCACCAATAAGCTGCGTTGGCATCAGATACTATATCTTCACCAGAATACACCTGAGCTGTGATCGAATAAAGCCATTCTCCTTTACTATTCGGTATTACTTCGAGCGGGTTTATAGTCCATCCTTTTGGCCGGTTGATCTTCAGCGAATAATTGTTTGAGTCAAAAATACTCGTCCGGAGTACAGTGCTACGCTCAAACTTTTCCTGGGTATTCTTTCGCTTATCGGTAATCGAGAATATGCAGTGTAGCTCTATTGGACTGTTGTAGTCCACATTCTTTTTCACCGTCAAAGAATAAGTAGGTTTGCCTGTTGCGGACACGACATAATCATCGTTATTTACGATACGATTGCTACCGTCTGCCTTTGGAGCACCTTCATACCATTCGGCACCGGTAATCGCTTGGCTACCGTTCATCAGTCCCTCAGGGTCCTGAACCGAAATGTAAGGCATGAGTACGCAAGGGATAAGCGAGCGATCCGGTTCATAGTCGTTCGTATCCTTGTTATAGTTCTGTACAGGATTACCGGATAGAACCTGTATCTCTGCCAGGAAAGAATAAGGATCAATATGTACCTGTA
>OLGD01001998.1_pt1 | contig 25747 bp, 18 predicted proteins | sample 1605311 | NCBI WGS metagenome assembly OLGD01 (sample SAMEA3888917, study PRJEB22519) | human gut metagenome | biome: human gut; feature: human-associated habitat; material: faeces | place: Denmark | collected 2010
ATCTGACTGTTAATCAGAGGGTCCTTGGTTCAAGTCCAAGAGGAAGAGCAAAAAGGTTCGTCATTACGGCGAACCTTTTTTGTTTTCTATAAAAACACTTCATTTATTACTGCACTTTTTAAGGAAAGGTAGAGGGAAGCAAGGGCGTTTAGTATTATTTAACTATCCGCCACAGCCAAGGTCAGCACACTGATGCGTATTCCGGCCACTTCGCAGAAAACATCGGCACAAGCGGTAGTCGTGGAACCGGTGGTCAGCACATCATCTATTATCAATACATGCTTTCCCGTGAAGTACTCCGGATGGTGCAGCCGGAAGATGCCATCTACATTTTCCCAACGCTCATAAACCGATTTATGCGTCTGTGTATCTGTATTCTTTCCACGTACTACCGAAGAAATATCCACCGGGATTCCCGATACCTGAGATACTCCGCGGGCAATCCACTCACTTTGATTATATCCGCGGGCTTTCCGCTTCCGGGGGTGCAAAGGGACGGGGATGATGACATCAATATCTTTAAAAAAATCCGTTGCCGATAATTCCGCTGCCATGAAACGCCCCATAGTCGCCCCCAGTTCCTTTTTCCCGCCATACTTGAACTGATGGAGAATCCGGCGGAAATCCCCTCCTTTACGATAGAAGAAGTAAGAAGTGGCACGTTCCAGAGGAAACTTCCCCCAAAACATACGCTCCACAGGATTATCTTTCACTTTATGATAATTAGTACGCGGCATATCCATGTTGCAACGGGTGCAAATAGTCTCTTCACTTTCTATAAGCGGTGCTCCGCAAACCACACAATAGCGTGGGAAAAAGAGATGGAACAAAGGTCCCAACCAGCTTTTCATAGTATTTTTCATCGGGTAATCTTATTTATCACATTCCCAACGGGGGAACTTTCTGTATCAAATTCTGCAATACCGGATGCAGATGTCCGTTTGTAGCAATGATATGATGCCCTTCTATAAAATTATCGTTACCATAGAAGTCAGTCACCCGGCCACCCGCTTCAAGCACAAGCAATGCCGCGGCCGAGTAATCCCATTTTCCGATGAAAGCTTCCGCCCAAGCATCAAATCGTCCGGCAGCCACATAACAGATGGCCAGGGCAGCAGAGCCGGTCATGCGTATACCGCCCACCTTGCCATATAAATTATGTATCAAGTGTTCTCCCGTACGGGCATATTGCCGAGAGTTATAAGGTAACTCAACCACCAGAAAGGCATCTTCCATCTGCTGCACGTCAGAGACCTGTATGCGCTGACCATCCACATAGGCACCGCCGCCTTTCCAGCCATAGAAGCATTCGTCACGGCAGGGGTCATAAACCACGCCCACCAGCAATTCTTCCCTTGAGCGAAGACCGATGCATACACAATAAGGAGCATTATCATGGATATAATTAGTTGTTCCGTCCAGCGGGTCCACTACCCAGCAATAGGGTTCGTCCCGATATACCGCAGAACCTTCTTCCGTAATAAAACCGGCTTCAGGCAACAAAGCAGAAAGTGCAGCCACAATCTGTTTCTCCGATTCTTTATCTACATACGACACATAGTCATGCGCGTGTTTCTTCTCCACGCTTTCACTGCGAAAGGTTTTCCTTTCTTCTTTCAGGAAACTTCCCGCATCCATAGCGATACGACAAACTTCGGCTGTAAGTGACGCTAAATCCATATTCATTATCCTTTCTTCTTTTATTCTATTATTTCCCTCGCAATCCAGGCGCAGGCCTCAGCATCCGACAGTGCATGGTGATGCTGCTCCAACTCATAACCGAAATAAGCGGCTACCGTATGCAACTGATAGTTGGGCAAGCCTTTTATCCGCTTGCGGGCCGTACTCAAAGTACAATGAAACTCGTAATCGGGATAATCCAGGTTATAAGTTCTGAAAACGGCTTTCAGACAACTCTCATCAAAACCTTTATTATGGGCTATGAGCGGTAATCCTTCGATAAGTGGCGCTATCTCCTGCCATACGGTAGGAAATATCGGAGCTTTTGCCGTGTCCGCCATTGTCAGTCCATGCACACGGGTGTTCCAATAGGTGTAGTATTCCGGTTCGGGGCGAATCAGACTATAGTAACTATCTACAAATTCTCCTTCCCGCACAATCACCACACCGACACTGCACACGCTGGTACGCTGTTCGTTGGCTGTTTCAAAGTCTATGGCAGCAAAGTTTTCCATAATTCAGAGATGTCAAAAGTCTATTGTGGTTCCCCCACCTGCTGATAAATCAGATTTCCCCGTTGGCTGACAGTCCATTTATTGTTCTCCAGGCGGACATTCTTCGTGTCATCATCCTCTACATTCCATGCGTAGCCGCCGACGGGCAAAGAGCGACGGTCCAGTATTTCGTTCGGGCGGTCGTCGGAAAAGAAGAGTTCCACTTGCAGCGAATCGGGCGAGAAAACAATATAGGCGGCTTTTTCTTTATCTGCCACATCTTCCACACGCACTCCTTTCTCCCAAAGACGGATACAGTCTTTCAGAACTTCACTCCAGGTATATCCGGCGGAGGCTATGCAACCGTGAGCATCCTTATCATCACCCACCTTATTCTCTTCACTCTTTTTACTTTGAGAGTTTCCACAACCTGTAAACAGGAGACTGACACACATCAAGAGTAAAAAACAAACATTTCCGGTTTTCATAAGAATCATCTATTTATATTTCGCACGTCAAAAGTACGAATAAATATGAAGTAGGGAAAGTTATCACATTTATTTCATGCATGGGAGGGAAAACTCTCTTCAATAAAGTTTTTCGGTAAGTTGTCAGCACTCCAGCACTGATACAGTTCAAACCCTTTGCCAGTCGTGGTTTGGAGACAGTGCTGACAAGGTGTTTGTAAGTGACGACAAACGGTTTGTCAGCACTGTTTTTCAGACTATTTTCGGACGTATAACACTATGAATCAAAAGAGTAGTTCAAATTTAGCATAAGTAGTAGTTCAAAATTAGTTGGATATATAAATGCTAATTTAGCACACGTAAATAGTTTATTGCTATACGGACTATTCGACAAGCTCCCTTTGATAAATGATTTGAAGGGAGGCTTTTGACTATTATCAAAACACACTTACAACTCTATCGCAAACATAAAGAAGGACAGAAAGGAAGAAAAAGGAATATTGCAACATACATAAACACTGTATACAAAATACAAATAAATAGAACGTCTTATTTCAAGATAAACGATCACATAGGAGAGCTATGTGGAAAAAAGACATAAAATCGACCCATAACAATAAACAGGACAAAAATTATTTTTTACCCAAAAGGAACAATTCCTCAATAAAACATTCTATATTTGTAAAAAGATTAAGCAATTACAAAGATTCATCACAGAATGACATTGCATACTGTGCAATAAGAAGAAAATGCAAAAAGTGATAAAGCTTCGTCTCTCCTTCCATATAAGAAGCGGGATAAAGCCTATAGCCCTCCGCTTTTTATACAATAATCTCCGCTGGCGAGGACAGGCGAAAATAACAAACAGACAAAATGAAAAAGAGCATCACATTCTTGCTTTACGGACTATTCGTCCTATTAGCAGCCTGTTCTGATGATTCAGACACAAGCCCCGCCCCTACTCTAACCACAGGAAGTGTCGTCAATCTTTACAGTTCGGAAGCTATCATAGAAGGAAGCATCAACATCCCCGAGGGTTCAAGCGTAAGCGAATATGGAATACTGTATTCTACCGAAAATTCCATGGATGACACCGCCCACCAACCAGCAATATCCACTCCCGGAGGAAAATTCATCGTCCAGCTCACTGACTTGATACCCAATACCACCTATTTTTACTGCGCATATGCCAATGGAAACTTTGGTACCGCGAAAGGCGATGTCAAGAACTTCAAAACCCGAACCAGCATTGCTCCATCTTTAGGGGCATTATCCGTATCAGGCAAAACAGCCACCGGTTTTACGGTAGTCTGCTCCATTGAGGATGAGGGAGGCTACAAAACGGCAACAATGGGATTCTATTGGAAAATCGTTCAATCACTGGAGGAGATTCCCGGCGATGAAGACAACAAAATTTCCATCACTGACGCCAACCAATTCAGCCATCAGTTTACGGAAGTATCTCCCGATGCCGTGTACGCCATACGTGCTTATGCTTCCAACCAGGAAGGTATTTCTTATAGCAAGACTCTTTATGTCACTTTAAAAGATATCCCGATTATTTCTCCCTGCAAACAGTTGGGAGCAGACGATACCAGTCTCAACCTGCAAGCAAGCATCCTGGCCAATGCTGAAGGCATCACAGAAAAAGGTTTTTGCTATAGTAACATCAAGCAAGAGCCGACTATCAACGACACCAAAGTTATATCAAACACAGCAGGAGAACTTATCCAGGGCACCATCAAAGGAATAAGTACCGACAAGCAGCACTTCATACGCGCTTATTGCATCAAGGACGGAACAGCATATTATGGCGAAGTACTCACCTATGGCACCCGACATCCAGGCATATATTCGTTAGATGACTTGGTAGCGTTCCGCAATGCAAAGAACAAAGATGAAGACATATCCCGGTGGAAAGATAATGAAGGTATCATCAATCTTTATGCAGACATAGATATGAACAGCATAGATAACTGGAAGCCTATCAAAGTTCTAAATTTCAACGAAACATTGAATGGGAATGGGCATACATTAACCAACTTCAAGATAACTTCTTACAAACTTGAATGGGATTATTATGGATATGGATTCATTTGTCAAAACGCCGGTGGTACCATCAAAAACTTAAATATCGGTACAGGAAGTTATGTTACTTATGAATACGAACAAGGTATTAGCAGTTCGGGTATCTTCGGCACTATCTGTGGAAGTAATGAAACACCTGGTGCTTATGATGACAGAGGAAATATTATCAATTGCACTTCTTCGGCAACCATAAAAATAATATCTATCAGTGGTTTTGACAACTGCGTAGTGGGAGGAATTGTTGGACAAAACAGCAGCACCATTACAGAGTGTGACAATACCGGAGCAATAGAGTGCATCAGCAAGAGTGCATACGTGGGCGGAATATGCGGCACTAATGGCGGCGATTTACTTTTGCATTGCAACAATTCGGGTGCAATCGGACAAGGCTACGAATGCTATGCCATGGGAGGAATAACAGCTCTCTCAAGCAAATCATCTTTCATTCAAGATTGCATAAACACCGGAGATTTGAATGGCGGCAGCCAGGCAGAATATTTAGGAGGAATATGCGGAAATTGCGGTGAAAGTGGTACACCGGGCAAAAGTGCAATAGATCAATGCGTGAATGAAGGAAAAATACGAAATGGGAAAACAAAAGTTGGAGGCATCTCAGGTCACTTATTGGGTAGCATAAGCAACTGCACGAATAAGGGAGACATTATTTCGTCAGCTGCCCACATCGGCAATATTTGTGGAGCAGCAGAGCGTACCAACAAATTCATAAATAACGCCAGTACCGGCAGCGTGAATGGCGACCCAGGAGTTCCCATAGGACTGGACGAGAGAGGACCTGCTCTTGACAAAACCGCTATCACCCAAATTACAACAACAAGCGCCTATATCGTTTCAGAAGTATTAGACACAGGCGGTTCGTTCGTCCTTAAAAAAGGAGTGTGCTACAGTGCTACATCAGAATATCCCACGATTTATGGCACCCATACTCAGGTTTACACCGAAGGAAACAAAATTATAATCAAGCTGGAAGGACTATCGCCAGGGACCAAATACTACATCTGTTCCTATGCAAGTAATCAATTCAATGAAGACAAGCGTTGGGGACATAACTACGGAGAAATCAATAGTTTTACAACCTTACCACAATAAATCATCAGTATGGGAAAACTATTGATAGCCAATTCTGTTGCCTAACGCCCTCACAGCAAGGATCATTGTTCTCAAAGGGGATCAGAACAATGAGATATACACCATCATTAAAGTCGCAACCGGAGATAAGCCTCTCTTCGGTGCGGAAATGAGGCAAATGACAAGTAGTACTATCTTAATTCTCCTCCTCCCGGGAGGAGGGGAATGGAGATAGTACTACTACATTACCATTTTGACAAATTGTATTTTTAATCGACCGAGAATCGGCTATTTCCACCCGAACCCCTTGAGGATAAAAGCAAACGAATAAAAATGAGCAAACGACATTCTATTAGACCATTATCTAAATACTTACATTTCTTTTAGAATGAAATATACCCTGAAAAGTATACAGATTAGTTCTAAGCATGACACAAATAAGTGTTTTACTAGTAAGTAGTAACCCTTTTATCGATAAGTAGTAACCATACCACCTATAAGTAGTAACCTTTTCACCCGTAAGTAGTAACCCTTTTCTGCATAAACAGCTTTCAAACATGCAATAGTATGCAAAAATAGCACATATCTATCCCCTACTTATGCACCGAACATTCCAGAATGAAGATTTATAAATTAACGCATGATAGAGAAAATGACGTTATGCCATCACTTCGAAGCAACAAAGAGGCTATTTACTATCAATTAAACAAACTGCAAATTCATAGAGTTATCGAATATACTCGATAAAATACGCATGTTTTTATCGAGTATATTCGATAACTATTCGTATATTTGCTTGTTACCAATTACAAAAAGAGAAATAAACCAAATTAACGATCAAGTTAGCAAGATAGAAAATTCAAACCCAATATTCAATCATTTATGGAACATCCCCTATCCCAATTCAAATACTGCCCCAAGTGTGGCTCCGTACATTTTGACATAAACAATGAAAAGTCCAAACGCTGCGCCGACTGCGGATTTGTCTATTACTTCAACCCGTCTGCCGCCACCGTAGCATTGATTATGAACGAACGGAACGAACTGCTGGTATGCCGCCGTGCCAAAGACCCCGCCAAAGGAACACTGGACCTGCCCGGTGGTTTCATCGATATGGCGGAAACCGGAGAAGAAGGAGTAACACGCGAAGTAAAGGAAGAAACAGGAATGGAAGTGAAAAAGGCGGAATATCTCTTTTCCTTACCTAATATATATGTGTATTCCGGTTTTACCGTACACACACTGGACCTGTTTTTCCGTTGCTCAGTCGCCGACACCCTGCATTACAAAGCCATGGATGATGCGGCAGATGTTTTTTTCCTGCCGCTAAAAGACATACATACAGAAGATTTCGGATTGGGGTCTATCCGGAAAGGATTAGAAATATTCCTGAAAGAAAGGAGTGAATAATCATTCACCGGACATCCCTATATCCTAAAAAAGCCAAACAGGTGTAACAAATTCAACTTAAAACCCGTACTTTTGTAAAAACGCGTTGTATCATGAAGAATAAACTCTCCCGAATACTATGCACAGCCCTCTGCTGTGCACCCTTGCTCGCAACGGCACAGACCAGCGAGAAAATCACTTCCCCCCAACGGCTTTATCAGGAAGGGCAATCACTGTTCCAACAAAAAGCGTATGCCGCAGCCATCCCGCCGCTGCAAGCATTCATACGCCAAACAGACGCAGAAGGGAAACCGCTGCCTGCCGCAGGCGAACGGATGGAAGCGGAATATATGCTGGTGTGCGCCGCCTATGAACTGAAAGACGGCAAAAGTATAGACAAGTTACAGTCCTATCTGGACGAATATCCCGATACTCCTTACGCCAACCGCATTTATGCACTCATGGCCTCCGTATATTTTTTCGAAGAAAACTATGACGCAGCCATGGCTATGTTCAATGCTGCCCGCCTCGACCTGTTGGGAAATGAGGAGCGCGACGACATGACATACCGCCTCGCCACCTGCTACTTAAAGACAGGTAATGTGAAGGAAGCCGCCATATGGTTTGAAACCCTCCGCAGCACCAGTAAGAAATATGCCGCCGACTGTACCTACTATATTTCCTATATCCGCTATACACAACAACGCTATGACGATGCACTGACCGGATTCCTGTCCTTGCAGGACAACGGGAAATACAAAGAATTAGTCCCTTACTACATCGCCGAAATCTATCTGATTAAAAAGAATTACGACAAGGCGGAAATCGTGGCACAGAACTTTCTGTCAGCCTATCCCGACGGTCATTCTTACAGAGCTACGGCGGAGATGAACCGCATACTCGGCACGGCAGAGTACCACTTCGGAAAATACCATGAGGCCATGAAGTCTTTTGAAACATATCTGGAACATAATGGCGAACCCACCCCCAGAAGAGACGCCCTTTACATGCTGGGACTTTCGTACTACAATTGCGGAGTATTCTCCAAAGCAGCCAACACCCTCGGCGAAGTAACCGCCGAAAGCGATGCTCTCTCGCAGAACGCTTATCTTCACATGGGTTTGTCCTATCTGCAAATGTCGGATAAGAACAAAGCGCGTATGGCATTCGAGCAGGCCGCTGCATCCAATGCCGATATGCAAATCAAAGAGCAGGCCGCCTACAATTATGCCCTTTGCATTCACGAAACTTCCTATTCCGCCTTTGGTGAATCCGTTACCGTTTTCGAGAAGTTCCTCAACGAATTCCCAAGTTCGCAATATGTGGATAAAGTAAGCAGCTATCTGGTAGAGGTATATATGAACACCCGCAGTTACGAAGCTGCCCTGAAATCTATCGAACGCATCGCCCATCCAAGCACTGCCATTCTCGAAGCAAAACAGAAGATCCTGTTCCACCTCGGTACACAATCTTTCGCAAATGCGCAATTCCAGGAAGCTATCGGCTACTTCAACCAGTCAGTCGCCCTGGGACAATACAACCTGCAAACCAAAGCTGACGCTATCTACTGGCGGGGTGAATCTTATTACCGCCTGAACCGGATGCAGGAAGCCGCCGCCAATTTCAGCGAATACCTGAACCTCACTCCGGACAGAAATACGGAAACTTATGCACTGGCATACTACAACCTGGCATATATCGCTTTCCATGAGAAAGATTATACCCTCGCCCAAAACCGTTTCCTGAAATTCACGCAACTGGAAAAAGGAGAAAACCCCACCGCACTTGCCGACGCCTACAACCGCATAGGCGACTGCCACTTGCACGTGCGCCGTTTCGATGAAGCCAAACAATACTATACCAAAGCAGAAAGCATGGGAACCCCTGCAGGAGATTATTCCTTCTACCAGTTGGCTTTGGTTGCCGGTCTTCAGAAGGATTACGACGGGAAAGTGGCCTTGCTCAACCGTCTGGCAGGCAAATACCCGACTTCACCTTATGCCGTGAATGCCCTTTACGAAAAAGGACGTTCGTATGTGCAGACCAACAACAGCCGCCAGGCGATAGCAACATTTAAAGAGTTGCTGGAGAAATATCCGGAAAGTCCGGTCAGCCGCAAAGCTGCCGCCGAAATCGGTTTGCTCTACTATCAGAATGACGAGTACGACCGTGCAATAGACGCTTATAAACATGTCGTAACCCAATATCCGGGCAGTGAAGAAGCCCGCCTCGCCATGCGCGACCTGAAATCTATTTATGTAGACGCCAACCACGTGGATGAATTCGCCTCTCTGGCAGCCAAGATGCCGGGTGAAATTCGCTTCGACGCCAGCGAGCAAGACTCTCTGACGTATATCGCCGCCGAAAAAGTATATATGAAGGGAGACATCGCACCTGCCCAATCAAGTTTCGCACGTTATCTACAAAGTTTCCCCAACGGTGCTTTCAGCCTGAACGCACATTATTACCTCTGCATCATCGGCAAAGAGCAGAAAGACGAAGCAGCTGTACTGGAACATGCCGGCAAACTTTTGGAATATCCCGACAATCCTTACTCGCAGGAAGCGCTCATTGCCCGTGCGGAAATCCTGTTCAACCGCAAGCAATACGACCAGGCTCTTGCTGACTACAAACAGTTGAAAGCCAAAGCAACAACCGCCGAACGCCGCCAACTTGCAGCAACCGGTATGTTACGCAGTGCAGCCTTGATGCAGGATGAGATAGAAACAATCGCTGCCGCCACAGACTTGCTTGCCGAAGCCAAACTGACCCCGGAGCTCCGCAACGAAGCCCTTTATTTCCGCGGGAAAGCCTACCTGAACCAACGTGCCGACAAAAAAGCGATGAACGACCTTCAGACATTGGCGAAAGATACCCGTACTCTTTATGGGGCTGAAGCTAAATACCTGGTTGCCCAGCAACTGTATAACGCGAAAGACTATGCCGCCGCCGAAAAGGAAATACTCAATTTCATCGAGCAGAGTACGCCGCACGCCTACTGGCTGGCACGCAGCTTCATCCTCTTGTCTGATGTGTATGTAGCGATGGATAAGAAACTGGATGCCCGCCAATATCTATTGAGCCTGCAACAGAATTATCATGCTGATGATGACATCGAACAGATGATTAATGAAAGACTGGAAAAACTGAAGTGAGAAAAGTAGGTTAGTAGTAAGTAGTTAGTAGAAAGTAGAATAGCTATATGAAGAAAATACAATGTATATTCGGGACGTTGGCACTCATAGCCTTCCCGACCTGGGTACAAGCCCAAACGCAAGCTAAAGATACTACCCTGAGCCGTACGGTTGTGGTAGAACAAGAATATAACCCGGACATCATGGATGCTTCCAAAGTAAACGTGTTGCCCAAAGTGACACCGCCGACAGTCAGCAAAAAGACTGTAGAATATGACGCCACCCTTGTGCCGGCGGGCAATATCCCTGCAAGCACCATGCAAGCCTATACAGGAGCGGAAAACCAGGATAAGGCGCAACGCGGATATGCCCGGCTGGGATATGGTAATTACGGTAATCTGGATGCCCGCGCCAATTATCTGTTCGTCCTGCCCAACAGTGACAAACTGAATCTTAATTTCCACATGAACGGCATGGATGGAAAGCTGGACATCCCCGACGCCCAAAAATGGGATGCGCGCTATTATCGTACACACATCGGTATGGACTATGTACATGCTTTCCGGAAAGTGGATTTGAATGTAGCCGGCAACTTCGGAGTAAGCAATTTCAACTTCCTGCCTGAAAGTATAAATAGCAAGCAGAAATTTTTGTCGGGCGACGTACACTTCGGAGTAAAATCGACAAGTGACGAATTACCTCTTCAATTTCATGCCGAAACCAATCTGATGTTCTACGAACGCCAGCACGATTTTCAATACGAGAATGCACAGGAAGCAATGGTACGGACAAAAGCCGGTGCAAGAGGCTCCATCTCCGAAGAACAATTTGTAGGGGTAGACCTGGCAATGGACAATGTGTTCTACAAAAACAACAAATTCGATGATTACACATCAGTGGAACTAAACCCCTATTACCTATATCAGAATGACGACTGGAAAATCCGCCTCGGTGCCCATGTAGACTTTGCTTTCGGATTTGGCAAGAAGTTCCGGGTGGCACCTGACGTAACTGCCCAATACGTCTTCTCCGACAGTTATATACTCTACGCCCAGGCTACAGGCGGACGGCGGGCGAATGATTTCCGCAGACTGGAAATAATTTCCCCTTACGGTCAGACCGAAACACAATTAGATGCTACTTATGAGCAGTTGAATGCGGCCCTCGGTTTCAAGACCAGCCCCGTAACAGGCTTGTGGTTCAACCTCTATGGAGGATATCAAGACTTGAAAAGTGCAATAGCCCCTGTCGGAACTACAGTTATTAATAATTATGTAAGTAGCTACGACTACCTCGATCTGATGCAAGGGAATATGCACAATATATATGCAGGTGCCGAAGTCAGTTACAGTTACAAAGATATTATCTCTTTTTCTGTTTCAGGCATTTATCGTGACTGGAAGACAGCGAAAACAGAGAATAGTAGCGGAGAATGCCTACTTGTCTATATGCCCTCTTTCGAGGCAAATATAAAAGCGGACATCCGCCCCATCCCATCGGTCCTGATTAATTTCGGTTATCAGCACGCCACCCGCGAAAAAGTGGAAGACACACGTGTAGACCCTGTCGGGAATCTATATCTTGGTGGCAGCTACGAAGTCTTTAAAGGCATATCTATTTATGTCCGCGCAAACAATTTATTGAACAAAGACTATCAATATTATTGGGGATATCCCACAGAAGGTATCAATTTCATGGGTGGAGTGAGTTTTCGTTTTTAACAAACAGGGAGGCAAAAAAAGTCATTTTTACTAAAAAAGAATATATTCTCCACATATTATAAGGTGGAAACAATTGTTTTTTTCTACTTTTGCGGGCGAATTCAGTGGCAGGAGTCACTATAAAACAGAAATTTATGCCAAAAAACCTTGTCATTGTCGAATCACCGGCAAAAGCAAAAACAATTGAGAAGTTCTTGGGGAAAGATTATAAAGTCCTTTCCAGTTACGGACACATACGCGATTTGAAGAAAAAAGAATTCAGTATTGATGTCGAAAAGAACTTCGAACCGGACTATGAAATTCCGGAAGATAAAAAAGCGCTGGTAAAGACACTGAAATCTGAAGCAAAAGAAGCTGATACCATTTGGTTGGCTTCCGATGAGGACCGCGAGGGAGAAGCCATCGCGTGGCACTTATATGAAGTACTGAAACTGGAACCGGAACACACCAAACGTATCGTATTCCACGAAATTACCAAAACCGCTATTCTGAAAGCTATCGAGCAGCCGCGAAATATCGACACCAACCTCGTCAATGCACAGCAGGCACGCCGTATCCTCGACCGCATTGTAGGTTTCGAGTTATCACCCGTATTATGGAAGAAAGTAAAACCTGCACTCTCCGCCGGACGTGTGCAATCGGTAGCCGTACGCCTCATTGTAGAACGCGAACGTGAAATACATGCTTTCCAAAGCGAGGCTTCCTATCGGATTACTGCCATATTCCTCGTTCCCGATGCCGACGGCAAACTGGTAGAGATGAAAGCGGAACTTGCACACCGGCTCAAAACTAAAGCGGAAGCCCGGAAATTACTGGAAAGTTGCCAATCAGCCATATTCACCATTGAAGATATTACGACGCGCCCGGTAAAGAAAAGCCCGGCCGCACCGTTCACCACCTCTACCCTGCAACAGGAAGCTGCGCGTAAACTCGGTTTCACCGTAGCGCAAACCATGATGGTGGCTCAGCGGCTATATGAATCAGGACGCATCACTTATATGCGTACCGACTCTGTGAATTTGTCAGAATACGCCATCAATGGCAGCAAAGAAGCCATTGCCAATATGATGGGGGATAAATATGTACATCCGCGCCACTTCAGCACTAAAACCAAAGGAGCACAGGAAGCACATGAGGCCATCCGCCCCACCTACATGGAGAATGTACAGATAGAAGGCAGTGCACAGGAAAAGAAACTGTACGACCTGATATGGAAGCGTACCATCGCTTCGCAAATGGCAGATGCCGAACTGGAAAAGACAACCGCAACCATCAGCATCAGCAATGAGTCCGAGACTTTCAGCGCTGCCGGAGAAGTCGTTAAATTCGACGGTTTCCTGCGTGTCTACAGAGAATCTTACGACGATGATGTAGAGCAGGAAGATGAAAGCAACCTGTTGCCTCCACTGAAGAAAGGTCAGAAATTGCAGTACCAGAACATCACTGCCACCGAACGTTTCACGCAACACCCACCCCGCTATACGGAAGCAAGTCTGGTACGTAAACTGGAAGAACTGGGCATTGGCCGCCCTTCCACTTATGCGCCCACCATTTCTACCATCCAGCAACGCGAGTACGTAGAAAAAGGCGACAAGACCGGAGAGGAACGTTCCTACAACATAATTACGCTGAAAAAGGATAAAATCACAGATGATACCCGCACCGAGATCACCGGAGCCGAAAAAGCGAAGTTGCTGCCTACGGACACAGGTACAGTGGTTACCGACTTCCTGATACAGTACTTCCCCAGCATCATGGATTATAACTTTACGGCAAGCGTAGAAAAGCAGTTCGACGAAATAGCTGAAGGTGAAACGAAATGGACAACTATCATGAAGACGTTCTACAAAACGTTCCATCCGTCCGTAGAGAGCACCCTTGCTGCCAAGAATGCACATAAAACAGGAGAACGTTCATTAGGGAATGATCCCGTCAGCGGCAAGCCTGTTTCGGTAAAAATCGGACGTTTCGGTCCTGTGGTACAGATAGGAAGTGCTGAGGATGAAGAAAAGCCCCGCTTCTCTCCCTTGAAGAAAGGACAATCCATCGAAACAATCACTCTGGAAGAGGCTATGGAACTGTTCAAATTGCCCCGCACCCTCGGCGAGCACGAAGGTAAAACCGTCTCTGTCAATGCAGGACGTTTTGGTCCGTATATCTATTATGGCGGAACCTACACTTCACTCCCCAAAGGCGCAGACCCGATGGAGATTGAACTGGAAGAAGCTTTGGAACTGATAAAAGAAAAAGCGGAAGCGGAAGCCAAGAAGCACCTCAAGAAGTTCGAGGCAGAACCGGAACTGGAAATCATGAACGGAAGATACGGTCCTTACATTGCCTATAAAGGCAGCAATTACAAGATTCCGAAAGATATTGTTCCGGAAGATTTAAGTCTGGACGCTTGCATGGAGATCATCAAACTGCAAAGCGAGAAAGCTGCATCTGCTCCGGCAAAACCGAAGCGCGGAAAGTATGCTAAGAAAAAAGCATAAAACCGATAAGAGTATAAAAACAATCAGCCCCGGAATGACGATGTCTATTCCGGGGCTGATTGTTTTTATATGCGGGCGAATAATTATTCGCCCCTACAAGCATAACGTTTTCTACATTCTGTCCGGCACCTCGATACCCAACAATCCCATACCAAGGCGAACGACTTTCGCCACATTCTCCGACAAAGCAAGGCGGAACACTTTCACGGCCTCATTCTCTTCACGCAGAATGCTGAAATCATGATAGAACTGATTGTATTCCTTCACAAGGTCATAAGTATAATTGGCTATAATAGAGGGGCTGTAATCTTCGCCTGCCTGCTTCACAACAGCTGCAAAATCAGCCACCATCTGAATCAGGCCTTCTTCCTTCTCACTCAACTCAATGCCTACAGGAATCTCAGACGGAATGACGATGCCGGCTTCTGCTGCTTTACGCAACACTGATTGAATACGTGCATACGTATATTGAATAAACGGACCTGTATTTCCATTAAAGTCGATTGATTCTTTCGGATTGAACGTCATATTCTTACGTGCATCTACTTTCAAAATGAAGTATTTCAGAGCACCCAATCCTACGATACGGGCGATGTTATCAGCTTCTTCCTGAGTCAGTCCGTCCAGTTTGCCCAGTTCGTTAGAAGTCTCCTTAGCTGTGCTTACCATTTCTTCAATCAAGTCGTCGGCATCTACTACCGTACCTTCGCGGCTCTTCATCTTACCCTCGGGCAATTCCACCATACCATACGAGAAATGCACAAGACTCTTTCCCCACTCAAAGCCGAGTTTATCAAGCAAAATGGAAAGTACCTGAAAGTGGTAGTTCTGCTCGTTTCCTACTACATAAATCATTTTGTCAATAGGATAATCTGCAAAACGAAGCTTAGCCGTACCGATGTCCTGGGTCATATAAACAGAAGTACCGTCAGCACGAAGCAGAAGCTTGTGGTCCAAACCTTCAGGAGTCAGGTCTGCCCATACCGAGCCATCCTCTTTCTTATAAAAGAAGCCTTTTTCAAGACCTTCCACCACCTTTTCCTTACCTTCAAGATAAGTATTTGACTCGTAATATATCTTGTCGAAGCTAACACCCATCTTACGATAAGTTTCATCAAAACCTTCGTACACCCAATTATTCATCTTTGCCCAAAGCGAGCGTACTTCCGGGTCACCGGCTTCCCATTTCACCAGCATCTCGCGAGCTTCATTCATCAAAGGAGAAGCTGCCTCAGCCTCTTCTTTTGTCATGCCTTTTTCCATAAGCCCGGCAACTTCGGCTTTGAAATGTTTATCAAAAGCTACGTAATAGTCGCCTACCAGATGGTCGCCCTTTTTACCGGAAGATTCCGGTGTTTCACCGTTTCCATATTTCAGCCACGCCAGCATGGACTTACAGATATGAATACCCCGGTCGTTCACAATATTCGTCTTTACAACCTTATTGCCATTGGCCATAACAATATTAGCTAAAGCATTACCCAGCAAATTATTACGGACATGTCCCAAGTGAAGCGGCTTGTTGGTGTTAGGTGAAGAATATTCAATCATTACCAACGGAGAATTATCCGTGGCAGCAATAATACCGTACTGTTTGTCAGCATGAATGTTGTTCAGTAATTCTATCCAGGCGGAAGAAGCGATAGTCAGGTTCAGAAAACCTTTGATGACATTGAATGCAGCTACTGAAGGTTCATTGGCTTTCAAGTATTCACCAATCTCTTGTGCAGTCTGTTCCGGTCCCTTCTTCGACATACGCAGGAAAGGAAAAACTACCAGTGTGAGGTGTCCCTCAAATTCTTTTTTGGTTTTTTGCAGTTGCACCTGTGCGACAGGCACATCCTGTCCGTACAGCGCTTTCAGTCCGTTGATGACGGACACTACCAGTTTATCTTCTATATTCATGATTTAAAAGTATTTTCAAGGCGCAAAGATACTATATTTTGGCGAATTACGCGCTGCATCCGTAACGGATAATAAAAAAGGAGACACACGATGCGCCTCCTTCCCTATGTTTTACTCATGAATTAATTCTTTATTCGATAGCCAAAGTCAATTCCGTACCAGGTTTAAATTTAGCCACCTTCTTTGCCGGAATCGTAATTTTTGCTTTCGTCGAGGGATTAATGCCTGTACGCGCCGCTCTTTCCGACACACTGAATGTACCGAAACCAACCAATGAAACTTTTTCACCGGCTTTTAGGGCATTCGTAATTGATGCCATGAAAGCATCCAATGCCTTCTTTGAATCCGCCTTCGTCAAACCGGACTCCGCTGCCATAGCACTGATAAGTTCTGACTTGTTCATAATTTTAAAATTTAATAATTAATATGTTACACAAAAGATATCTGCAATAGTTTATTCACGTACTTCTACAAAAATAGAGCAATATTTCTGAATATCAAATAAAAACATTAAAAAAAGATTGTGTTTTAGCGAAAAAAAAGGAATAGAAAGCCGTTTTTCTGTTATAGAACAGAATTTATTCGTATTTTTGTGACCTATTGATTGAAATAACAAATTATGAATGCTATACCAACAGTTACTAAGAACCTATTAATCATTAATGTACTGGTCTTTCTTGCGACCTTTGTTGCTCAAACTTACAACATAGATTTAGCCCGGTATTTAGGACTTCACTTTTTTCTTTCCGATGATTTCAACATAGCGCAGCTCATCACATATATGTTCATGCATGGAGGGTTCACACATCTATTCTTCAACATGTTTGCCGTATGGATGTTCGGCCGCATTCTTGAACAAGTATGGGGACCGAAGCGTTTTCTGTCATATTATATGATTTGTGGTATAGGTGCGGGTCTGATCAGTATGTTGGTCACCTACATACGTATCCAGTCAGCAAAGGTAGGAATGACCCCGGAAATGATTGATACCGTATATCGGGAAGGAGCAGGAATATTGCATGACAATATGAACTATACTTATCCGGCTATGGCAAACCTGAACGCACTTCTGAATGGTGTCACCGTAGGAGCTTCGGGAGCTGTATACGCCATCCTGCTGGGTTTCGGAATGTTATTCCCCAACCAGCCGTTGTTCATATTCCCGTTGCCGTTTCCCATCAAAGCGAAGTATTTCGTAATGGGCTACGCACTGATTGAACTGTATGCAGGCTTTGCCAACAATCCGAACGACAACGTAGCGCACTTCGCACATTTGGGTGGTATGATATTTGGGTTTATACTGATAATGTACTGGAGAAAAAAAGACAGAGGAAATGGGTACTATTATAACTGACCTTAAAGAAGCGTTTCGCAGAGGGAATATTTACATCCAGCTGATTTATATCAACGTAGGTGTCTTTGTCATCACTACGTTGACGGAAGTTATTCTGCAATTATTCAACCGCAGCCTTGGCGGCGTATTCGAGTGGCTGGAACTGCCGGCTTCACTGACGCGGTTCATCATACAGCCCTGGTCCCTGCTCACCTACATGTTCATGCACGCAGGATTTTTGCATATCCTGTTCAATATGTTATGGCTGTATTGGTTCGGAGCGCTGTTCCTCATGTTCTTCTCGGCAAAACATTTGCGCGGAGTATACATATTGGGAGGTATATGCGGCGGATTGCTGTATATGGCGGCATTTAACATTTTCCCGTATTTCCGTCCGATGGTTGATTATTCACTCATGCTGGGTGCATCCGCTTCCGTACTTGCCATAGTAGCGGCCACGGCCTATCGTGAGCCAAACTATCCGATACGATTGTTCCTTTTCGGCACGATACGGCTGAAATACCTGGCACTTATCGTTATCGGTACGGACTTGCTGTTCATCACATCCAGCAATGCTGGCGGGCATATATCTCATTTGGGGGGTGCGTTGGCAGGTATCTGGTTCGCCGCCGGAATCAGTAAAGGGAGAGATATGACAGCCTGGATCAATAAAATCCTGGATGCCATCGTCTCACTATTCAGCTTCAAGCCCCGCAAGCCTAAAATGAAAGTGCATTACGGAAACAGTCGCCAGCAAGACTATGACTACAACGCCCGCAAAAAGGTGCAATCCGAAGAAATAGACCGCATCCTCGACAAACTGAAGAAATCGGGATATGAAAGTCTGACCACGGAAGAAAAGAAAAGCCTGTTCGATGCGAGCAAACGATAGTATAAGGAAATGGGAATAAAGCATATTGGCAAAGTCGTCGCATATCTGATTTTAGCGGTCAACATCTTCTTCATAGGCTTGTTGCTCCTTACCGCTTACAGCCCGCATATCAAGCCGGTTGCCCATCCTGTTGAATCCTGCCTCGGATTGACATTTCCTATTTTCCTGGTAATAAACATCTGTTTCCTCATCTTCTGGCTTATCATTCAGAAGTATAAATTCGCGTTATTCCTTCTGGTGGCTCTTCTCTTTTGCTATCCGCAGATGCGCGCTTACTTTCCTCTCAATTTTCATACAAGCAAATTGCCGGAAAATAGCTTCAAAGTATTATCATACAACATAATGGGATTTGACGGAGCTGTCAAGAAAGACGGAGAAAACCCTATTCTGAACTATTTGAAAGAAAGTGGAGCAGACATCCTGTGCCTGCAAGAGTACCAAACGGTAGAATCTCCCCGCCACCTCAGCCAAAAGGATGTAGAGAAAGCCCTAAAGGAGTACCCTTACCACAAAATACAGATTGTTGGAAGCGGGAAAGGACATACTAACCGGATAGCCTGCTATTCTAAATATCCTATCCTTTCGGCACGTAAACTGGATTATGCCAGCGAATACAACGGCTCTGTGGTTTACGAACTGAAAATAGGCGAAGATACCGTAATGCTCATCAACAACCACCTGGAATCCAACAAGCTGACTAAAGAAGATAAAGTAGTATATGAGAGCATGCTCAAAGACCCGGAAACGGAAAAAGTGAAAAGCGGCGCACGCCTGCTTATTCGCAAACTGGCAGAAGCATCTGCCATCCGCGCTCCGCAAGCTGACAGCATTGCACAGGAAATCTCATCGTCACAGCATCCCTACATCATCGTCTGCGGCGATTTCAACGATACGCCTATCTCTTATGCCCATCGGGTGATCAGTAAGGGGTTAAACGATACTTTTACCCAATCGGGCCGCGGCCTGGGTATCTCTTACAATCAGAATAAGTTTTATTTCCGGATTGACAATATCCTGGCAAGCAAAAACCTGAAATCCTATAACTGTACGGTGGACCGCTCCATAAAAGAGTCCGACCACTATCCAATCTGGTGTTACTTGAAGAAGTTGAGAGTGGAGAATTGAGAGTTGAGAGTTTGCAAGTCAATAATTTATAATTAATACTTTATACCTAATACTTATGTTTAAGAAGTGTATTTTTATTTTAGCAACAAGTTGTATGATGTACTCCTGTGCCACACAGACGGAAACCAATCCGTTCCTGACCGAGTTCCAAACTGAACATGGCGTACCGCCTTTCGATAAAATCAAACTGGAACATTACGAACCGGCCTTCCTGAAAGGTATTGAAGAGCAAAACGCGAATATCGATGCCATAGTGAATAACTCCGAAGCGCCGACTTTTGAAAATGTAATCGTTGCCTTTGACAACAGTTCCCCGATACTCGACCGTGTCGGCGCCATTTTTTATAATATGACGGATGCGGAAAAGACGGACGGGCTGAATGAGCTATCTATCAAGCTCGCTCCGACCTTGTCGGAACACAGTGATAACATCTCACTAAACCAAGAGTTGTTCAAGAAAGTAAGCGCCGTATATCAACAGAAAGAATCTTTAGGATTAACCACCGAGCAACAACGTTTGCTGGAGGAGACCTACAAAGATTTCGTTCGTTCCGGTGCAAACTTGTCTCCCGAAAAGCAAGCACGCCTGCGCGAGATTAACAAGCAGTTATCCACATTGGGACTTCAATTCAGCGATAACGTCTTGAATGAGAACAACGCTTTCAAACTCTATATAGATAAGGAAGAAGACCTTGCCGGACTGCCCGAATGGTTCCGCCAAAGCGCAGCCGAAAAAGCTAAAGAAGACGGACAAGAAGGAAAATGGTTGTTCACACTGGGCAATGCCAGCCGCATTCCGTTCCTGCAATACTCCGCCAACCGTCCCTTGCGCGAACAGATGTACAAAGCCTACATCAGCCGCGGCAACAACAACGATAAGAATGACAACAAGAAAATCATAACAGACATCGTCAGCCTGCGCCTTGAGAAAGCACAATTGCTGGGCTTCGATTGCTACTCCAACTTCGTATTGGACAACACGATGGCTAAGAATTCCGCCACCGTTATGGACTTTCTGAACAATCTATGGAATTATTCTCTGCCGAAAGCCAAAGCCGAAGCAGCCGAGTTGCAGAAAATCATGGACAAAGACGGCAAAGGTGAAAAGCTGGAGGCATGGGACTGGTGGTATTACACCGAAAAACTCCGTAAAGAGAAGTACAACCTCGAAGAAGACGAAATCAAGCCTTACTTCAAACTGGAGAATGTGCGTGAAGGTGCTTTTGCCGTTGCCAACAAACTATATGGCATCACGCTGACCAAGCTGGAAGGTATTCCCGTATATCATCCCGATGTAGAAGTTTTCGAAGTGAAAGACGCCGACGGCTCACACCTGGGAGTGTTCTATGTAGATTATTTCCCACGTCCGGGCAAAAGCGGAGGTGCATGGATGAGCAACTATCGCGAACAGCAAGGTGACGTCCGCCCGTTGGTATGCAACGTATGCAGCTTCACCCAACCCGTAGGCGATATACCTTCACTGCTCACCATTGACGAAGTAGAGACTCTATTCCACGAATTCGGCCATGCCCTGCACGGGTTACTAACCAAATGTAACTACAAAGGTATTTCCGGCACGAACGTAGTACGCGATTTCGTAGAATTACCTTCTCAAATCAACGAGCACTGGGCCACTGAACCTGAAGTGCTGAAAATGTATGCCAAACATTACCAGACCGGTGAAACTATCCCCGACAGCCTTATCGAAAAGATTCTGAACCAGAAAACCTTCAACCAAGGCTTTATGACCACCGAACTGCTGGCCGCCGCCATTCTGGATATGAACCTGCACAACCTGACAGACACCAAAGCTCTGGACGTGTTAGCCTACGAAAAAGAAGCCATGAACCAACTGGGACTTATCCCTGAAATCGCTCCGCGCTACCGTACCACCTACTTCAACCACATCATCGGCGGTTATGCCGCAGGCTATTACAGCTACTTGTGGGCAAACGTACTGGACAACGATGCTTTCGAAGCCTTCAAAGAACACGGTATCTTCGATAAAAAGACAGCCGACCTCTTCCGCCACAACGTCCTTGAAAAAGGCAACAGCGAAGACCCGATGACTCTTTACAAGAATTTCCGCGGCACAGAACCGCAACTGGAACCGATGTTAAAAAATCGCGGAATGAAGTAAAAACAATGCTGTACAAAGGTGGTAAATTCTTTGCCGGGTGCAAATATTTGAGTTCCTTTTACTTCCGAATGTGAAAAAAAAACTATATTTGCAGCCTTGTACGCAACAGAAATTAATTAAAAAAGTAATCATAATAAACTAAAAGTAACATGCAAAACAAAGGATTCGTAAGGATTTTTGCAGTATTGCTCACACTGGTGTGTGTGTTCTACCTTTCCTTCTCTTTTGTTACTCGCCATTATAACAATAAGGCAAAAGAGTACGCTAAAGGAGATTTGAAGTTAGAACAAGACTACCTGGATTCTCTGTCAAACGAGAAGGTGTGGTTCGGCAATTGGACACTGAAACAGTGTCGTGAGATGGAAATCAGTTTAGGTTTGGATTTGAAGGGTGGTATGAACGTCATCCTCGAAGTTTCCGTACCCGATGTAATCAAGGCATTGGCGGATAACAAATCCGACGAAGCATTCAACCAAGCATTGGCAAATGCCGCCAAACAGGCTATTACCAGCCAGGATGACGTCATCACCTTGTTTGTGAGAGAGTATCGCAAGATAGCTCCGGATGCACGCCTTTCCGAGCTTTTCGCCACTCAACAATTAAAAGATAAAGTCAACCAGAAGTCTTCTGACGCTGAAGTTGAAAAAGTATTGCGTTCGGAAGTAAAAGCCGCAGTTGATAACTCATACAACGTACTCCGTACCCGTATCGACCGCTTTGGTGTAGTTCAGCCCAACATCCAGAGTCTGGAAGACAAAATGGGTCGTATCATGGTGGAGCTTCCGGGTATCAAGGAACCTGAACGTGTAAGAAAGTTACTACAAGGTTCTGCCAATCTGGAGTTTTGGGAAACATACAATGCAAAGGATGTTGCACCCTATTTGCAAGCCGCTGATAACAAACTGCGCAGCATTTTGGCTAACGAAGTACAGAATGACAGTGTAGCCGTTGACAACACAGCTGCTGCTCCTGTCGTAGCACAAACAACTACCAGCACAGCCGACAGCCTTGCCGCCGCATTGAAAGGCGAAACCAAAGCACAGACTGCCGACCTTGCACAAATCAAGAAAGAACATCCGTTGCTGGCTATCCTGCAAGTTAACGGAGGCGGACAAGGTCCCGTTGTAGCTTATGCCAACTATAAGGATACAGCCGACATCAACAAATATCTGTCTATGAAAGAAATTCAGGCAGAACTCCCGAAAGACCTTCGTCTGAAATGGGGTGTTTCCGCTTACGAATATGATCCGAAAGGACAAACTTTCGAACTTTACGCTATCCGCTCAACCGAACGTAACGGACGCGCTCCACTGGAAGGTGACGTAGTTGTCAGCGCAAAAGACGAATATGACCAGTTTGGTAAACCCGCTGTAAGTATGTCAATGAACACAGACGGTTCACGTCGTTGGGCTCAGTTGACAAAACAGAACATCGGCAAGAGCATCGCTATCGTATTGGATGGTTATGTATATTCTGCACCGAACGTAAACACTGAAATTACCGGCGGTAACTCACAAATCACCGGTCACTTCACTCCCGAACAAGCAAAAGACTTAGCGAACGTGTTAAAATCAGGTAAGATGCCTGCTCCCGCACGTATCGTTCAGGAAGACATCGTAGGTCCGTCTTTGGGACAGGCCTCTATCAACGCCGGTGTATTCTCGTTCGTTGTGGCATTGGTGCTGTTGATGGTTTACATGTGTATCATGTACGGTTTCATCCCGGGTATGGTTGCCAACGGTGCACTGGTACTGAACTTATTCTTTACACTGGGTATCCTTTCGTCCTTCCAGGCGGCACTGACAATGTCCGGTATTGCCGGTATGGTGTTGGCGTTGGGTATGGCTGTGGATGCGAACGTGTTGATTTACGAACGTACAAAAGAAGAGTTGCGTGCAGGCAAGGGTGTGAAGAAAGCTCTCGCCGACGGTTATTCTAATGCGTTCTCAGCTATTTTTGACTCCAACTTAACGTCTATCATCACAGGTATTATCCTGTTCAACTTCGGTACAGGTCCTATCCGCGGTTTCGCCACGACCTTGATTATCGGTATCTTGATTTCGTTCTTTACAGCCGTATTTATGACACGTCTGTTCTACGAGCACTTCATGAGCAAAGACAAGTTGTTGAACCTGACATTCTCTTCAAAGGTTTCTAAAAACCTGATGGCGAACGTACACTTTGACTTCATGGGTGGAAACAAGAAATGGTTGACCATCACAGGTGTTATTCTTGTAATCTGTATCGGTTCACTCTTCGTACGCGGCTTGAGCCAGAGTATCGACTTCACCGGTGGACGTAACTTCAAGGTACAGTTTGAAAATCCTGTAGAACCGGAACAAGTACGCGAATTGATCGCCAGCAAGTTTGGTGATGCCAACGTAAGTGTAATTGCTATCGGTACCGACAAGAAGACAGTACGTATCAGTACCAACTACCGTATCGAAGAAGACGGTAACAACGTTGACTCTGAAATCGAAGCATATTTGTACGAGACTCTGAAACCAGTATTGACACAAAACATCACACTGGAAACATTCATCGACCGCGAAAACCACACAGGTGGTAGTATCGTCAGTTCACAGAAGGTAGGTCCGAGTATCGCTGATGATATCAAGACTTCTGCAATGTGGTCTGTTGTTCTCGCTTTGATTGCTATCGGTCTGTACATCTTGATTCGTTTCCGTAACATCGCATATAGTGTGGGCTCTGTAGCCGCACTGACCAGTGATACATTGATGATTCTCGGTGCCTACTCATTATGCTGGGGATGGATGCCGTTCTCTCTGGAAATCGACCAGACTTTCATCGGTGCTATCCTGACCGCTATCGGTTACTCTATCAATGATAAGGTGGTAATCTTCGACCGTGTGCGTGAGTTCTTCGGTCTGTATCCGAAACGTGACAGAAAGCAGTTGTTCAATGATTCATTGAATACGACTCTGGCACGTACCATCAATACTTCATTGAGTACATTGATCGTGTTGCTGTGTATCTTCATCCTCGGTGGTGACTCTATCCGCAGCTTCGCATTCGCAATGATTCTCGGTGTTGTGATTGGTACACTCTCTTCTCTGTTCGTTGCATCTCCTATCGCATACATGATGCTGAAGAATAAGAAGATTGCTGAACCGGTTGCAGAAACAGCCAAATAAGGAAAATATATAATATAATCCAAACAAAAAGGGGAAGCCGACAGTCGGCTTCCCCTTTTCGTTTTCGCATCTTCCAGTAGTCCCGAGGGGAATCGAACCCCTATCTAAAGTTTAGGAAACTTCTATTCTATCCGTTGAACTACAGGACCAGAATCATTTGCGGTTGCAAAGATAAAGCATTCTCCCGATTTAGCAAGGCAGAACGAATCTTTTATCAAGAAGATTATGGTCAGAAAAGCAATACCACAGACACACAGGGTATCCAAAACTGAAAAGTTAAGGAAAACCACATCTTACAAGATTTTATCAAATTGTAAAGCGACATTCGCTACCTACAGCAGCATCAGTTGTTAAATCAGCTACATTTTGTCAATCCGTATACATTCAAAAACAAATGATAATATGCAACTTTTATTCCTCCATCCCGTACACATAGTTAGAGTTTTGTTCACTCCAAATATCAAAAAATACTCATTTTGCAATTCTTTTAGTACACAATCACAGATTAACTCCAAAAGATTTTGCCAAGTCGCATAACTTTACGACATTTGCAAACGCATCTTTAAAAGCGTAGTACTTTTTTTGTAAGTACCCAACCAACATGAGAACAGATTTTAAGTGATCCTATAAATTAATCATAGTAATA
>OLGD01002003.1_pt1 | contig 25706 bp, 24 predicted proteins | sample 1605311 | NCBI WGS metagenome assembly OLGD01 (sample SAMEA3888917, study PRJEB22519) | human gut metagenome | biome: human gut; feature: human-associated habitat; material: faeces | place: Denmark | collected 2010
TCACCGGCCCCGCGATGACGAACATCTTTGCCGCCATGCCGGTGATGATGCCCTCGGCCTTGAAGTCGATGGCGGGCGAGACGACGGAATTGGCAAAGCCCGTGATCGGCACGAGCGTGCCCGCCCCCGCGAAGCGGGCAAGGGAATTATACAGGTTCAGCCCCGTGGTCAGCGCCGCTAAAAAGATGAGCGTGACGGAGGTCGCGGTGCCCGCGTCGGTCTTGTCGAGCCCGAGGGACCTGTAGCCGTCCAGAATGAGCTGACCGAGCACGCAGATCGCGCCGCCGATCAGAAAGGCGAGCGCCGTATCCTTCCAGATGGGCGACTTCGGCGCCCTTTCCTTGATATACGCCTGATATTCCTGTGGTGACATATCCATAAGATCACTCCTTTTGGCATAGCATTTCCGGCGGGAGTATTTTTATCCATCGTTGCCTTTCCCCGCAAAATCGGCTACAATGGACGCGAGGTGATACCATGCGCTCACTTGGGCTTTACATCCACATTCCGTTCTGCAAGGCGAAGTGCATTTACTGCGACTTCTACTCCCTGCCGCGCGCCGAGGGACAGATGGACGCTTACGTCTCCGCGCTGACCGCGCAGCTCGCCGCGTGGCGGGAGCGCACGGCGGACTGCACCGTAGACACCGTTTACTTCGGCGGCGGCACACCGAGCTATCTCGGCCCCGACCGCCTGTGCCGCCTTCTGGACGCGGTTTTTCAAAGCTACCGCGTCGCCCCCGGCGCGGAGATCACGCTCGAGGCCAACCCCGACAGCGCGCAGGATATTTCCGCCCTGCGGCAGCTGCACGATGCAGGCTTCGACCGCCTCTCGCTCGGGATGCAGTCCGCGGACGACGCGGAGCTGCGGCACATCGGGCGCGTCCACACGCACGCGCAGACCGTCCGCGCGGTGGAGAACGCCCGCGCCGCGGGCTTTGACAATTTGAGCCTCGACCTCATCTACGGCCTGCCCGAGCAGACGATGACGCGCTGGCAGGCAAACCTTGACGCCGCGCTCGCGCTCGCGCCCGAGCATCTTTCCTGCTACGGGCTGAAGGTCGAGGAGGGCACGCCGCTCTTTGCGCAGCGCGAGCGCTTCGCGCTGCCGGACGACGACGCGCAGGCGGATATGTACCTCTCCGCGGTCGGGCTTCTCGCGCGGCAGGGCTATGAGCAATATGAGATCTCCAACTTCTGCCGCCCGGGACGGGCGTCCCGCCACAACAGCCGCTACTGGACGCTCGTGGAATACCTCGGCTTCGGCCCCGGCGCGCACAGTGACTTCGGCGGCGAGCGCTTTGCGCTCGCGCGCGATCTCGACGCCTACCTTGCGGGACACATCGTCTATTCCGAGTGCTCCGCACCCTCGGCGCGTGAGCGGGAGACCGAGCGCGTCATGCTCGCGCTCCGCACGACCCGCGGCGTCGCCGCGGATACGCTGCCAGAAGCCGCGCGGCGCATTCTCCAGAATTGTGAAGCCCACGGCCTCGCCCATCTTTCCGGCGGCTTTTATGCCCTCACGCCCCGCGGCTTTCTGGTCTCCAACGCCATCCTTGTCGATCTTTTGGAAACAATGGAGCTTTGACGGAACTTTTTTCCGTCTTTCTTCGTCTTTACTTTTAAGGGCCGTTATGGTATAGTAATGTTATGTCAACTTTTGCTGCGCAAAAGCATAGCAAAAACAGGTATGTGCCGTATTTCAAAAGGAGATCATTATGAAAGCACTGTCCCGCAAATGCACCGCCTTTCTCTTATCCCTCACCCTGCTGCTGACGCTCGCGCCGACGGCGCTCGCCTCCGAAGCGCTGGGCGACGACCTTGACCTGCGCTCGACGACGCTCAACCGCGGTGCCGAGCTCGGCGAGGGCACGTTCTGGAGCAACACCTTCTCCGACCTGCGGCAGGAAAACTACGTCGTCTACACGCCGAACACGAGCGTGACGCCCATCGTCACCTACGGCGATTACACCACCGCGACGAGCACCGTTTCCGCCGCCGCCAAGCGGCTGGAGGAGCAGGGCCTGCGTGTGGTCGCGGGCATCAACGGCGACTACTACGATACGCTCAACGGCGCGCCGCTCGGCACGGTGATGACCGATGGCGTGCTGCGCGTCGCCTCCGCGAGCAACTATGCCGTCGGCTTCCGCGCGGACGGCACAGCCATCCTCGGCGCTCCGGCGCTGGCAATGCAGGTCAAGAGCGCCAACACGTCCTTTTCCATTGCCGCCGTCAATCAGGTGCGCTACTCCTACGGCGGCATCTACCTCTACACCTACGATTTCAACGCCCGCCGCTCCACCGGCACCAACGCCGCGGGCTATGATGTGGTCTGCTCGGCGGTCGACGGCCGCCTGAGCATCGGCGAAACGCTGACGCTCACCGTGGACGAGATCCTGCCCGAGGCCACCGACACCGCCGTGCCCGAGGGCAAATACGTCCTGACGGCGAACCTCCTCTCCGGCGAGGAGAACCTTGCTCTGCTGCGCGCGCTCGCGGTCGGCGACACGCTGACCGTCACCGTCCGCGCGGCGAACGAGGGCTGGAACGACGTGGACTACATGATCGGCGCGCTCTATCAGCTCGTGGAGAACGGCGTGGTCTGCAAGGGGCTTGAGGCCGGCGCCGCGCCGCGCACCGCCATCGGTCAAAAGGCCGACGGCAGCCTTGTGCTCTACACCATCGACGGCCGCCGGAAGGGCTACTCCATCGGCGCGAGCCTGACACAGGTCGCGCAGCGCATGATCGAGCTCGGCTGCGTGACCGCGCTGAGCCTGGACGGCGGCGGCTCGACGACTCTGTGCGTCACGCTGCCGGAGGACGGCAATGCCGGCGTCTACAACACCCCCTCCGAGGGCAGCCTGCGCGCCGTGACGAACCACATCTTCCTCGTTGCGTCGAATGAGCCGAGCGGCACGCTCGACCACATCGCGCTGCGCACGGAAAACGACCGCGTGCTCGCGGGCGCGCAGATCCTGCTCCGCGCCGCCGCCATCGACACGAACTACATCCCCATGGATAAGGAGGTCTCCATCGCGAGCGACCGCGGCAGCGTGCGGACCGACGAGCTGGGCAATACGGTCCTGACCGCGCCGAAAACCGCCGGCACCGTGACCGTCGGCGCAAAGGTCGGCGGCAAGTACACCACCGCCGAGCTCCGCGTAGTCGAAACGCCGGACGAGATCCGCCTCGGCAAAAGCGGCACGCTCACCGAGCTGCGCGTCTCCCCCGGCGCGAGCGTCGAGCTGACCGCGCAGGCGTATCAAAACCACCTCTCCCTGCTCGCGCAGAACTCCTGCTTCACCTGGACCACCGAGGGCGGCGTCGGCACGGTTGATGAAAACGGCGTCTTTACCGCCGCCGGCCATGCCGCCTACGGCAGCCTGACCGTCCGCGCGGGCGAGACCACACGCACCATCCCCGTTTACATCACCTCCGATCCTCTGGTCCTGCTCGACGGCTTCGAGGGCGAGCAGACCGTCCTTACCCAAAATACCGACAAGAGCTTCGTCCGCTTCGGCTCCGCCTCCGCACGCTGGGACTATCGCGCCGAGAACGTCCCCGAGAACGCGGAGGAGCTCCTTCTGAGCGTGGAGCGAACCTACGCCGTCCCCTCCGGCTATGACCGTGTAACGCTCTGGGTCTACGGCGATGGACAGCGCGAGACGCTCGCCCTCACGACCGATGCGGGCGAAACGAACGCTGCCGTGATCGACTTCACCGGCTGGCAGCAGCTCACCTTTACCCTCCCCGACAAAGCCGCGAGCATCACCGGCTTCGCCCTGCGCCTGCCGTCGGCTCTGAGCGGCACGCTGTACCTCGATCAGCTCGTCGCGGCCCGCGAGGGCATGAGCGATACCGCCGCTCCGGAGATCTCCGTCTCCCTCTCCGAGGACGGCACGGCCCTGACCGGTAAGGTCTTTGACGCCGTGGACGGCGGCTCGCTCGCCACGCTGCGCGTGACGCTCGACGGCAAAGCGCTCAGCTTCACCTACGACCACCAGACCGGCGCGCTCCACGCCGCGCTGCCTGCCGCGGACGGCAAGGCGCACCGCATCGCCGTCATCGCCGGCGACGCGAGCGGCAGCCTCGCCCGCACCGGCCTAAGCATCACCCCGTCGGAGCTGTCCGCCGCCTTCCCCGATACGGACGGTCACTGGGCCAACGCCGCCGTGAGCTTCCTGAAGGCGAGCGGCGTCACCACCGGCGACGATCTTGGGAACTTCAATCCCGACAGCCCCATCACCCGTCAGGAATTTGCCGTGCTGCTCTGCCGCTGGCTCACGCCCGCGCAGGATACCTCCTCCGTTGAGCTGCCCTTCGCCGACAACGGCAGCATCGCCGACTGGGCGAAGGACGGCGTGCGCGCCATGTATGCCCTCGGCGTAACGAAGGGCAGCTACGACGGCTACGGCCGGCTCTGCTTCCTCCCCACCGCGACCATCAGCCGTCAGGAGGCGCTGACGATGCTCGGCCGTCTCCTTGAGCTGGGCTACGCCGCGCCGGAGTGGAGCTTCACCGACAGCGACGCCATTGCGGACTGGGCGCGCGAGCACATCAATACGCTCTGCGCGATCGGCGCGCTCTCCGGCTATGCCGACGGCGGTATCCATCCCACTGAGCCCATCACCCGCGCGCAGGTCGCCGCAACGCTGTTCAGCATGACGTAAAAAACGCAAGCAGCTCTTGCCGAGCCTTCGGCAAGAGCTGTCTGCGTGATTGTGTGGAGGGACTCTCGTCCCCTGGTATAGAAACCGCCTTCGGGCGGTTTTTATCGTTTTTTACTCATTCTCGAGCATCCGGTAGCCCACGCCGATCTCGGTGAATATGTACTCGGGCGCGGCGGGATTCTTCTCGATCTTGCGGCGGATGTTCGCCATGTTGACGCGCAGGATCTGATTGTCCGCCTTGGCCTTGGGGCCCCAGATCTCGCGGATGAGGAAATCGTAGGTCAGCACCTTACCGGCGTATTTGCCCAGCAGCGCCACGATCTTGAACTCGTTGAGCGTGAGGTGAACGTCCTCCCCGCGCATGAGAACATGGTGCTTGTCGTAGTCGATGGTCAGGTCGCGGACCGTATATTTTCCGGACTGCGCGATGGAGTCGTTGTCAAGACCCGTGCGCGTATGGCGGATGGCCGTGCGGATGCGGGCGAGCAGCTCACTCGTTCCGAAGGGCTTTTCGATGTAATCGTCCGCGCCGAGATCGAGCGCCGCGACCTTGTCGCCCTCGTGCGTACGCGCGGAGACCACGATGACCGGCACGCTCGACCAGGCCCGCACCTGCTTGAGCACCTCCATGCCGTCCATGTCGGGAAGACCGAGGTCAAGGATGATCAGGTCGGGACAATGCGACGAGATCATCGACAGCGCCTCCTTCGCGCTGCCCGCCATAAGCGTGTCGAAGCCGTTGGCGGCCAGAATGGTGGACATGAAATTCTTGATGTTCTGCTCGTCCTCGACGATCAATACCTTATCCCTGATCTTCATCCTCTTTTTCCTCCTTGAGCGGCAGGTAGAAGCGGAACTGTGCGCCGCCCTCCGGCCTGTTTTCTGCGATGATCCTGCCGCCGTGCGCCTTGACGATCGTCTGGCAGACGGAAAGACCGATGCCCATGTTTTTCTTCATATCAAAGCCGCCGCTCTTCTCGCCGGAAAGCGAGCCGTCGAAGAGCGTCGCAAGTCTTTCGCGCGGAATGCCGAGCCCGTTGTCGCTGACCGTGAAGCATGCCTCGTCGCCGATGTGCTCCACGCTCAGCCGCAGCTCCGTCGTGCTCTCGCCGTGCAGCACTGCATTTTCCATCAGGTTGAGCAGCACCTGCTGGATGAGCGTCGCGTCCATCGGGACGAGCACGACCTCCCGCGGCACCTCGACCGCGATGCGGATGTTGCTTTTGAAGCGCTTTTCAAATTTGTGGACCGAGGCCGCGAGGATCTCCTCCGCCGCCTCATATTCCTTGCTGATGGCTGTCTGCTCGCCCGAGATGCGGGTAATGGAGAGCAGATTCTCCACCATGCGGATGAGCCACTGGGCGTCCTCGTTGACGTCGCGCAGCAGCTCTCTTTGCTGCTCGATCGAGAGCGTGTCTCCGTTTTCCAAAATGGCGGAAGTATTGCCCACGATGCTCGTGAGCGGCGTGCGGATATCGTGTGACATGGCGCGCAGCAGGTTCGCGCGCATCGTCTCGCGCTCGGCCTCCGTGCGCAGCCGCTCCTGCTTTTTGATCTTGGTGTTCATCGCGCTGATGATGAGCGACACCGCCAGCATCGTCAGAAAGGTCAGCGGATAGCCGGTGAGCCTGAAGTTGAACGCCCAGAATGGATAGGTGAACACGAAGTTCACGCAGATCACGCCGAAAAGCGAGCTGAAAACGCCCCAGAAATAGCCCTCCGTAAAGCGGGAGATGATCACCACCGCCAGCACGAAGATCAGCAGCGTGAAGCTGCCGTTCTCGTCGATACTGCGCAGCACAAAGCAGATCGCCGCGGCGATACCGAGCAGCAGCGCGGTGAATATCGCGTCACGCAGGTGGATCGGTATGCTTCTCCACATTTTTTCGGTCCATTGTCCGATCCGGCTCAGCAGGTCCTTCATAGCAAGCTCCCCTCCGGTCACCCTCTATGATGACCATTGTATCATATCTCATGCTAATTATCTGCTAAGCTTTCCGTTTTTGCAAGCCATTTCTGCTAAGCTTTCCGTTTTTGCAAGCCATTTCTGTTCATTTCCCGTCCGTTTTTGCCGCACCGGCGAATGGAAAAGCATCAGGGGCGGCGCGCTGCGCCGCCCCTGATGCTTAAAGGGAGAAGTGAGAATCTATGTCGGAGTTATGTAAGGGTGTGTCCTTCCGCTCAGATCCTGCGGATGTTGATCGAGCTCACGCGGGCCAGATCGAAGCCGGGCTCCTGCTGCAGCGCCGCGAGAATGGCGATCCTGACCTCGGCGGTCAGGCCGTCCGCAGGAACAGCGGGCGCGGCGGGGGCCGGCGCCGCCTTGGGCGGCTCGGGCTTTTCGAGCTTCTGCATGACCTTGCCCATCAGCATGGTCAGGAAGATGATGCAGATGAGGCCCACGAAGGTGGTGCCCATACCCATCAGACACACAAACAGATTGGAAACTTCATTCATTGGGAAACACGCTCCTCTTTTCTCTTGGTGTTCCCATTATAAGGTTGCAGGTTTTCCTGCACAAGGGCTTTGCCGCTCTCTTCACGCCGCCTTTACGCTATAAACTTTTCTCTTAACGCGCGGTTAACCGTCCCGCTCCTCCGTCACCTCCACCACATACACAGCGCCGTCCGCGACGCGGAAGCGCACCTCAAGCCCGGCAAACGCCATGCCGTAAACGCGCTGCGGATCGCTCTGGTAGTGCGGCCGCGGGTCCTGCGCGAGAACGCCTGTGAGGGCATCGCGCTTGTCCTCCGGCACGCGCGATAGAAGCTCCGCCGGGAAGTCCACCGCCAGCGCCTCGCCGCGCTGCGGCGCAAAGCCGCCGCTCGCCTCCGGCTTGCAGTCGGCGTAGGGGAGGTACGGCTTGATGTCATAGATGGGCGTGCCGTCCATCAGGTCCGCGCCGGAAACGAGCAGCACGCTCCCCTCCGCCGTCTGCTCCACGCCATCGAGCCGCACGCAGGAAAGGCCGATGGCGTTCGGGCGGAACGGCGAGCGTGTGGCGAACACGCCCATGCGCTCGTTGCCGCCGAGCCGGGGCGGACGCACGGTGGGCGACCAGTCCTCGCGCACGGCCTCGGAGAACTGCCAGATGAGCCACAGATGGGAAAAGCCCTCGATGCCGCGCAGAGCGTCGGCATTGCGGTATTCCGGCTCAAACACGATGCGCGCACGCAGGGCCTCCACCAGCCCGCTCTGGCGCGGCACGCCGAACTTCGTTTTGAAATCGCTGCGGATGCGCGCGATGACCTTGATGCTGTGCTGCTCCATAGGACCTACCTCGTCGGTGACCGCGCCCGCGGGCGCGGTGAAATAAAAAGGCTCGCTGCGGCTATTGTATCAGCCGCAGCGGCCTTTTGCAATTTTATTTCAGCTTCATCGGGGTGAGGGCGAGGTAATCGTCCAGCGTGCCGTCGTGCAGGCAGCAGTCGATGATCTCCTTCCCCAGCGGGTCGAGATCGTCGCAGACGAACTGCGCGACCTGCTCCTTGATGAAATCGGCGAGGATCTTCGCACCGGCGTCGTAGCCCTCGGTGCCGAGCTTGGACTGCGTCTCGGGGCGCAGGAAGGTCTGACGGACGAACTGACCGTCGAGCTTCATCTCGTCGAGCGCGTAGCCGAACAGCGCGCAGCGCGCGGGCACCAGATGCTTCGCGCGCACCGTGCCGAGGTGGCGGGCGAGGTACTCACGGCTGAGCCATTCGCCCATGAAGCCGACGTGGTAAGCGCCGATGTGCTGGTTCGGGATGAGCACGTTCGTCGTGTTGGGGCAGGACATGATCTGCTCGAGCAGCAGGTTCGCCTGCGTGACCTTGAGCCCCGTGGCGAACGGCCAGTAGGAGCCAACGCCCTCGGCCTTCAGACCGCTGCCGGCGTTCGTGTCCGCGATGGACGGGTTCTTGAAGCCGCGCGGCGAGACCAGACGCCACAGCCACGCAATGCTCTGCGGCACGACCTGCAGCATACCCATCACGCCGTAGTTCGGGTTCTTCGCGGTGCTCGGCGGCATCCGCACGCCGAAGCTGCGCACATCGACCTCCACCGGCTCGGTGTCGGGCACGATGTTGTCGAGCATCTTGCGCGGCAGGATGACGCGCGGGTTCGAGCAGGGCTTGCCGTTCGACTCGATGACGTGCTCCCAGATCAGGCAGGTCGAGCCGGGGATGCCGTCCATGTTAAAGAACACCAGCGGCTCGCTCGGATGGATGCAGATGCGCTCGTAGAGCGGGTTGTTGCCGTAGGCGTTCATGCCATCCATGCGCAGGAACCAGCCGTTCTCGGCGTCGAGGATGCGCAGCTTGCCGCTCGTGGGGTCCTGGATGGACTTGAGCGCGCACGCCATGTCGTCGGCGATGGGGTGGATCTTGCAGCTCTCGCCGAGCGTCATATAATATTTTTCGCCCGTGACCGTGTGCGTGCCGATGAGCAGACGGTCGTCGTCCTCGCGATGGAAGTCCTCGAGCATCTCGCTCTTACCGCCGCCGCTCGCGCCCTCGTGCATGAACACGATCTCGTTTTCATACGGCGTCTCGACCATCGCGGCGCTCGTATGGCAGCAGACCCAGCCCTCATGCTCGCCGATGTCGAGCAGTAGCGAGAATACGCCCTTCTTGGCGCTCGGGCCCGGGTAGAGGTTGTAGGCCCAGACCTCGTGCAGCTCCGCGCTGCGGTTGTGGACGACGACCTGCTTGCCGTCGAAGTGCGTATGGCGGAACGGGGGCGCGACATAGATGATGGCGCGCGGCTTATAGTGCTCGGGCACGTCCGCGATGCTCACAAAGCCCTGCATGTTGGCGAGCGAGAGCGCGAAGAACGCCGCGTTCATCGGGCAGATCATCAGGCTCGGGTAGCCGTGGCCGTTGGGGCCGGCGTAGAACGGCAGCATCACGATCTGCTGATTGCTCAGCCAGTCGAGCGTCTCCTGCCGGAGCTTGGAGAACTCATAGCCAAAGCGGTCCTTGAAGCGGGGCTTGTCGGTCGGCAGCTCGTCGCCGATGGCCATGCTGTTCGGATCGCGGCGGCGCATATAGTCCTCCATGAAGTTGACCACGCAGCCGTTCTTGCAGCGCACCACCTCGGCCTCCTTGACCGTGCCGAGCCCTTCGATGGGATACACCACGTCATAGCGGGAGGTGTGCGTGGGGCCGTAGGCCATTTCCTGCAGCTCCTCCTTCGTCTCGGCGTAGGCGATGCACTTGCACTTCTTCAGTGCCTCCGCCACCTCGGGCGCAAGCTCAAATCGGTTGAAATAGTTGTCGGTATACATGCAGCAAGCCGCCTCCTTCAAAAATAAAAGATTAGGTCGTACATTATCACACTTTTCCCAAAAATGCAATAAAATTATTCCGAATCACTCCATCAAATTATCCGATATGCACAAATTCCGTCGTTTTTCCGACTTTTTGCAGGAAATCATGCAAAAGGGAGATGCCGTGCGGCATCTCCCCTGCTTCAGGACAGCTTGCGGATGAAGTTTCCGTGGATGGTCACACCCTCCTGCGTGATGAAAAAGGCGTTCGGGTCCAGCTCGTGGACCACGCCGTAGAGGTCGGCCTCCTCGAATTTGGAGACGCACACGCACAGCACGCGCAGGTCCTCACCGGTGTAGGCGCCCTTGCCCTCCCAGTAGGTCACGCCGCGCCCGAGCCGTGCCATGATGTTCCTCGGCAGCTCGGGGTCCTCGTCCTTGGTGAAGATGAGCACCTGCTCGGTGATGTTCTGCTGGTGTCCGCGGTCGATGAAGAGCGCGCAGAACACCGTATAAATGATAGAATAGATCGCCGCGCGCAGACCGAAGAGGACCGCGCAGAGCGTGTAGAGCAGCGCGTTGAAGCTCAGGCTGAAGCGCCCCACGCTGAAGCCCTTGCCCTTCTTGGCAAGCCACAGTCCGAGGATGTCCAGCCCGCCGGTCGAGCAGCCGCAGGTGAGCACGATGCCGAGCGAGAAGCCGACGAGGATGCCGCCGAGCACGCAGTTCGTCAGCGTCTCCTCCACCAGCGGCGCCGCAGGCGGCGGCACAAGGCTCAGAAACAGCGACGAGGTGACGGTACACACCGCGGTGCGCACAAGGAAGCCCCTTCCCAGCGCCTGCCACGCCAGCAGCAGGATGGGCACGTTCGCCGCCAGATACAAAACGCCCGAAAAGTCCACGTTCGGCGACAGCCCCAGCGCCTCCACGATCAGCGTGCGGGCGACCTGGCAGAAGCCCAGCAGGCCATCGGTGTAAAGTCCCATCGGGACAATGAACCAGTTCACACCGATGGCGTAGAGCAGCGTCGCGGCCACGGCCAGAGCCAGACGGCACCACCGGTTCTGTATCGCTTTGTGCAGCATAGACATTCCCTCCGCTCCCGTTTTCCCTGTGCTTTTTATTGTATGCGCACCGCGTGCCGAAGTCAAGCGCGGACTACAGCGCGTAGCGCAGGCATTGATAGAGCCGCCGCTTGGCGCGCAGCAGCGTGCGGGACACCGTGGACTTGTTGACGCCCAGCTCCTGCGCGATCTCGGTCACGGTCTTATTCTGCTCAAAATTCATCCGGAGCAGCTGCCGCTGCCGCGCGGTCAGCGCCTCCTGCCGCGCCAGGCGCAGGTTGCGCTTGAGCCGGAGCAGCTCACCGTCGTTGTCCTGCGCGTTGGCGCGCAGCCACGCCGCCATGTCGCCGTAGAACTCATTGTTGCGGATGCTATAGGGTGTACCTTTCATCGCGGTGATAGTTCCTTTCGTAATAGCGTTTCGTCAGCTCGGCCAGCTCGCTCGACTGACGGCGCAGCACCTGAAGCTCGGCAATGCGCCGCTTGAGCCGCTCGGCCTCCTCGCGGTCCTGCGCGGCCCGGGCCGCGGCGCGCAGCTCCGAAATGCGCGTGCGCAGCACCGCCGCGTCCGCGCGGTATGTAAAGGATATCTGGTATAGTGTCACGCTTCCCCCTCCATTCCGAACACGGTCTCACAGGGCGCAAGCTCCGCGCGAGCGAAGGCCGGAAAGCAATCCGCGCAGACGCTCTGCCCGTTGAGATACCAGCCGCGCTCCCCGCGCAGCAGCTCGCACCCACACAGCGAGCATCGGCCGCAGGGACGGCCGTAGGGCCTGCGTTTTTCCGCAGGCGAACAGATTTTAAAGTGCAAAAGCCCTTCCTCCCGAAAAATGAAAAATTTAGGCTTGACAAACGACGCGGTATCTGCTAAAATCCACTCTGTTGCTGAAATGCTGGTATAGCTCAGTTGGTAGAGCAGCTGATTTGTAATCAGCAGGTCGGGGGTTCGAGTCCGTCTACCAGCTCCAAGCTTCCGCTTCAGCGCACAGGTGAATATGGGGGAATTCCCGAGTGGCCAAAGGGGGCAGACTGTAAATCTGTTGTCAGTGACTTCGGTGGTTCGAATCCACCTTCCCCCACCAAGAAAATCGTTACGCCTTATGGCGTGACGATTTTTCTTTTTGAAAGGCGGGCGGATCCGCCTTCCCCGCCGAAGCCCCCAGCGGTTTTCCACATCCATCCTTTCCCGCCGAACAGCACACCGAAAAGCATCTCGATCACAAGCTAATGGAAATTGCCGCTTTGTTTTGTCAAGTTTCTTGTGAGCATCCTTACCATATCACAAGAATCTTGTTATGTCAAGAATAAATTTACAAGTTTCTTGTTAAAATATTTGACAGAACCAAGTTTTTGCGTTATGATGGTGTCGAAATTGCTCGAACCCTTTATAGGAGGTGCTTTCCATGAGCTTCCGCGATCAACTCAAGGCGCGCCGCGAGGCCTGCGGCCTGACGCGCGCGGCACTGGCCGAGCAGCTCGGCGTTTCCGCCAGCGCCGTCGGCAACTATGAGACCGGCGTCAGCTTCCCCAAGGAGGACGTGCTGCTGCGGTTGTTCGACGCGCTGCGCACTGACCCCAACCAGCTCTTCTGCGGCAGCTACCGCAGCGGCGGCTTCGATCTCTCCGGGGCCGAGCGCACGCTGCTGGAAAAATACCGCTCGCTCTCTCCCATCGGACGCGACACCGTGCGCAGCGTGACCGACGCGCTGTGCGACTACCGCGACGAACTGACGGAGGAGCGCGGCGGCAAGCGCGAGCCGCGCCTGATCCCGCTCTACAATTCCCCCGCCGCCGCGGGCTATGCCGCGCCGGTGCTCGACGAGGACTTTACCTATATCCCCGCGGACGAGAGCGTGCCGCGCGGCGCGGACTTCGCCGTGCGCATTCAGGGCGACTCCATGGAGCCGTACATTCACGACGAGAGCGTGGTCTACGTCAACCGCGACCCGCTCGCAGACGGCGACGTAGGCATCTTCTGCGTGGACGGCGCAATGCTCTGCAAGCAGTACCACCGCGATGCGCTGGGCATGACCTACCTTTTCTCCCTCAACCGCGCCCGCGCCGACGCGGACGTCGTGCTCACCTCCACCGGCACGCGCAGCCTTGCCTGCTTCGGCCGCGTGATGCTGCCGCACCGCCTCGCGGTTCCGCAGCTGTAGCATCGCTCATTTTTTGCGCAAAAAATGAGCTTTTTGCCCGCGAGGGACTTGAATCGTTCACAACTCGGGCATATAATAGCAATTCAGTAAAATCAAGAAAAAGGAAGCGTATCCCACCATGACAAAAATTGACATTTTCTCCGGTTTTCTCGGCGCCGGCAAAACGACGCTCATCAAAAAGCTCATTGCCGAAGCCTACGCGGGCGAAAAGCTCGTGCTGATCGAAAACGAATTCGGTGAGATCAACATCGACGGCGGCTTTCTCAAGGAATCCGGCATCGAGATCTCCGAGATGTCCGCCGGCTGCATCTGCTGCTCGCTCGTGGGCGATTTCAACAAGGCCCTGCGCGAGGTCGTGGAGCAGTTCCACCCCGACCGCATCCTCATCGAGCCGAGCGGCGTGGGCAAGCTCTCCGACGTCATCGTGGCGGTCGAGCGCACCGTGGACGAGTGCCCGGAGCTGAAGCTCAACAGCTACGTCACCGTCGCCGACGCCAGCAAGGTCAAGGTCTATATGAAGAACTTCGGCGAGTTCTACAACAACCAGATCGAGGCCGCCGGCACCATCATTCTCTCCCGCACGCAGAAGCTCTCGCAGGAGAAGTTAGAGACCGCCGCCGCGATGCTGCGCGAGAAGAACCCCGACGCCGCCATCCTTACGACTCCGTGGGACGAGCTGGACGGCAAGACCATCCTCTCCGCCATCGAGAAGGTGTCGCTCAGCGACGAACTGCTCGAGAAGATGCGCCGCGAGCACGAGCTCGAGGAGGCCGAGCACGAGCATGAGCACCACCATCATGACCACGAGCACGATGAGCACGATGAGCATGACGAGCACGACCATGAGCACGAGCATCATCACGACCACGACGAGGATGATGACCACGACGAGCATGAGCATCATCACGAGCATGACCACGACGACCACGAGCACCATCACCACGACGGCGAGGAGTGCGACGATCCCGCGTGCGAGTGCCATCACCATCATCACCACGCCGACGACGTGTTCTCCTCCTGGGGCAAGGAAACGCCCAAGCTCTACTCCAAGGCAGCGCTCGACGACATCCTCACGAAGCTCGACAGCGGCGACTACGGTCACATCCTGCGTGCCAAGGGCATCGTGAACGGCGAGGGCGGCTGGCTCGAATTTGACTACGTTCCCGAGGAGCACGAGGTCCGCGCGGGCCATCCCGACTACACGGGCCGCCTGTGCGTCATCGGCGCGGAGCTCAAGGAAGACAAGCTCGCCGAGCTTTTCGGTCTGTAAGGAAGGACATTCATGGATATTCCTGTCTATCTGGTCGCCGGCTTTCTCGACGCCGGCAAGACCAATTTTATCAACGGCATCTTGGAGGACGGCTTCGCCCGCGAGGATAAGACCCTCCTGCTCTGCTGCGAGGAGGGCGAGGAGGAGTACGAGAAAAAGGCGCTCGACAACGTCACCGTCGTCACCGTGGACGACGAGGACGAGCTGACCGCCGACTTCTGCCGCGAGCTGGAGAAGAAGTACCGTCCCAAACAGGTGCTCATCGAGTACAACGGCATGTGGCGGATGGAAAAGCTCTACCGCGACGTGCTGCCCACCAACTGGGTGCTCTACCAGATCATGACCTTCGTGCAGGCGCCGACGTTCGAGCTGTTCGTGAAGAACATGGGCCAGCTCATGATGGAGAAGATCACCAACGCGGATATGCTGGTCTTCAACCGCTGCACGCCCGAGCTGAAGGAGGCGCTCCGCGCCCGCAATCTCCGCATGGTCAACCGCCGCGCGGACATCTATCTGGAGGACAACGACGGCAACAGCGAGGATTACCTCACCGGCAACGAGTGCCCGTTCGATATGACGCCCGACCTCATCGACATTCCCGACGACGATTACGGCGTGTGGTATGTAGACGTGATGGACCACCTCGACCGCTGGGACGGCAAGCGTGTTCACATGAAGCTCCTCATGTGCCACTCCAAAAAGTTTCCCGGCATCCACTGCCCGGGCCGCTTCGTGATGACCTGCTGCGAAAACGACATCCAGTTCGTCGGCGTAGTCGCCAAGGGCAAGGACCTCAAGGCGTACAAGAACCGCGACTGGGTGGACGTCACCGCCACCGTCCGCAAGGAGTATATCGAAGCGTATCAGGGCGAAGGCCCCGTGCTGTATGTGGACAAGATCACCACCTGCGCCAAGCCCGCGCAGGAGGTCGTTTCGTTCTGAGAGTAAAAAGGAAGCCATGCGGTGCATGGCTTCCTCGGCAAACGAAAAGCTCCCGCCTTCTGCAAGGCGGGGGCTTTTCCCGTTTTATTCTTCCTCCGGAAAGGGAACAATGAGCCTGCGGCACGGGCGGCAGCAGTATGCCTCCGGCCATTCCCGCCGCGTCAGAGCCGGGTTCCACGCCAGCCCGACCGCCCCGACCTTTTCCATGCTCTCGCGCGTGAACCACGCCGGGAGCTTTGCGCCGTCCGGCAGAAAATACTCGCCCCCTCGGCTGTGAAGCGTCCCCTTTTCCAGCGCGCCGCCGCAGTACGGACAGTTCATCTTTTCTCCTCCTTCCTTTTTATTTCTCTTTTTCGATCACTTCCTGCAATTTTTTCCAGCAGGATTCCTCATCGTATTCAAAATTCTTCTGAAATTCGAGCCAGTCCGCCCCCTCGCCGGTCTGCGTAAAGCCCCATTCCCGCGCGCGGCGCAGGCCGAGCGTGTTGCCCTTGGCGATGCGTCCGGTCGAAAGCCGCTCGCACCCGTGCGCGCGGGCGTAGGAAAGCGCCTGCCCGACGAGCTGCTGCCCGAAGCCAAGCCCCTGCACATCGTTCTCCAGCCAGAATTCACCAATGGTCGCAAGGCCGTTCTCGCACTTGTCCACGCTCACCGCACCGACGGTCTCACCCGCGCGGCAGACGTCAAAATGTCCCTCTGCGCCGGAGGGCACATAGTAGATGCCGCCCTCGAAGCCGCGCGCGTTCTTCAGCCACGCCTGCCGCTTGAGCGTCTGCAGCCCGTTCTCCAGATGGCTCGCGTCGTCGCGGTACGCCACGCGGAACGCGCCGTTCTCGTATTCGAGGCGGCTCACCGCGGTGTTCTCCGCATGGCCCGTACCGTCGATCTCGTGAAGCGAAAGTCCCTGCAGCGTGCCGACCGTCAGTCGGATGGCCATGCCGTGTGAAAAAACGGCGGCCGTTCCGTTCGGGTGCGCCTCGGCGATCTCGCGCAGCGCGCCGATCATGCGCTCGCGCACGTCGGGCAGATACTCGCCGCCCGCAACGTGCCAGTGCGCGGCGTCCGTATTGAAGCGCTCCAGCTGTTCACCGTCCGTGCGCTCCAGCTCCGCCCACGGATGATCCTCCCACACGCCGATGCCGATCTCACGCATGCGCGGCGTGGTCACGAGCGGCAGGCCATGTGTTTTGTAAACAGAAAGCGCCGTCGTCATCGTGCGGCGGCGGTCGCTCGAATAAACGGCGTCGAAGGGCACGTTTTCAAAGCGCTTTGCAAGCGCGGCGATCTGGCGGTAACCGCGGTCGGTGATCACGCTGTCGTACCAGCCGTGCGCGCGGCGGTAGAGATTGCCGTCCGCCTCGGCGTGCCGGATCAAATAGATGGTGGTCATGAGACTTCCTCGCTTTTTGTCTGATTTTAAGAATATTATAACGGCAATGGCGGATTTTAGCAATGCGCTTTCCGACTTTTTTGCCGCGCACGGGGCATACTGTCGCTGTGCGAAAAGGAGTGTGAGTGAAATGGAAAATACCGCGTTCTGGTGCGGTATCGGCGCCGGCATGGTGCTCGGCGCAGCGGTGGGCATGGCTGTCTCACCCCGGCAAAGGTCCATGAAGACCTGCGTGGGCCGCACCATGCAGCACATGGGTAACGCCGTGGACAACGCCTGGGAGGACTTCCTGCACGCCATCGAGTAAAATCGTTCCCGCGCGCCGCGCGGGCGATGCCCAAAAATAAGGCCATCTGCCAAAGGCAGATGGCCTTATTTTTGTCAGGCGGCTTCAATTCGGATATTTTTGCTTTTTCCCTTCGCCTTTTTTAATCTGCAAGCAAGATAGAAAAACCGGAATTAACAATCTAATAGTCTCCGCTCTGCTTCCACATTTTCTATGTGCCATCCGGCAATACTTTGTTGCTCATACTCATATATATCTCGATTCACAACACGTGCATTGAGCGCAAGTATTCCTTTCTGTGGACGATCCGCATATACATATCTGTGTGCATGTCGTATAATCATTTCACGAAACAATTTACTGTATGCCAGAGAATAGTCCAAACCAGACATTTTCCTTTTTACACCGACTTCGGAAAATAGAAGTAGTTTTGGAGAAATGGGCATTAATATATTACTATGTTTCTTTCCCCAGCCTCCACCAAAATCATAGTCTCTTTCGCTATTGTAATTCAAACAAATAACAGGATCATCTGATGTTGGGAACGAAATACCATCAGCGGCATGAACCACTTGCCAATGGAGCCGTTCGGACACTTTTACAGTTGATGTAAGCAAATGCTTTAAATCATGTAAGTAAAATCCTTTGCCAACAATCGTTTTCATTTCGACTATGCTTTTCTCTCGATCAAGTGATATCTTGAGTGGAAATAGGACATCTTCTATACTTTTGCTGTTGGCAGACTGATGGGATACGCTCCTTTGTAATTCATGCTCAGATACCTTGTTTAGCTTTCCGCAAACTTCGTTCATCGCGTCAGGAAATATTTTTAGGTTTTGCTTAGTTAATCGCAAGTATGCAGCCGGCGTGCGAAAACATTGGGCAAAAACAAAGTGTGAGAGTATTTTTATTTCCTCTTTTGATAGCTTCTCATCGTTAATCAGCTTATCGAATATTGGTTTTGCTGGTCGTTCAAATTCTTGATCAAACCAATGTTCAAAATCATCAAGTTCTTCATTGCCGACAACTCTTGTATAAAAGTCATTCCATACCGCGGTGTTTTTGATTGATTGCTGTGTCCAGTATGGAACATTTGCGTTGGATACCAGAATACTATAAGTTCGAATTGTCTTCCCATCAAGGCTCCAGTTTTTCAAATAGAATTGCGGAATGTAGTGATTTCTTCGAGTTATATTCTGACTCATGACGCCATCACTCTTTTGCGTTCTTGATCCGCTTCTGAATATCCTCCACAGACGGTAGCTGGCGCTCCAGTTCTTCCGGCAAGTTGCTGGTGATCTGATAGGCGCTGACGCCGACGGGCTTGCTCATGTCCTTGAGCGAATACTCCGCCACGAGGTCATTCTTGCTCTTGCAGAGCAGCAGGCCGATCGACGGATTGTCCTGCTCTTTTTTCAGGATGCCATCCACGGCAGAAAGGTAGAAGTTAAGCTGCCCTGCGTATTCCGGCTTGAACTCGCCGGTCTTCAACTCGATCACCACATAGCAGCGGAGGTTGAGGTTATAGAACAGCAGGTCGATGTAGAAGTCATCGCCGCCTACGTTGAGGTGGTACTGGTTGCCGAGGAACGCAAAGCCGGTCCCCAGCTCCAGCAGGAGCTTTGTCACATCCTTGACCAGCGCCTGTTCGATGTCACGCTCTATCATATCCTCTTTGAAAGGAATAAAATCGAAGATATACGGGTCTTTCATCGTCTGGGCCGCGAGTTCACTCTGCGGAGACGGAAGGCGGCTTTCGAAGTTGGACACCTTCTCTGCCAGCACCTGCCGCTGATACAGCCCACTTTCGATTTGGTGGACCAGCACGTTGCGGGACCAGCCGTTCTCTGCAATTTTCTCTGCGTACCAGAGGCGTTCTTCGTTATCAGAGAGCTTGTCCAGCAGAGTGGTATTGTGCCCCCACGGAATTTGTGCAACAGGCTGTTGCACAAATTCATCGCCCGGATAGGCCGCCGCAAACTTCGCCATATATTTCAGGTTTCTCACCGAGTAGCCGGTGGCGTCTGGAAAAGACATTTTAATGTCGGCGGCAAGATTTTCAACAAATTTGTTGCCCCATGTCTTGTGCTCGTTGATGACCTCGCCGATGGAGTGATAGAGAACCAGCAGCTCACGATTGACGCTGACCGTTGCACGGTACTGTGCTGTGCGGATCTCCTGCTTGATCGACTCGACGATATTGAGGTATTCGTTGGAATTCATCAGCATTTTTCGTTTCCCTCCATGAGTTCATGCAGCAGTCCTTGACACCCTTCCAGCACATCCTGCCAAGTTGCCTCGAAATTGCCTGTGTACCACGGGTCGGCAACATCGCCGGGGCGGACGGTGTAGTCCATCAGGAGGCGGAGCTTGCCGGAAAAATCGCCGCCGCAGATACGGTACATATCCCAGAGGTTGGCTCTGTCCATGCCAATCAGCAGGTCGTATTTCTCGTAATCGGCATTGGTAAGCTGCCTCGCTACGTGACCGTCGCAGGAGATCCCATGTTCTGCCAACTTGCGACGCGCTGGAGGATAAACTGGGTTGCCGATCTCCTCCCGGCTGGTTGCCGCTGATTCGATATGGAACTGTGATGCCAGCCCAGCCTTCTTGACCAAGTCCTTCATCACGAACTCCGCCATCGGGCTGCGGCAGATATTGCCGTGGCACACAAAGAGTATTTTCTTCATCGCTCTCACTCTCCTGAGACACTTCTTTTTCCTCAGTATAGCAGGAAACCGCCTGTTCGTCGAGAGAAGAATGCAGCCACGCCTGAGATTCTATGGCGGCCAGTAGTTTTGCTTTCTTCCAGCCGAAGTGCAGTACGGCTCGGATGTACCACGCCCGTTCCTCGTTGCTGCCGCATCCCTCTAAAATCGCCACATTCCGCGTCCAGCCGAGGTTCATCGCCTGCCTCATGATTTCAGGGGATTCTTCGTAGGCCGCGTAAAACGCGCGCATCCGGCGCAGGTTGCGGGGAGAGAAGCCCTCGGCTGCGGGATAGGCCGCTTGCAGATATTCCGACGCCGCGACAGCCGCACCTTTTTCGCTCCTGCCGCCGACCAGCCGGCCAATCTCGCAGTACAGCTCCATCTGCGGAAGCTGCGCTGCTATGAGCTTGTCCAGTTCGGAAAACAGGACGCTGTAGTCTGCGGGTTTGCGGATGTTCATAGGGCTTCCCCTTTCTAATAATAGTTATTATAGGACGCACATTCGAATATGTGTTCGATTTAGCTATTTACTTGCACGCTATCTTGTGATATAATTACTAAAAAGGCATTTATGCGTTATCCAAATTTGTCGAAATCCGCAATGCCATTGTCCTTTTCATCTAATTTCGAACGAGTATAGTCATTCCTTATTTCAAGATACTGATGATTCAGGAAGGAGAATTTCCATGAAGTTAAAGGCGTTAAGTAATTATGATGGAGATAAATCCACAAGATTTGGAGATTGTATTTTGATATATGATCTTACGTCGATGATTGTATATGACTGCGGACACGGAAAGCACGCTGAATACGTTGAGTCTTTCCTGCAAAAAAACGCTACTATTACTTCAGTCAGTATTGTGGTTTCTCATAATGACAGCGACCATACTAACGGAGTATGTTCATTGTTGGAATGGTTATCTGACCAAGGTAAATATAAAGTTACAGTCTATACTCATCAGTATCTGAAACATTCCAGTACAATTCTAAAAAAAGTTGATGATGGTCGTCGTAACAAGGATAGTATCAGCCAAGCAATATTGATTGAATTCGATAACATCAAAAAAATTATCGAAAAGGCCCAGGAACTCAACATTTCGGCCCAGGAAGCACTTGACGGAGTATGTATTAGCACCTGTACAATTGTAGGCCCCACAGCTGATGAGTTTACTGATGTTGCAACCAAAGCGATTGATAATCGTGTAGATAACAAAATCGGTGAAGGTGATGCTGCGGAAACGGTGATGAATGCCGCAAGTGTTCAATTGAAATGTACTCTGGATGATGGAAAGACTTTGCTGCTCTGCGGAGATGCTTCACCCGATTACTTAAAAAATCTGATGACCTATGATATCATTCAGTTACCACATCACGGGCAGGGAGATGATGCTAAGGCAATTTTTGGAGTTCTCGGAGGACACGCTTATTCTAAGGACTACCTTATATCGGATAATACTGGCTCTGCTCCTAATAGCGGTGGATCCGAAGATATTGTAAAATATATGAAGGACGAGCGGTATCGGCAAGCATACAATACTAAGGATAAAATTATTGATTTGCCAATCGATTGTTCGTCTGCACATTCTATTTCGAAAAGGAGAACAAGTCTGGGTGATTTGGATAGTATCTAAAGCATTGGTCACATCGGAAGAGTTACTTCTTCGGCATCAATTTATACAAGAAATCACAGGAGTCAAGGTGTCCAACTGGATTGAATGTAATTGCCCAAGTAACCACAAATTCACAAAATCAATTGGGTATTATCGCTGCACCTCCGTCAAAGGTGAATATGGAGTTTTTGTTACTGCACATATGAATTTGGAAGTACAGCCTATTTTACAGCACGTATTGTCTCAGAAAAAGGCCTTGGTGGTAATTAATTCTTGTGCGATGCAGAAAAATTCAAGGCTCGATTGTATCAATGTCGTTAAAGGTAAAAATCCTCATTCTGAAATATTTTACGCTAAACAAGAATTGTCAGATGCAGGATTCTTAATGAACTATATTGAGGATGCCGGTGAGTTTGGATTTCGATCAACCGTATCAGAACGAGAGCTTTTTCAGCAAAGGCATTTAGGACTTGTAAAAGCAATTCGTACGGTTTATGAAAAGGCAATATGAAAATGAATGTGGAATATATCAAGGACTATAAATATAAGGAGCTAAAGCAATATGTTTTGGCTTACCTACTAATTGCAGTCGCTTCTGTTGGATTCTACATAAAAGATACAATTGATGCAGTAGGGCTACTATCTGCACTTTCCAGTATGATTGCAATCGATACCTTGGCAGGGGCAATTTGTGCATTAGTGCTCATCTTGAATGAGTTCTGGCCTGATAAAGTTAAGCAACAGATTATTTATAAAGATATGCCAAGTGATACCGTTTTTACAGATATAGCTTCTGGTAAAATAGATGCAGCCGGATTTGATCTCACAAAAGCAAAAGAAATGTTTGCACATTTATCAAATGCTCCAGCAAATCAGCAAACCGCAGAGTGGAACGATCTTCTGCGAAAATGCAAAGATGCCGAGCGTGGAAATGTTATCGACGCAGAACGGATGCAGTTGATGACGAGAGATATCTGTATGTCAACAATTTCTCTGTTGGTTATGACACTTATCGCATTTGGGGTTTTAGCAGTTGCCTACATGAGCTTAGTGACGGCAATCAAAATACTATACATCCCGCTTGTGTACCTTGTAATAATGTGGTTTGTGACAAAGAAAGCCGCCAAGAGTCGAGCCAATCGCATTGTAGTGTTAGTAATTAAAAATGCTGTTCAGGGATTATAAGCCCAGCTTAGTATCGATTCAATCAAGGCCACAGAGGAAAAAACGGCAGATTTGCTGTTCTTTCCTCTGTGGTCGTGTTTTATAATATCTGCACGATCTGCTCCCACAGCAGGATGTGCTTTTCGTCAATGGCTTTGTTGTCGTGATAATGGCCGAACAGCCAGTAGTGGTATTTTGATCTTTCCCGTACCTCCTGCAAGAAGTCCGTGAGCCGGTCCGCCTCGTTGTGGCGGCTCCCCATGAGGGCGATGCTGGTGGGAGCGCAGTGAGTGATGGTGTAGTCCACCGCCCAGCCGACCGCGTCGAGGTTTCGCCGTGCCTCGGTGTATTCTTCATCGGAGGGCAGTTCCTGCGCCCACCACGAGATATGGTTGATGCGGTACCTCGCTCTTGGCTTGCGCTGGAGCATCATGAACCTTCGCTCAAAATCCGGGGCATCCGGCTCCAGAATCCCATCCTCGATATCGTGGCTTTTTGCGCCGCCCATGGTGAAGAAGCGGTAACTCTCCAGCTCGTAAACCTGACCGCGCATCAGGTGCAGAACATGGGGACGAATACGGTGTACCTTGCCGCAGTGCCAATCGTCCACGGGGTATCGTTCCAGCGCGTCATAGTTTTCATGGTTGCCGCAGACGAAGGCCAGCGTGAAGGGCAGGCGTTCCAGCCAGTCCAGCGTTTCATCGTCGCGGCTGTCGCCAAACCACACGCCGCCGCAGTCTCCGGTGATGATGACCACATCTTTCTTCGTCATCCCAGCTTGCTCCGGGAAGTATTCCGGCTGGAAGCGCCGGAAGTTTCCGTGGGTATCTCCGGTCACATAGATCATGCAAATTTCCTCCTCTTAGGTTGGTCTACGGTCTGTTCGATTTCTACGCCGTTGCGGAAGGTGACCTTGATGCGGTTGTCCGCCAGAACCGTGACCTTTTCCAGCATCTGATAGATCACACCGTCGTCCCACTCTGTGATTCCCACAGTCGCCGTGGTCATTGCCGAGGCTGCCGCATGGATACGGCGGCTGATCTGCTCCTGCTCCTGCCGAATACTGAGGATAGCCGCCTTTCGGCGCTTCAGTTCCTCCATCGTGGTGGAGATGGCACGGAAGCGCTCGGCATATTCATCCGCGTCGCCATTTGCCGCCTCTGCCAGAAGCATATCGAACTGTTTGCCCAACTCCGTGACCGCCCGGTCGATATCCCCAAGGCTCATGCTCTCACCGGGAACCGGAGCCAGTTCCTGCTCCATCGCATCCACCAGCTGATCCGCCAGAACCTTACGCCCTGACATGGATGCATTGATGGCTGCCAGCACCGCCTGCCGGAGCGGCGCTTCGTCCAGCGTCGGAGATTCTTTGCAGTACTTCTTGCCGTAATCCAAGCGGCTGCTGCAGCGCCACACGGCGCGTTTCTCACCGTGCTGTGTCCACACCACTCTGCGGTACGCCGTTCCACACTCGCCGCAGAACAGCAGACCGCTGAGCGCGTACTTGCCGCTGTAGCGGCTCATACCTGTGGGGGCGCTCTTTTTCGTGCCGCCGGTCTGGGCCCGGCGACGCGCCAGCTCCATCTGCACAGCATCGAACCGTTCCCGAGAGATGATGGCCTCATGGTGGTTCTGAATCAGATACATGGGAAGCTGTCCAGTATTACGGATGACCTGCTTGCTGATGCAGTCTCGAATGAAGGTCTTCTGGAGCAGGACGTCACCGCAGTATTTTTCATCAGAGAGAATCGTCCGCAGATTGGAGGTTGTCCATTCCGTCGTTCCTGCCGTATTCTTAAATCCTCCTGCTTCCAAGGTTTCCTTGATATTGCGCAGCGTCTGACCGGATAGGTACAGCTCGTAAATCTTTCGGACAGTCTCTGCCTGCTCTGCGTTGACCACCATCTCTCCGTCAGGGTTCTTCTCGTACCCCAACAAGGTCTTATACTGGATGTTTGCTTTCCCCGTCCGCATCGCTTGATGCTTGCCCCACTTGACGCGGGAGGATATCCCTTCGCTTTCGGACTGTGCGAAGGCGCCGTGGATGGTGATGAGGAATTCGCTTTCCGGGTAGATAGAATTGATGTTCTGCTCCTCGAAGATGACCGGGATGCCCATGCTGCGCAGCTCGCGGGTATAGCTCAGAGTGTCCACGGTGTTGCGGGCAAAGCGGGATACCGATTTGGCGAGGATCATGTCGATCTTGCCCTTCCTGCACTGCCGGATCATGCGAAGAAAATCCTTGCGCTTGCAGGCGGAGGTACCGGTGATACCCTCATCCGCGAAGATATCCGCCATCGTCCAGTTGGGATTTGCCATGATCTTTTCCGTGTAGTAGTCTCTCTGGTTCTCATAACTGTTAAGCTGCTCATCTTTTTTCGTAGACACACGGCAGTATGCAGCTACCCGAAGATTTTTCTTCTTTTTCTGGTCTTGAAGTGTTTCTTCCTTTGCAGGGATGATAATGACTTTCGGCTCAGGGCGGGTCTGCGTCATGCTTGATCACGCTCCTCCAAGACTTGGTTGTTTTTCAGAACGACGCGCACATTATCACCGCAACACTCGATTTTGCGAACTCCCTGCTTTAAAAGGTTTGCATCCAAATCCCGCAGCTTTGTTTGCTTCCCGAAGATGCTGCGGAGCCGGTGGGCTTCGTATTCCTCCATCTCGACGCTCACAAGGGTCAGTACCGCCAACTCCATTGCCTTTTGGCGCGCGATTTCTTCATCCACAGGAGGTGTCTGCAGCAGCTTGTCCAGTTCCAGCCGGCGTTGCCTGATGTCTTCCGTGGTGGGAACACCGGATGATTCTATCTTGATGAGCTGCGGATCATCGACCACCTGATTCAGTATCTTGAGGACTTTTCGTGCTACGCTGTCGGGTACGATGCCGCCGCACAGCCTGCGCAGTTCTTTCTGTGCTGGTGTCTGCTTATACTCAGGGTGCATCTCTTTTCTGCGTTCCTGAGCAGCGTGGAACTGCTCCGTCGGGATGAGCGCGGGGAAATGCTTTTCACCGATGTATCGGTCATCCTCCAGAATTCGTGCTACCATATTTTTGTTCCACGGCTTGTCCCCGTCATATGGAACATCCTCCGTCTGAAGCCGTTCGGCAAGCTGTTTGAAGGAGGCTCCGGCGAGGTATTGCAGGTAGATGCTCCGTACCGTTTCCGCCTCCTGCGGCTGCGGAACGA
>OLGD01002007.1_pt1 | contig 25677 bp, 28 predicted proteins | sample 1605311 | NCBI WGS metagenome assembly OLGD01 (sample SAMEA3888917, study PRJEB22519) | human gut metagenome | biome: human gut; feature: human-associated habitat; material: faeces | place: Denmark | collected 2010
AAGCATTCTTATATTCTCCATATGCATCAAATATTACGAAATGACTATTAACTGGTCTTTTTTCAGAGTTAATTATTACGTTTTGAAGTATTCTAGTAACACCACACGACTTACCACTTCCAGTATTACCTATAATAGCAGAATGGTTTGCAAAAAAATCAGCTATTGGTAAATTAATATTAAAGCCTTTATATATACTTGATTCACCTAGTACTGGTAAACCCTTACTTTGAGTACCTATAACTAACTCTAATTCACTTACATTAATTATTCTAGGTACTGTATTAGGTTTTTTTACTACTCCAGGATAAAACTTATTATTTTTAATTTCACCAACTAAAAGAATATCAATTACTTCATCGGTTATTTTAGTTATTTCACCCATTACTTTTCTATCTTTTTCAGGAAAAATAACATGACAATTCATTAGTTCACTATGTGTTACTTTACTAAGATTTTCAATTTTACATGAGTTTCCATCAATAGTTAAAATTTTTCCAAACATATTTTCAACATCCCTTTACTATATAAATATATCATATTTTTTTAATTATTTAAAGCATTTTTTGATTTTTACTTGACTTTATACATTAATATATGATATTATTTTGTTGTTCATGGCGATGTAGCTCAATTGGCTAGAGCGCACGGTTCATACCCGTGAGGTTGAGGGTTCGATCCCCCCCGTCGCTACCAATAGAAATTCTGCTCAAACTTTTATAGTTTCGAGTTTGATAAATAACTAATTCAGAAATGGATTAGTTTTTTTGTTATTAAAAACTATCCTAGAAGAAAGGATGGTATTATGGTAAATATTATTAAAAAAGAATTACCTACTGAAGAATCATTAAGAAAAAAATTAGAACTAATATGCGAGTTTTCTAAGGTAGCACCTACTATTATAAATGGTAATATTAGAAAAATAGATAAAACTAACTTAACTTATATTGAACCCAATAGAATTATTATTAAAGATAAAACATTTCTAATATTTAATTTTTCTAACGAAATATTCATTGAGAATTTATCTAATAAGATAAAATTATCTGAATTAGAAGATTATTTAAAAACTATCTAAATACTATTATCAAAATATAAAATTTATAAATGTTAAATAATAATTTTAGTTGAATTATTCTATTGTGAAATGCAAAATTTGACACCTGAAACATTTTATGCTAGAATATTAAGCAATTCAAAGGAGGATTTTATATGACTGAAAAAGACTATTTATTATTATTAAAAAAACAAATACAGCCAAAAAGAGTTGTTTGTGGCTCTAATGAAGATGCTTATGGTAGAGCTGTTGTAACAACTGGTATTCCAAAAGAGTACAAAGAAGGACATATAACATATGAAGACCAAAAAACAGTGAGTTACGAAAGCTACGTGAATGAGCAATTTCAACAAAGTGCAAAAAGAAGAAGATAATTTTATGAGGTGTCTAAAAGTATAAATGCAAGTTTAACTTTTGACGCCCCTTTTTTTGAGAATAGGCTTAACTTTTTAAAGTTAAAGTGCCAAACAATTGAAAAGGAGTTGAAGATTTATGAAAGATGAAGAAAGAATATGTGGGTTATATTTAAGAGTATCAACTGAAGATTAAGCCAAAGAAGGTTTTAGTCTACCAGAACAAAAAGAACGATTAGAGAAACTTTGTAAGTTTAAAGGTTATAAGATATATGATTATTATACTGATGCAGGAATAAGTGCTAAAACTGGTAATTATAGACCTGAATTTGATAGATTAATAGATGATGCTAAAAATGGCAAAATAAACACTATTATTGCTTTAAAACTAGATAGACTATCAAGAAGTATATATGATTGAAAAAACTTGCGTAAACCTCTGAAAAGTATGAATTTGATTTAGTATGTGTTAATGATGACATTAATACAACAACAGCTAATGGAAAAATGGTAACTAGAATAATGATGTCAGTTTCACAAAATGAAATAGAAAGAACTTCTGAAAGAACTAAAGTTGGTATGACAGGTGCTATTAAACAAGGTCATATTCCAGCAATTTGTCCTATTGGTTTTAAAAGAGTTGATAAAGCAAATATAATTATGAGATATATTGATGATGTTGAGTTAGAAATTAAAAATGGAAAATTAGTTATAAAACAAATTAATTTTATGGCATAATAGATTACATTAGTTTGGAGGTGCTATATGTCTAAAATTAGTAATGTATTAACTATGCTTGAATATTTAAGTTCAGGCAGAAAATATAGCATATCTGAATTATCTGAAAAATTAGAAGTTAGTCCTAGAATGATTCGAGTTTATAAAGATGAAATAGAAAAAGCAGGCATATACATAGATACAATTAAAGGTCCATATGGTGGATATGTCTTAAATCAAAATATAAATGTTCCAAAAAGATTTATAACACCAAATGCTGTTAATATTAAAAACAAAGAATTTTATAATATAGTTAATAAAGCAATCAAAGAAAAAAGAAAGTGTTATATAGAATATTACTCTAAAGATAAAAAAGAGATTTCTGCAAGAACTATTCATCCTTACGATTTAATATTACTTGGATCAGAATGGGGAGTCGCTGCATATTGTGAGAAAAAACAAGAGATAAGACATTTTTATATAAATCGCATTAAAGAAATAAAATTATTAGAAAATTTTTATAACTGACATATATATTTCCTCTTCTTTTGTTAATATATAATTAGCAAGGGAGAGGTTTTATAATGATTAAACATACACATACTGAACCTACAGAATTGAATTTTTCTAAACTAGAAGAAAGAATAATGCAGGTTAATGATCCATATTTAGGTAAATACAATGATATAAGAGAAATGCTATATGAATTAACTATAGATAATAAACCAACATTAATTATGGCAACTGGAGGTTCTAAAGTAATAGCATATTATTTACAACTAATTATTGAAAGATTAGGATTAACTGGAATTATTTGTGAGGTAATTGAGCCAAGAGATTACTTTTATAAAGCAAATAGAGATATGTTTTCTAATTTAATTGCCATTTCTGCTAGTGGAAATACTAATGGAATTAGTGAAGCATTATTAGATTTTAGAGGTAATAAGTATTTAATTACTGAAAATAAAAAAGAATTTAATTATCAAGTAGTATCTTGGAGTAATGAACTTTATGATAGAGAAAAAAGTTTTATATCATTAGCTACTAGTCTAGGACCAATATCATTACTTCTTGATTCTACTACTTCACTAAATCTAGAATTAGGTTCAAACGAAATAAAAAGAATAAATGATAAAATAAAAGAATTATTATCAAGAAGTAAAGAAAAAATAAATAAATTAAATGTAGATTTTAAAGATACTTCATTAATTCAAATAATGAGTGGATATGAAACAAAAACTTCTGCAAGTGTGCTAGAATCTAATCTAACTGAAGTCGGATTAGCACCAGCAGTAATTCATGATAAAGGTTCATATTGTCATGGAAGAAGTAATTTATTATTTCAATATCCAAATAGCAAATTAATTTACTTATCACATGGTTTAAAAGAATTAGATAGTTTATTAATCGAATCTATCAATAGTGAATATTCAAATATATCTGTTTTTAATACAAATGATTTAAGTGATAACATATTTTGGAAGGAATATTATTTAATTTTACAAATGTATTTCTTATCTAAAAAAATAGCTGAAGATAAGAATATAGATTTAACACAACCAGAATATAATCCAACTTTGGTAAAGAAATTATATAAATTTAAAGGAGAAATGTAATATGGAAAATTTAACTTATATAACTGGTAATTATGGTAAATATGTTTCAGTAAAAGAAAAATTTGAAAATGCTGGTATTACTATTGATTATTTTAAATGTGATTTAGATGAGCCAGATGTTAATGATATTGAATTTATATCTAAAGAAAAAGCAAGGCAAGCATACGAAAAATTAGGTAGTCCTGTATTTGTTGCCGACTCAGGTTTCTATATAGAACATTATCCTAATAATCCAGGATATCCAGGTGCCTTTGTAAAAAGAAGTGGTGTTAGTTCTAATGTGAGCAAACTTTTAGAAACAATGAAAGATGTAACAGATAGAAGTTGCTATTTTCTAGATTGTCTTACTTTCTTTGATGGAAATGAATACTATCAATTTTTTGGAATTAGCAGAGGTTCTTTATCAAATGAATTAAGGGGACATGAAAATAAACGAGCAAAATCAAATCTATGGTATGTATTTGTACCAGATAATTGTATTAAAACACTAGCAGAAATGACTGATGAAGAAAGAAATAATAGACCTGATAATAGAACAAGTGCTACAGATGAATTCATTAAATGGTATATATTGAATCGCAAAAATGCAAAAAAATTAACTAAAAAATGTTAAAATAAACGATATCTATGGTAAAATGTATTTAGTGATTAGTTGTTTATCAACTATTCCTAAGGTATCGGAAATACTATTTGTCCGTACCATGAGGAATTCTGCTCGAACTTTTATAGTTTCGAGTTTGATAAATAACTAATTCAGAAATGGATTAGTTTTTTTGTATTTTACAAAAGCTATCCGAAGGAAAGAATGGTATTAAGGTAAATATTATTAATGAAATTAAAAAATTATATCAAAATGATTTCGATACTTCATCATATTATAGTAATACAAAATTTAATATATTTATTTAGAGATCAAGAAATAATATTGACTAAAAATAAATGGAATGAAAATTAAAGTGTTTACTACACCATTGAAGATAATAGAATACAAGGATTATTTCATCTGACTACTAAAACGCAGAAAAATTTTGGAATAAAAATTAGAATGAAAGAACTTCGTGCATATTTTATTAAATATGTTGCTCCAATAATAAAAAATTATTTAAATTGTTCCACTTGTGATGATTTAGAATGTATTAAAATACAAAAAAGTCTCTTAAATCAAAATTAAGAGGCTTTTCATTTTAGTATAAACGGATAACGCAACTAATAAAAGTTGTGTCTCTAAGACTCATATAACCCTTGGTCATTGAGTAATTAAATTGTAGCACAAATTATAAAGTCAATTCATGGACATTTTGTACTACATTATATAGTATTTCCGTTATTAATTATGTGTAATAACATTATTATTTTGTTTTAACTTTAGCAGAATTAATTATTTTTAAGCTTTCGGCAATTTGAGGCTCTAACTCTTTTATTTCATCAAGTGAATAATAATCTTTACCAGTATGACCTTCAACATAATCACTCACTTCAGTAAGACAAACTTGATAATTATTTTCTATTATATATTTATAATACTCTTCATTATATGTTGTACTTATACCATCAGAATAAACAATCATATTTTCATTTGGCAAATCATATAACTCAACATGACATCCTAAACCACCTAAAATATTTTTTTTATAAAATATGTATTCACTTACTTCATATGTTTCTTTATTGAAAAGTAAATATATATTTGCACTATTATATAATTTTACTGCTTTACCATTTTGCATTACATATTTATAATAATCATCTACATTTGAATATTCAGAAGAAATAGAAACACATTTAGGAACTCCATTTTCATCTTTATTACTAGTACAACCAGCAGTTCCAAACATTACACCAGCTAATCCTAATGCTAATAATCTTTTCTTAATTTCTATTAATTTGTTTTTATCCATATATATCCTCCCAAAAAAGCAAAAGTCAAGATATATTATAGCAAAATTAATTAAAAAATCAACTTTTTTCCCTAAATTTATAAGTTAATCTTTATTAATTTAAAAATTATGTTATTATTATAACGATTGGTTATTTATCAACTATTCCTAAGGTTTCGGATATACTATTTGTCCGTACAAGAAAGAATGTTACTCACTTAATTGTGAGTTTTTTTATGGAATTTTTTACAATATTGTTTTATAATATTGATGTGATGTATATGAAAAAAAGAGTGTTAATAAGTTATTTAAGTTATTCTAAACTTAGTTTAAATACTGCTTATAATTTGTATGACTTACTAGATAAAAACAAATACGATATTCATTTACTAGATATATCAAATTACTTTAATAATAAAATAAATATATTTAATAATTATTTATTTAAAGATTATAAAATTAGTTTATTAAATGGTTTACTCTATAAAGTGATGAATAATAAAATAGTTAGTAAACAGTATTATAAATACAGCATTAAATGTTTTGATAGCACAAATCTTAGAGATTATTTTAAAAAAATAAAACCTGAACTTATAATATGTACCCACTATAGTGCAAGTTATATAAGTGCTTACTATAATAAATCTAAATTAATAAATAGTAAAATAGTTAATTTTGTTACTGATTATACTATGCATGAATCATGGACTATTAATTCTAAAGAAATTGATAAGTATGTAGTACAAAATGACATTGTTAAAAATGAGTTTATAAAAAAAGGAATAAATCCTAAAGATATTTATTCATATAACATTAATACTAATTTAGATAGTGTTGAAGATAAAAATACTATTTTAAAGAAATATAGTCTAAAAAAAGATAAAAAAAATTATTTATTTTTTGCTGATATAGATATGGGTTATGAATATTTTAAAACAGTATGTAAAAAGAACTATGATATTAATTTAATAGTTTCAACTGGAAATAATAAAGAACTAAAAAGTAAATGTGAAGAATTTATTTATAACAATAATATAAAGAATACTCTAGTACTTGGTTTTTCAAAAGATATATATGCATTTATTAATATAAGTGATATAGTTATATCTAAACCTGGTAGTAGTATTATTAACGAAGCTTTACTTATGGGAAAACCTGTTATAATGACTAATCCACAAAATAGTAGTGAAGTTTTTAATATGAAGTATATCTTAAAAAATCATTTTGGTTTAAAAGCCAGAACACCAATTAGTTTAAGAAGAAAAGTTAAATTATTAAATACTTATTCATTTATATTAAATTCTATGAAAAATAAAATTAAGAAACAAATTTCTAGTAATGAGGGAAGTATAGACTTATTAATAGAAAGCATTTTAAAAGAGTAAGAAATGTCTTACCCTTTTTTAGTCTGCATAGTTTTTAAAATAATTTTTAATAAATACTACTGGAGTACCTTTATCTCCACTTCCACTAGTTAAGTCACATAAACTACCTATTAAATCAGTATATCTCCTTGGTGTAGTTCCTTGACTTGCCATTGTACCTTTTAAATTATTAGATTTTTCCTTTATTTCTTCTTTAATTTTATTATTTAATTCTTCTCCACTTAAACCAGCAAATTTATTATCTGATAAATATTTAAGTTTAATTTCATTAGGAGAACCTTCTAATCCACTAGTATATGCAGGACTTACTACAGGGTCTGCTAATTCCCAAATTTTTCCTACTGGATCTTTAAATGCCCCATCTCCATAAATCATAACTTCAACAGTTTTATTAGTTAATTCATACATTTTCTTTTGTATATCATTTACGAGATTTTGTCCATCTTGAGGAAATAATTTTACCTTTTCTTCAGTAGCACGATTACTTCCTAAAAGTCCATATTTAGAATTATAACCACTTCCATTAATACTATTAGTTAATAAATCATCTAATCCTAAAACAGTAACTCCACCATTCTTTTTAATTAATTCTTTAGTTATATTTCTTGTATGAATATCAGCACATAATACTTCTTTAGTATAATCTAATATTACTTCAGGATTATTAGAAAAAACAAACTCAACATCACAATTTTCTTTTTTACATAAATCTCTATAAAAATCCACCATATTTACACCAGTAAATACATGTTTAAAATCTCCAAATTTTTCAGAATATTCTTTTTCACTCATAACATAATTATTAAGGGGAATATTTAAGTTTTTTAATCTATCTTTATCTAAAATATCATTACCTACTTCATCAGATGGATAACTTAAAACAAATGTAATTTTATCCATAGCACGTGCAAAAGCGCTTAGTAGTACTGCAAATCTATTTCTACTTAGTATTGGATAAACTATTCCTAAATGTCTAGTTTTCACTTTACTTTTTAAATCTTTTGCTATATCATCTATAGTACAATAGTTTCCAGTACTAATTCCTACCACTGCTTCAGTTACAGCAATTATATCTTTATCTTCAACACTCATATTTAATTCATCAAGTGCAGATAATACACTATTTACTGTTATTTCAGCTAAATCGTCTCCTTCTTTAATAACTCCAGTTCTTACTCCTATACTCATTGTTCCAACTTTACTCATATTTAGTCACTCTCCTATAATATTTTATCAAAGAGTAAATTATTTTTAAAGTATATTTACATTTATTAGTAAACTCATTGTAAAGCATTTTATTTTTAATTAATGTTGTTACTATTTAATATTTTTAGAACCTATACTTTTCTTTCTAAATTCATACACCTTTGTTCCATTAAATATTTTATTAGCATATTTTGTTCTTATTGATAATAGTAATAATTCATTCATAATAATACCTAAATAATATTATATTAAATTTTAAAACATATTTTATCATTTTAGTACTTTACACATCTTATACTAAAATGATATCGTTTTAATTTATAATAAAACCTCGTAAACACGAGGATTAATATTCAAAATGGTGACCTGTACGGGATTTGAACCCGTGAATGCAAGCTTGAGAGGCTTGTGTGTTAACCATTTCACCAACAGGCCAATTCACGCATACAATTTTACCATATGCGTGATATTTTTTCAATTAGAATTTGCTAATTCTTTCTTTTATTCTGTCTTTTCCAAGAAGTTTTAATATTTCGTATAAGTCAGGTGTCATTGTTCTATTAGTAACACTTACTCTTATAACTTCACATGCATGTGCAACTGAGCCTTTGTAATTTTCAGGATTTTTCTTATATTCTTTAGTTTCACTAGCAAAACCAAACTTAGGACACATTTCTTTAATCTTGTTAAACCATGTTTGTTTGTCGTCAGCCTCATCATACACATTATCTATATAATACTCAAGTAACTCTTTAGAATAGAAGTCCTTCCTTTCAAAAGTCTTTTCTTCATTAAAGAATAACTCGTCATACATATAACCTATTTCTCTTTTAACTGCACTAAAGCTTTCTATGTCTTTTCTAGGTCTTTCTACTTCTCTTTCAATGTTTAGTACATTAATTGTATAGTCTTTATACTTATTTATTAATTCATTAAATTCTTTATCATAAGTTCTTGACCAAGCATCAACTAAATTAAATACTTCTTCTGCTTTTAGTCTACTAATATAATTTTTAGAAATATTAATAAGTTTTTCTAAGTCATATAATGAACCACTTGTACTCATTTTATCAAAAGTAAATTTGAAATCTTTATAAGTTTTATCAGGGTTAGCCATAAACCACTCTTCAAAGTTAGAATTAACTAAAGTTGCAAAATATAGTTTAATTGCTTCAACTGGAATTCCTCTTTCATGATAAAATGCTACAGCTGCCTCAGGGTCTTTTCTTTTACTAATTTTTCTTACTTTATCTCCATCTTTTTTATTAAGTGGAAGTAAATGTGCAAATTTTGGTGCTTTAAAACCACATGCATCCCATATCTCTAAATGATAAGTTAATGAAGAAATATATGAGTCATCTCTTGTAACAGTAGTAACTCTCATGTAATGGTCATCACACACATGCGCAAATGCATAAGGTGGTACTCCATCACTTTTAATTAAAACTTGATCTATATCATTTTCTGGAAGTTCAAGTTTTCCTTTAATCAAATCATTAAACTCTACTTTTTTATTAAAGTCTCCCATACTTTTAAGTCTTAAAACCCACTTATCTTTGTTTTCTAAATGTTTTTTAATCTCTTCCATTGATAAATTTCTACACTTTGCATAATGTCCATAATAACCTATTCTGTCTTTAATGTCTTCTTGATGTGTTCTCATTTCTGTTAATTCTTCTTCTGTACAGAAACATGGATATGCTCTTCCAATACTTACTAAATATTTAGCAACAGTATGATAAATGTTTAACCTATCTCTTTGTTTATATGGTCCATAATTACCACCTGTAACTGGGCTTTCATCTATTATATAATTAAATTCTCCTAAATCATTTACAATGTGCTCTATTCCATTTTCAATTGATCTTTTCTCGTCTGTGTCTTCAATTCTTAATATAAATACACCATTACTTTGATGTGCAAAAACTTCTGGTATAAAAGCAGCATACATATTTCCCATATGCATTCTTCCAGTTGGACTAGGCGCAAAACGGCATACTTCGGCACCTTCTGGTAAATTCCTTTCAGGATACATTTTCTCCAAGTCTTCAATAGTAGTTGTCACTTCTGGATATAAAAGTTCAGCTAATTCTTTATAATTCATTTTTCTCACTTCCTTTAAAACATACTATTATTTTACTATATTTTGCTTTATTTTACCACATGTTTTTTATAAATTGTTTAAAAACATATAATAAATATGATATAATTTAACTGAAGGAACAATATGACAAACAAAGAAAGAATAGTTGAACTATTAAATAATTATATATCTGAAAATAAAGTGTTAAAAGAAGAATACAAAGACTTAGAAATTAAAATATCACTTTTTAATGAAGTTTTAACTTACTTAGACATGGATTACACTAACATGAAAGAGCATAGTTTGAATATTGATATTTTATTAAACAGTATCTATAACAATAATGATTACAGTAATTTATTCTATAAATATTTAAATCAGATGTTAAATAATGATGTTGATGATATGAAATCTTTTATAACAAAATTAAATTTAGAATACAAAACTGATTTAGAGAGATTTAAAACTCTAGATAAACAAATTAGAAACAACAGAAACAGAGTGTCTTCAGCATATAGAGTAACACTTGCTATTAAAAATGATACACCTATACTTGAAAGTAAATATGATATTATCAATGTAAAGAAAATCATAGGATACTATGAAACAAAAGGAATTATTGAAACAAAGGAAGATTTACTTTTATGTAATGAAATTGAGTATTATAATATGAACTTAAAATCTATAAATGCTACTGAAGAAAAGAATACTAATGACTTATATAATGAACTACCAAATATATTAAATGGTGGTTTTGAAGAATTAGATATAGTAGAAATTAGAAGAAGTAGAAAAGAAACTTTAGATAAAAAAGTTGCTGAAATTAAAAGTTATATCATTTATGAAGATGATGTTGCTAACTCTTTAGATAGTTATAAAAGATTTATTACTGAAGACAATGAATTTAGATATGTTGTAAATGAAGTATTAAAAAGTTTTATTTATGATATGCTTGAATATTATGAGATAGTCAATGATTTAGAAACATATATTAATAAACCACTTAGAAAAGAAGCTATAACTGCGTACTATAAATTACTAAATAAATATATTGATATAAGAAAATATTATGAAGAAATTAGTAAGTTAGAATTAACAGTGGAAGATATCAAGGAAGAAATTTTAGATGTAAAAGAAAGACAACTTGTTTTTACACACCCAACTACTAATCCAACTAAAAGTAGATTAATTCAAGATATGAAAAATGTTCCTAATGAGTATTATGATATAGTACTTGACTTATTAAATCGATTTACTACAGGAAAAATAAGCTCAAAGGAATTCAAAAGTCTTTCAAACAATAAAAACGCTAGCGGTTATACAGAATTAAAGTATGACCAAGTAAGAATAGTCACTAAGCACATTAAAGAAGATATTTATGACGTTGTAGGTGTATTTGTTAAAAAAGTGATAATGACATGCAACAGTATAAAACTATGTTTAATAGACTAATTACTGATATTGATACTAAAGAACTAGAGCAAAAAGAACTAGAGTTATCAAAGTTAACAATAACAGAATTAGAAAACCTAGTTAAAGAACGAACAAGAAAAAATTCAAGATAAGCTCACTTAAAAATAAAGTGTAAATATTGCATAAATTTAAATATTTAGTATAATGTATACGGTAGAGTTTTATAAATATAATAAAAAAGGAACATTTAATTTCACTATTAAGTGTCACCTGTTGTTTATTTGTTTTAAAAGCACCGGCTATGATGAAATCAGGTGCTTTTTTATTTTTGTTTAATTATAACTTTTCGTTTATTATAAATTGCAAGGAAAGAAAACCCCCTTGCTTTTTTTACCATTTTAATATATAATTAAGTTACTGCTCCTGTGGCGGAATTGGTAGACGCGCACGACTCAAAATCGTGTATAGAAATATGTCAGGGTTCGAGTCCCTGGAGGAGCACCATAGGGAAATTAGTCGAACTAATCGACTTTAAATATATGAAAGGTTAATTTCGGTTAACCTTTTTTATATGCTTTGAGAGGAGTTGATTAGTATGCAAATAATAAAGGAAAAATTAGATATTGATGAGATACTAGAAAAACGAAGAAAAAATATACTTAAATTTCTTAATATCAAATCTAAAATTATTAAAGGTAATATAATACATATTCCTAAAACTAATATTGCTTATATTGAGCCACATAAGTTAGTAATTAATAATATAACCTATCTATTCTTTAATGAATATAATGATATTTATATTAATACCTTAGTAAATTCAATACCTTTTAATGATTTAGAAGCCCATATTAAAGCAAATAAGACTAAACCTATTGACATTAAAATAAAAAAATAATATTATGTAAGCCAATAAAAGACAGGCAGTATCGTCCTTTATTAGAAAGAGAAGTACTACTATGATTAAACATTTAAAAGTTAATAAATATACAAAGATCGATGAAACAATGGGAGCAATATTAGGATTGGCAACAATTGGTGGTATCGGCTATGGAAGTTATTACTTTGTTAAAAAGCGAAAGAAAAAATAGTTTAATTATTAAAGAAAATATAGTATACTTGTTGTAAAAATTAACCTTAATTAAAAATTTCCAAACGTGTCCCTTTGAGGTACCAGATTGATTGATACTTGAACTACTTGTTTTAGTTCAAGTTTATTTATAGTTTATTAAAACAATTGAAAGATAATTTATAAAATGATGGTGCAAATAAAAAAAGTATGTTATAATAGATAACTAGACAAAAGGAGGTTTTGTAATGACTATTACAGAAGCAAAAAGATTTTATGAAAAAGACACAAAAGATTATGAAATAGAAAAAAATAAAGATTTTTTAACTTGGCTAAAAACTTCAATAAAAAATGGGTATCATTGTTTTATGAAAACAGAAGAATTACAAGAGTTAATTGATAGTGTTGTTAATTGGTATGAAATTAAATATCCTGAGAGAGAATTAGAATATTTTGAAGGAACTAGGCATTTAGGCTTCCAAGATATTAGAAGAATTTCTGATGTAATGGATATTAGACAATTACTATTTAGGTTACCACATAATCAATTATGTTTAATGGAATGCGGATATAGAGCAAAAGGTTGGGGACAATATCCAATTTATGAAAATGGTAAAGAAATTGATTTAAAAGTTCAAATATTTATGAAAATAAATAAAAAGAATAAAGAAGAATGTAATCCATGGTATGATGAAACGACATATTTTTTACTTCATGCTGATTATATGACTGGTGAAGTATCAAATTACTATGAGCTAGAAGATTATATAGATAATGAAGAAAATATAAGTTTGGATGAATTATTATCAGTTTTTAATGAGAAATATAGTAATGAATTAGATTTTACTGAACTAACAGAAAGTGTTTATGATCATAATTGTGATATGGAATTAAGAGATAGAATTTTACAATTAGTTGCACTTAAATTATTATATTCAAGAAATACTATTCCTGAAAGAGGATATGAGAGAGCAAAAAGATATATAAATGAGTTTAATAAAAGATTAGGTTTTGCATTATCTACAGAACAAATTGATGAAATAATTCATAGAGATTACACTAATGGTGAAAAATGGGAACATGTTTTAAAAACCTATGTTGATGAAGATGGGGAAGAACATTCCTATTGGACTGTTGAAAATGTAGCAAAAAAAGAACAATCAATAGAAGAATTTAAAGGACTAAAAAGATTAACAAAAATAATGCTTAATAAAAATAAAAAGTAAAAAAAATAAGGGTTATTATGTTAAACCATGTTATACTAATTTTAGTTAGTAGCTATTACTACCCAAATATTTGTCTCTAGTAGTTGTTATACTTCCACCATAAGGACATCAATTTTTAAAAAAAGTAAAAAAAATTATTGTGAGAAACGAAAACACAGTATTTATAAGGAATTTGAGAAAAATCAGTTGATTTCAAAATCACTATTATAATTCTCAAAATCGTGTATAGAAATATGTTAGGGTTCGAGTCCCTGGAGGAGCACCAAAATTAATAAAAATGCTAGTAACAAATATAATCTACTTTCCCGTAAAAGAAAGTAGATTTTTTGTTAATTACATTGATTTTGAAATACTATTATTTTCTAAAGAAAAACCGAGACTTTCCAGATATTTAGTATATTTATTTACATCTTCTATTTCCAAACAGTCAAGGTCAATTATAACTATCTCACCTGCTTGTTTAACTTTCAAATTATTATTGTTATCAATAGAAGTAGCTATACTATTTCCTACATCAAAATTAATATCTTCATAATGCACTTTATTATCTTTAGTTAAAAAGCCAAGATTTCCAAGATGTAAGTCAGTAGCTTTTAAACCAATACTATGCAAATATTCGAAAATTTCTTCTCTTTTTTTATCAAGTTTTTCTTTAACTGTTTTGTCATTTATTTCATCACACATAATAACTTTTTGTGTAACTTCAATATGTATAGGATACCCATCAAATTCAAAATCACGATTTATAATTGGTTGTAATAAATATTCACAATATGGTATAGTAACTTTTCTTCTAGGTTTACCTATTTTTATAATTTTATCTCCTATACCATAAACTATTGAAGTTGTACCTTTGCCAATATAATTTAACTCTGAACTAAGTCCATTCTTTTTACAATAATTAGTTAAATCTTTAATTAATAATTTAAAGAACTCATTAAATTCTTGCTTCTGTTTTAAAGAAAAAAACAAATCTTCATATTCAAAAGTAGATGTTTTATCTTTATACCTTTGAATAAATTTATCTCTATCTTCTAACTTAAAATCTAAATTTCCTAACATATTTTGTTTTATGTTTTCAACATATCCATCTTTTATATAAAAACCATTAAATATATTTTCATTTACATATTTATTAAAATAGATTGATTCTTTTGAATTATCTATGGTAATACTCTTAATCATTGTATCTTTTCCAAAAAATGGAATACTTAACATTTCTTCTTCATTCTCAACTAAAATATAAGAAAATCCAACAATATCAATTAATTTATATTTTTTAGTTGTTTCATAACCATAACTAGAAAAATAAGTTAATGTAATTAAACAATCAGTTTTCATTTTTAACTTAGTATAAACTTCTATTAAATCACTCATTAGTCTCACCATCCTAATAAAATACTACCATATCTAGCACAAATTATCAATACCATTTAAGTTAAAAAAATCAAGTAATTAAAGCTCAAAAAAATGGCTAGTTTTAAATAACTAGTCATTTTCTTTATAATTTGATTTATATAGTTCCACTTCACTATTATCTACTGGACTATCTTTAATATCAAGTTTAGGTAAGTCTTCTTTAGTAGCAAGTCCAAAATAATCTAAAAATTCATTAGTTGTTTTATAAAGATTAGGTTTTCCAATAGTATCTTCTTTACCACATTCTCTAATAAAACCTCTTGCTAACAGTTTTCTAACAATTTGACTACTAGACACTCCTCTTATTTCATCAATTCTAACTCTTGTAATAGGTTCATTATAAGCAATTATTGCAAGAACTTCTAAACTAGCATTACTTAATGTAAATACTCTACTATCAGTAACCAATTTTTCATAATATTCTTTATGTTCACTTTTAGTAGTAAGTTTAAATGTATTTCCTAAAAAACTTATTCTCAAGCCACGTTCAGGAGATTCATAATCACGTCTTAACTCAGTTAATATTCCTTTTACATCTTCTTCAGTAATATTTAAAATACTTGCAAGTTCTTTAATAGTAATTCCTTCATCCCCTACTACAAATAATATTCCTTCTGTTACACTTTTTAAATTCATTCTAATCAACTCTTTCAAGTAATATCGTTCCAAAATTTTTATCTTGTTTTAATACTATTTCCTTATCTTTAGCCATTTCTAATATTCCTAAAAATGTTACCACTATATATGGTCTACTTAATTCTTCAAACAAACTTAAGAACTCTACTATTTTTTGCTTTTTTAATATACTTCTTATTTTATTTACCCTATCACTTACTGATAACTCTTTTTTAGCTATCTTAGTATTTAATGGTTTAGAGTATTCTTTTCTTTCTAATAACTTTTGTAAAGCAACTAATAAATCATTAGCACTTACTCCTTCATTATTTTCTAATTTTTCAGTTGTATATAACTCTCTTTTCTCGGGAACTTTTGTATAATAATTACTTCTTTTATCTTCAAGTGTTCTAAAAGTACTAGTACTTTCTTTATATTTCTGATATTCAAGTAATCTTCTTTTTAATTCTTCTTCAGGATTAACACTTTCTTCATTTTCATCTTCTTTAGGTGGTTTAGGAAGTAAATATCTACTTTTCATTTCAATTAATTCACTAGCAGTTACTAAGTATTCACTTGCTATATCTAAATTCATTTCTTCCATTTCTTTTAGATAATTAATATATTGTTCAGTTATATCTACTATCTTTATTTCACTTATTTCTATTTTCGACTGTTTTACTAAGTGCAAGAGTAGATCTAATGGACCCTCAAAATCCCCGATTAAAAAATTATTCATTAGTTACAACTCCATTTACTATTTTCTTCTTTTAATTTTATTTCTCTTTTAGTAGTAGCTAAACTATATAATGGTTTAACTTCACTATTTGTATAAGAAACTAAATCTAATTTATATTTTAAACTATTTTCATCAAATGTCAAGTCAGTAACTTTACCAGTTAAAAGTTCAGCTTCTTTTTTAAACTCATCTTTATAAGAATAAATTTCATCTTCTTTTAGTTTTATACTTTCTTTTGAAACTTCATAATTAGAAAGACCATTGCTACTAAAGTTATAAGTTACTTTAGTTACTAAATTATAATTGTTTTCTGTTGTTTTATAAGTACATACTAATATATCATTTAAATCATTAAAATCTTTAGTTTCAAGTATATTTATGCTAGCATACACTACTTCTTTATATAATTCATCACTCAAATTAATTTCATATAAACTCTGTACTTTTCTATTTAGTTTAGTACCAGGGTTAAACTTAGTTCTATATACAACTACTCTTTTAGAATTATATAATTCAATATACACATTTAACTTTGAAGCATCATCTATACTCTTATCAGGAAGATATACATTACTTATAATATTTCCTGTTTTCTTTGTAAAACTATAAAACCTGATATTCTTTGCAATAATATGTCCTTTTTCATTATTTATTTCTAATAAACCATCTTGTGTTTCATAATATTCAATATTCTTTTTAGGAACAGTCACTACATCCTGAGTAGGTGTTTTATTTATTAGTTTAGATAGTTCAGGCAAGTAAAACGCTACTAAAAGTATAGGAAGTAATATGATTATTGAAGATATACCTGCTTTTTTTGCTTCTTTCTTTTCTTCTTTAGTTATAGAATTACTATCTAAGTCTAAAATTTCTATACTACTTCCATTTTCATCTATTACTTGTTTATCAAAATTATCTTCTATTTTTTTATTAGTAAGTTTTTTAATCTGAATTTTACCAAATAACAAAAATACTATTTCTAATAACTTTATAACACTTAAAATAATTATTGAGTTTTGAGTATTTAAAAAGTTGATAGAATTTAATATTTCTAATGGAAAATCAAATAAAATTAAAATACATATAGTTGCAAGTAAATCCATAAAAAATAATATAATACCAAATAAACTATTAGATACTACTTTTCCTAAATAGTACTTATTTATAAAAGGAATCCATGCTAAAAAAACACTCTTTTCATTTTTTAATTTAGATAATTTAGTTAATACTATTCCATTAATAATATAATGTACCGACATTAAAAGAAATACTATAACTAATATAATAAATAAACTTTGTGACACACTACCCATATTATAACCTCTCTTTACTATATATAAGTATACCAAAAAACTAGAGATTTCTCTAGTACTTTGTTTATTATTTCTTAATTTTGTGGTTTACAAATAATGCTAACTATGAAAGACATTATAATTGTTACTGTAAGTCCTCCTGATGATTTAGATAAAATACCAGTTAGAAGCCCTGTTATTCCATCATTTTTAAACCCTTCATATGCACCCTTAAATAAGGTATTCCCAAAGTTTGTTATTGGTACTGTTGCACCTGCTTCACTAAATTTTATAAGTGTGTCATATATTCCAAAAAACGATAAAATAGACCCTGCTATAACTAAAAATGTATTTAAATGTGCTGGAGTAAGACTAGTATATTCGAGTACTAATTGTCCTATAGCACAAATTAATCCACAAATTATAAATGCATTTAAATATATCATATACTAATCACTTCCAAACTTACCGCATGTGAAACAGATGGAATTGATAAACCAATATTAACTGTCGTTTTAGAATGAAGTGCACCTGTTCCAACTATAAGTATTTTTTTATATTTATTTTCTTTTAATATTTTATTAAATAATATTAATGGTAAACAAGTAGGTCCTGAAGCACCTGCAATAGAATTACCAGTATCTTTATAAAGTAAAGCCCCTGCATCCATTAAGTTATCAATTTTTAACTTATACTCCTTTTCTAAGTATTCCTTTAAAATATCTAAGCCATATATTCCTAAATCACCTGTTAATATTAAATCATAATAACTTGGTTTTCTTTTAGTATCTTTAAAATGTTCATAAATAGTTTTAGCAGCAGCAGGAGCCATTACCGCACCAAAATTATTTGCATCTTTATAGCCAATGTCTACTACACTTCCAATAGTCGCACTCTCTATTTTTAAATTAGTTTTTTTATTAGTAACAATAGAACTTACACTACCTGTTGCAGTAAATGTATTTACTTTTTTTCTAATAGCACCATATTCTATTGGAAAACGAAATTGTTTTTCACTAACTAAATTATGTGAGGATGTTACTACTCCAACATTTTTAGTATGCTTATTTTCCACAAACACAGATGCAATTAACAAACTTTCAGTAAAAGTAGTACAAGCACTATAGACACCTAAAAATGGTATATTAAAATTTTTCATTCCAAAGTCACTGGCAATTAATTCACTTTGTAAATCCCCACCAATAAAAAGATTTATATCTTTTTCTTTTAATTTACTTTTATTTAACAAACCTTGTACACATTTTTTAACATACTCACTTTCAGCTTCTTCTACACTTCTTTTTTCATAATAATAATCATCTATTAACAAGTCTCCCTTAACAGTAATACCATGTTCATTTTTACCCAATAAAGAATAATAATCTTTTATATAAGAACTATTAAATTTTATTGTCACATTATCACCCCTTTTAAGAGTGCTAAAAAGAAACTTACAACTAATCCATACAATATTATAGAACCAGTTAATTTAAAAATGTTAGACCCTATTCCCTTTATAGGACCTTCACTTTTATGGTCCATTCCAGCAGAAGTCATAGCATGTGCAAAACCAGTTGATGGAATAATTAAACCACATTTTGCAAAAGAAACAATTTTATCAAAGAAACCAAGTCCAGTTAATATAGAAGATATTACTACTAATGTAATCATAACATACATGTAACTAGCACTTTCACTAAGCAAACATTTAACTCTAAAAAGTTTAAATAAAACTTCACCAAACACACCCATTAATCCACCTATAAAAAATGAAACAAAAACATTTTTAAAAATATTTTCTTTCTTACTATGCTTTTTTACTATTTCGTTATAACTTTTTAAATTCAAAATAACTCACCCATTTATAATATGGACGAGTTATTAAGTTTTATACAGTTATATTACTTCTAATTTTTTTTAATACTTTACTTTCTTCACGAGATACTTGTACTTGACTTAACCCAAGTATAGTAGCAGTCTCACTTTGTGTATAATCCTTTAAGTATCTTAGTTCAATTATTTTTCTTTCATATGGAGTAAGACTATTTAATTCATTTTTTAAATCAATTAAATCATCAATTGTGTTAGTTCTATCAAAGCCTATTATTTTTTCTAAAGTGAAATTATCATCATTTAAATCTCTTTCTAAACTAACAGCAAATTCACTTTTTAGAATAGCTTCATTAAGTATTTGTTCATCAACACCTAAGTAAGCACTTACTTCATAAGTACTAACACATCTATTATATTCGTGAGACAAATATTCTTTAGTTTGAACATAACTCTTATATAGTTTTAACATGTCTGAACTTACTTTCATATTTCTATCATTTTTAATATATTCTATTATTTCACCTAGAACATATTTATAAGCATATGTTGTGAATTTAGTATTACTCTCTTTATAGTTTTTATATGCTTTTATAAAACCAATAGTACCAACTTGAAATAAGTCCTCAATATTATAATGTTTACTATATTTAGAGGCTATTTTATAAATGAAATTCTTATTTTCTAATATTACCTCTTCTAAATCTTTTATCATATTTTCATCACTCCTAGTGCAGTTAATTCATTACTTGTTTCATAAAAATTACTAATGTACTCTTTACTTCTTAGTTTTTCCTTAACTTCATTACTAGTTAAACTACATAATATAATCTTACCATTAGAAAAACTTACTATATCATTTAGATTCATAAGTGCTTCAATACCCTTAATATCTATTACATTTAATTTATCTAAATTTACTACTATATACATAATACCATGTTTAAGTATAACCGGAAGAACCTCTTCATTAAAAGTATTAACTGTATTTTCATATAATTTACCACTTAATCTTACCCACAAAATCCCACTTTTGAATTCCATTTCTATATTTAACATATTTTGCCTCATACTTAATATATCTTATTTTTTATATTTTTTATACAAAAACGACATAATTAGATAATTATTTCTTTCTACATAATTTTACATATTTAATAAGTATTGGTAAAGATACAAGAAAAGATAATAATCCAAATATTAATATAAATGTTGATGTCTTATCAAAGTTAGAAGTTTTTTCTTCCGTTACCATTGCAATTGGTTTATTAAACACTTCTTCATTATCAAGAACATTTTCATTTTCTTTACTAACAATTTCTTCTTTATTAATAGAATTTAATTTTTTAATTAAACTATCTATTTCCTTATCTTTATTGCTAATTATATTTTCAACTTCATTTTTTGTAAAATTACTATCTTTTTTTTCTATAACATAATCTTCTACATCTTTAATATAACCTTTTAAATCTGTGTAATAACCTGGATAATAATTCTTATTAATAGTATAACACATATTCATTTTATCTTTATATTTATATTGATAAGAAGAAAACTCTAAAGTTTTTGCTTCTTGTTTTGTTAAATCCAATTTAACATCAAGTATACATACTTCATTATCGCAAGCATTACTAATTATAGTATTTTCTTTATTAATATGATCAGCATGAATTTCTTCATTAATATAAGTTTCTAAAGTTAAACCTTTAAATTCAACATTTTCATTGTAATAATAAATTCTTATAATACTTTCTTCTAAATTAACTGGAGCAAACGGAAGTATTGTAAATGTATCATAATTAGATACTCTGGTTCTTGCATCATACCAATTATAAAGCCCATCATTAAAAGTATAACTATTTGCTATAGGTGTATAACCAATTTTATAGGTAATTGGATTTAAATCTTTATCAAGTACTTCTATCTCATAAATATAAAAATTCTTATTTGAACCAAATGAATTAATTTGAATTTTATTAACTACATTTTTATTAAATACATAATTGTAACTTTCTTTCTCAATTATTCTACCATCTTTTTCTTCAGGTTTACTAAAACTATAAAAATAATCAGTATATTTAACCTTGTCCTTAAGAAAATATTCACAATTACTTTCAGCATCAACCTCATAATGAAAGTTACTATCTTCTAACTTATACCATCTATATTTCACCTCACTTTCTGCATTTAATTTTAGTGGTAATACTAGTATTACCATCAGTGATGCTAAAATTTTAAAAAACTTTCCCATAACTTCTCCTTTCTGAAGGTTCATTTTGTCCTTCTACATACTTATACGTAAAAAAAAGCAAAATTACTTTTTTAATTTTGCTTTACATAAATATTTTACACACACATTTACATAAGATATGTAAATTAAATATAACTAAATTCTATATAAACTAATTTTTATTAACATTTAAAATAATTTCTAAATTATTCTTTAACCTTTCATCATTAGGATTTTTATTAACTGCTAACTTAACATATTTTAAACTATTTTTCATATCTCCTATATTAAAATAACATAAACTTAAAATATCATATACTGTCTCATTCCAAGCATACTCTTCATTAATATAATTATTAGTCTTATCTTTTATACTATCAGCTTTTAATAAATACTTTATACTTTTCTTATAATCTTTTATTTCATAATAATAAAACCCTAATAAGCAATAATTCTCTTTATTACTCGGTAATAACTTAATAGCTTTCTTTAACCACATCTCGCTTTCATCTAATCTATTTAAATACTTATAACAAATTGATATAAATCTCATTGAACTACATTTTTCTTCTTTCCAAGTAGATGAAGGCATATAAACATGTTTTATTAAGATATCTATTGCTTTATTGTATTCTTTATTATACATATACTCTCTTCCCAAATAATGAATATTTCTAGGATTTGACTGATCAAGTTTAACATCTTCTTCTAATAATTTTAAATAATAACTTCTATCTTTAGAAATATCTTTATAATGATTAATTTCTATCTTATCAGTAGTTAAAATATTTTCCTTTCTATCAAGAGTAAACTCTAATACTTCATGAACTTTATTTACCCATTTATAATTATTTCTAGTATGTATTTTAGATATATAATAACTCATTAACGAATTACCCTTACTATCAAAAGTATAATTTAAATTATACTTTACTCTATCGGTATTATCTGTCCAAATACTCTCTAAAGTATTTCTCCAGCCTTTATTAAAGACTTCATCTAAGTCAGTTGATACCACAATATCAGCGTCACTCTTCACCATCTTAAGTGCATCATTTCTTGCTTCATCAAATGCAAAATTTTTATATTGTTTTTCTTTAACAATAACACCAATTTTTTTTAATAATTCTACTGAATTATCAGTAGAACCCGTATCTAAAACATATATATCATCAGCTTCTTTCATACTTTCATACCAACGTTTAATATGTTTACTTTCATTTTTACATATAGCATATACACATATTTTCATTTTCTTTACCTCTATTATAAAATATGCTAAAATATTACTAGAGGTGTTAAATAATGAATATAGGAATAGATATAGATGGAGTATTAACTGATTTAAATAGTTTTTACTTAGATTATGGAAGTATGTATTATTATAATAAAGGAATTTATATTAAAAATCCAAATGAATATTATTTTAAAGATATATTTAAAGTTAGTCAAAAAGAAGATGATGACTTTTGGACTAGTTTTATAAATGAATACTGTTTAAAAACTCCCCCAAGAAGATTTGCTAGTGAAATTATTAAAAAACTAAAAGATGAAGGAAATAATATTTACCTTATTACATCAAGAAACTTCTTAGTTAGTAAAACTGATACAGGAAATGGTAAAATTGATATTACTAAAAAATGGTTAGAAAATAATGATATTTGTTATGATAAGTTAGTATTTACTCCTCATGATAAAATACCTGATATAAAGAAATTAAATGTAGATATTATGATAGAAGATTCCCCAATTAATATAGAAAGTATAAGTAAGATTATTCCAGTAATAGCATTTGATACTAGATATAATAAAGATACAAAAAGTAAATATAGATGTTATAGTTGGTATGATATTTACAAAACTTTAACAGAATACAAAAAGTAGAATTCAATTTGAACTCTACTTTTTAAATATTTTTATATCTTTAATTTTATTAACAACTTTATTATATATTCTTTTCATATCATTTTGTCCTTTCAATATATAATATGTTTATATTGTTTTTATGAAAAGGCTTATATCTAGCAACCACTTGAAGTTTCCTGTATTGTATATGGATTAGTTGCTGAGCCATCTCCTCCACTTGTCTTAACACAAGATTTTAAACTTATAACTGGACGAACACCATCAGTCCTACTAACAGTAGAACTAAATAGACCACCAGGACTTCCAGAACCACCTACACGAAACATATAAGCATTCCCACCTGCCCAAAAACTAGGAGACAACAACCACCAAAGATTTGAATTTGTTATACTTGAATTTGCACTATTTAAATAATACCAAGCGTATGGGCTCTTTAAACTAGTTCCACTTTTTCCTCCTGCATACATTATCTCATCTACTGTCATTAGTGCAATAGGATAAGTAAGCTTTGCACTTGAATTACTCCCACTAAATGCATCTGTTGTTTCCGTGCAATCATATGTTGGTATATATCTTGTATATGCTCTTGCATATGCTGCATAATAAAATGTTGAACTTGTGCTATACGAATCACCAGAACGCAAATTTCTATCATTACAATACACGGCTGTTGTACTTATATATTTTCCATAATTTGCATTTAAATTATTTTGATACCATGTATCTAAAATCCCCTTTATTGTACTATTATTTGTGTTTGTTCTATTATTTGAAAGTGAACTGCTTGTTCCATACTTGTATCCTGCATGCATTGGAGAATTATAAGATAAATTGAATGCACTCACATCTATATATGCACCTGTTGTGTCATGTGTTGTACCAGAATACAATAGTCTTACACCTCCGTCGGCATTTGTTCTTATTATCCTCCAGTAGAATCCACCAAACTTTACCCAGTTATTTGTTGTATTTCCTGCATAATAATACACCGTTGTTGCTGTTGTATTATGTACATTCTTTTCTGTTGCAGTATACAATGTACCTGTTGTATTACTTGTTAATGTTACATTAAACACATCTCTAGTTTTCAAAGTCGTATTGTCTGCAAGTAACTTATCATACAAATTTGTTATAGAAGCTTTAAATGCTATACTGCACGTTTTTGTACTAGTTACATTACTAATAGTATAAGTACTACCACTTAAAGTTCCACCACATGTGTTTGTTTCTAATTGCAATGTATATCCACTTGATGGTCTTACAGTAAAACTTACACTGCCATTATAACCTGTAGCTTGTGAAGAAGGTGATACTGTTCCATTTGTTGCTGTTAATGTTACTATATAACCATCAGTAAAATCTATTGTACAATAATCTGGTGTTTTTATATTACTTAAGAACACACCTTTTTTTTCATAATTCCATTCAGCTACAGAACCATTTTTACATGTTACATTTTTAACTACATTAGTAGTTAAAAGTTCAGCATATGTTTTTGTTGTACTTTGTCCATTTAATGTATATGCAACTAAATTAATATCACTTGATGGTGTTAATGTATATGGATCACTAATTGATCCACTTCCACTTGTTTGTACTTCTGTTTTTATATATACTACTGGTTTTAAGTTTGAACTTGTTACTCCTTCATTTATTCCATTATCTGTTACTTCATTAAATCCAT
>OLGD01002011.1_pt1 | contig 25659 bp, 22 predicted proteins | sample 1605311 | NCBI WGS metagenome assembly OLGD01 (sample SAMEA3888917, study PRJEB22519) | human gut metagenome | biome: human gut; feature: human-associated habitat; material: faeces | place: Denmark | collected 2010
CCGTAAATCGTCCGCCGCTGCAACTCAGCACCGATGTATTGCTGCTTGTCCAGGTGAGCGTCTTATCCGTCGCATTGGCAGGACTTATCGTTGCGTTTATCTTTCCGGCAGTCCCCTCCCATGCGATAGTCGCGCCCGATGCCGTGCGCAGGCTAATGCTCTTTACAGGAATTACGTCTACGCAGTCGTCACAGTCGCAATCATCCGCACGAACGCAAACCGTTACATAAGTATATACCGACGTTTTATACGTAGAATGCACTTTGATTGACGTTTCCCCGTAATTTTTCGCGCGGATTCTGCCGCTTCCGTCCACTTCCGCAACGGATGGATTCAAACTTGTAAAACCGACCTCCTGCGGCGCATCCGAGGGATGCACGAAAGCTTTCAGTACATATTCGTCTCCCGGTTTCAGGCATATAGGATCTTTATATACCGTAATTGTACGCGGAACCGGTTTTACCGTGATTGTAATCGAGCCGTATACACCGTTTTTCGCATAGGCGCGTACAACCGCGCTGCCCGCCGAGCGTGCCGTAAATCGTCCGCCGCTGCAACTCAGCACCGATGTATTGCTGCTTGTCCAGGTAAGCGTCTTATCCGTCGCATTGCTCGGATATACCGTAGCACGAATTGTACCAGTTGCGCCGACATAGACCGTAGTTGTTCCCGAAACCATTTGCAAATTTACAGCGGTTACCGGTATATCCGTGCAATCATCGCAATCACAGCCGTCCGCACGAACACAGACCGTTACATATGTATACACCGACGTTTTAGATGCAGAGTATACTTTAATTCGCGTTTCTCCGTAATTTTTGGCACAGATTCTGCCGCTTCCGTCCACTTCCGCAACAGATGGATTCGTACTGATATAACCGATTCCCTGCGGTGCATTCGAGGGAAGCACAGAAGCTTCCAATACATACTCGCATCCCGGTTTCAGGCATACAGGATCCTTGGATACCGTAATCGAACGCGGAACTGCTCGTACCGTAATGACAATCGAGCCGTATACACCGTTTTTCGCATAGGCGCGTACAACCGCGCTGCCAGCCGAGTGCGCCGTAAAGCTTCCGCCGCTGCAACTCAGCACCGATGTATTGCTGCTTGTCCAGGTGAGCGTCTGACATGTCGCATTGCTCGGACAAACCGTTGCATAGATCGTTCCGTCAGTCCCCGCCCATACGGTTGTCGCGCCTGATGCCATGCGCAGACTAACACTGTTTACAGCAATTATATCCGCGCAGTCATCACCGTAGCATATGTCTTCTATAGGGTATTCTTCTTCGTAACACATTTTCTTTTCTCCTGATTTTTTGTTGTCGCCTTGCAAGGACGCTGAAGTCTACCATATATTTTTTCGTTTGTAAATACTTTTTGTGCAAAACGTACAAATCTATATATTTTTGTCCCAAATCATTATATCTCGCTCTTTTTTGCACTATTTTGGTACGGTTTTAGCTCCGATTTACCGGTCTGTTTTTGTAACGACTTTCCATGCATAATAGATATTCGACATTTTTTTCAGTTTCGTTTTTTTATCTTTACGACTATTATTATCTGTTATACATAATAAAAAAGCGCTGTTTCAAACAGCGCTTTTTTATATCTGACACGCATCTGCCGCAAAGATAAAACTCAAGCTGTGGGAAATTCCCGAAAATACTGTAACAACGCCTCCTCTTCTTTGGAAACAAACATACTGATTTCATCGCCGCTGCACAGTCTCCGGCGCACCTCGGTAGAGCAAACTTCATGGTATTTGGGAGCGGCAAACAAAAAAACAGTATCCAAGCCGGCACGCTCAAAATTAAAATCAGCCATTTTGCGCTCATATTCCAAGTCCCCCATGTCCCGAATCCCGCGAACAAACACATCCGCATGCCGCTCGGATGCAAAATCAGCAACATACCCCTCGCAGATTTCAACCGACACGTTCTTGATTCCCGAAAGCGCAGCACACGCAAGCCGCATTCGCTGCATCGGCGTAAACATATGCTGTTTCTCCGCATTCTGCGCCACGGCTACAATTACTCGGTCAAACAATACCGCTGCCCGCCGAACAACATCCGCATGTCCTATAGTCATAGGATCGAAGCTCCCCTGTACGACCGCAATTTTACCGCTCATTTTCCCGCGTCTCCTCAAAATACTTTTCACCGGGTGTAAGAATATCAATATGCACTCTGCCGTAACCGCTGCTCTTCAAAGCGCAATACATTTCCGACAGCTTCTCGTCGCGTTCCAAAATCTCGCCCGTTTCGCTTTCGCAAATCAGCAAGCATCCGCGCGCCATTAATTCCGTTCGATACAACCGCCGAAGCGCATCTTCCAACGCGCCGGAAGCATAAGGCGGATCCAAAAAAATCAAGTCAAACGCAGTCCGTCCGGACGCCTTGCGCAAATAGCTGCGATAATCCGAAATCAGCGTTTTACTCTTCTCACGAAAATGTGTTTTTTCGATATTTTGCTTAACAACCTCCATTGCCTCGGCCGAAGCGTCCACGAACATACAAGACGCTGCGCCGCGGCTCAGCGCTTCCAGACCAAGTTGTCCGGAACCGGCAAACAAATCCAGTGCGCGCCGGTCGGAAAGATCAAACTGGATCATAGAAAACAGCGCTTCTTTAGCGCGTTCCGAAGTGGGGCGCGTATTTTCACCTTCCGGCGTAAGCAATTTAGTTCCTCTGGCTGTACCTGTTATAATTCTCACACGCTTCCCCCCTGTTTTTCCGCAAAATATTGTGCGATTTTTTGAGCATCCTTCGCGGGAATGCCTTTTTTCTCCAATGTGCCGGCATCAACGCCCTTAAGCCCCGCAAGTCCCCCGGCCGCCTTTAAATATTTTTTGGCTTTTGCCGGACCGATCCCATTTATATTTTCCAGTACGGATTTTTTCAGAGTTTTTCGTTTTGCGCCGCTCATCTGACTTACCGAAAAACGATGAACCTCTTCCTGCAAACTAAATATAAAAACATAAATGCTTTGTTCACGCGCAATGCTGATATCCCGCGTTCCATCCGATAAAGCCCGTGTTTTATGATAGGCATCCTTGACCATTCCGTAAACCGGGATACTCAATCCCATTTCGGCGAGGAGCGCGCGTACAGAGGATACATGACCGGCGCCGCCGTCCAATAAAATTAAATCCGGCGCCTGTGAAAAACTTCCCTGTCCCCGTCCTAGGTGCGCAAGCCGCCGGGAAAGCGCCTCACGCATGGCGCCATAGTCATCTATACCCGCCGTTGTTCGAATCGTAAACGTCCTGTAATCTCGTTTTTTCAGGCGTCCGTTTTCGGCAACCACCATACCCGCGGTGATATGCTCCGTGCCGAGATTGGAAATATCATAAGCCTCAATCCGCACCGGCGGACTCGGCAAAGCCAAAAGTTTGCCGAGCTTATGCAGCATCTTGTTGTCACGTTCATTTTCCTGCATAAATTTCTCCGCTTTTTCACGCGCATTGTCCTGTACCATGTCACAAAGTTGACGCAATTCTCCGCGAAGCGGCGTATGCACCGAAACACGACGCCCCGCTTTTTCCGAAAGCAAATCCGAAAGCGCATCCAAACTTTCTTCGTCGTCTATACATTCGGCCAAAAGTATCTCTTTTGGAATATACGTGCGCTCAGAATAAAGCCCGCAAAGAAAGGTCGGGATTTCCTCGGCTTCAATGATCTCATCTGCCGAGAAAACAAATTCATCTTTATCCACGAGCATGCCGCTCCGAATATAAAATACCGATATTACGCTGCAGCGCTCCTCACTGTACAAAGCAACTACATCCTGATCCGCTTTCGGAGAGGAGACAACTTTTTGCCGCTGCGAAATTTTATCCAATGCCGCAATGCTGTCCCGACACCTGGCCGCAGCCTCAAAATTTTCCCGTTCGGCCATACGAAGCATGCGTGTTTCCAGTTCATTTTTCGCCAATTCAAAATCTCCGCCGAGTACGCGCAAAGCGGCGCTCACCGCCGCCGCATAGTCTTCCTTAGATGCATTTTTTCGGCAAGCGCCCATGCACTGGCCGATTTGATAATACACACAAGGACGTCCCCTGCCAATGTCCCGCGGAAATTGGCGCTTACAATTCGGCAATCCGAGCGTCTTACAAAGCGTATCCACAATGTTATACGCAATCCCCGCCCCCGAATAAGGCCCAAAATATTTTGCTTTATCCGCCCCGCGGGTGCGCGTCACAACTAAGCGCGGATATTCTTCTCCGACACTTACCTTTATATAAGGATACGATTTGGAATCCTTTAAATTAATATTATATTTAGGATAATATTCCTTAATCAGAACATTTTCCAAGGTGAGCGCTTCCATCTCAGTATCGCAAAGGAAAAAATCAAAATCATGAACGGCCGAAACCATCTTCGCCGTTTTTAAATTCTTTTGACTGTTTTGAAAGTATTGGGATACCCGATTTTTAAGCTTTCGAGACTTACCTACATAAATTACCGTGCCGTTTTCATTTTTCATCAGGTAAACACCCGGACGCACGGGCAAAGAATTTGCCTTTTCCAACAACCGCGGCAAACGCTTATTTTCCATCATACGAACCTCCGATTTTCAACTTCCTCATTCGTCAGTCAAAGAATGCGCGGGGCTGAAATACGAAATTTGGGCGATCACAACGAATAACCGTTATGCTCGCCCAATACTCATTTTTATCTTTGCTTATTCGTTGAAACCGTTCTCAATTAGTTCCTCAAGCCCATCCAGCGCCTCTTTTTCATCTGAACCGTCAGCTACCAGCGTAATTGTCATACCATTGACAATTCCGAGAGACAGCACGCCGAGAAGGCTCTTCGCATTCACGCTCCGGTCATCTTTCTCCACCCAAATTGAACTTTTGTAAGAATTGGCTTTCTGAATAAAGAATGTGGCCGGTCTTGCATGCAAACCAACGCTGTTTTTGATCGTAACTTCACGGGTCATCATCAGAAATACGCTCCTTTATCCTTAACAATATCCGTTTATCATGCTGATTATTTGGTTCATATCTTATAAAATAGTATAGCAAATTTACAGTATAAATGCAAGGGTTTTTAAGATTTTTTTAATTTTAGTGAGAATAGACAATTTCTTATTGTAATTCAACACCGGTTATCAAAATATTTACATTAATCTTCGGCAAATATACAAGCGTAGTCATGCCGGGCGCAATATATTGAGTGCCGCCGATCAAAAAACCGCTCTCACTCATCTTCCCCTCGCTGACAAAAGATCCGACAATATCTACACGTTCAAGGCCGGACGCAACTTCCACAACGGCTCCATCATCTTCGATATATAGGATCGCAGGTGTTGCGGCAACACTTTCACCGATCATTCTCCCCATATTACAGCCAAGCGATTCACTGTATACAAGGTCGCCGTCTCCAAAACAATCGACGGACGCAGCCTGAACATTACTGATGCTGAATGAAATCACGGCAGTCTGCGTTTCAAGTTTTTCATCTGTACTCTTTTTCCCGCTGCGCAAAAAGACACCCGCAATACATAAAACAACAACGGCAAAAATGACAAAATCCAATATATTAATTCTGAATTTTTTAGCAGCCATTTTTCCCCTCCTCACTCAACCCGCATAGCACTGATATAGCCGGTGCCCGCGAAATTTTTTGTATGAATGCTCAGCCCTGCGCCGACGCCCATTTTTATGCCGTTCACGTAATACATTTCCCCGGAAATATATCCGTTTGCAAGAATTGTTATCTCAAGTGTAATATAGGAAGGGTGCTCCGCGGCGACCATTTCACCGGTTTCGGAATCATATACATCCATAACATACGGAGAATATTTTATCGACTGCACAGTCCCAAGCCCCTGGCGCTTCTGCGCGTCAATAACAACATCGCCGCTTTTTACTTTATTGGCGAACTCGCTTCTGAGTCCGCGGAACTGAATTGTATACTCCACCGTCACATCTGTTTTTGCAGCCGCATCTGTCCCAAACGCATTAGCAAGCATCAAAACGCAAAATGTAATCACGCCTGCAATTGCAACGGTTATGAGAATATCCACAATATTGACGCGGATTCCCTTTTTTTCTTCCCCAATCATAATAGCCCTCCCTCGATTGTTATATCCGCAGCATTTTCGCTCAATGCCGATCCCTTTCGCTTTCGCTTCTCCGCATCAATTCTCCGCGCGGCGGACGCAATACCGATCACGACCCAAAAAACAAAGAATACGCGGTAATTATACCAAATATAATCCGTCATTCCCTGCACAAGCGCAGCCAAGATACCGCAAACCGCGCCGCAGCCAATCAACCGGACTCCTTTGTCTTCTCCGCATTTGGCCAATGAAAATCCGCTTTGCAAAAAGCAAAACAGCAATGCCGCGAAAATCAGAAATCCCGGAATACCGACTTCAATAAAAAGCTGCAAAAACAAATTGTGCGCATGCGGCGCTTTTTCAATACCGGCAAACGAATAATATGGATATATCCGGTCAAACGCGCTCTCGCCGACACCGATTCCGGTCCATGCATAATCGGAGGCCAAGTTCATGCTGCCCCGCCAGATATATACACGATAGTTGGTGGAAGTATCCGTCAGATCGCCAATACTGGAAAAGCGGGCTAAAATACTTTCCGGCAGATACGGAATCAGAAACGGCAATGCACATACGCCGGTTACCAGAAACGCCATTGATTTCCGGCTCCACATAAGCAAAAAGATCACCGCGGCAAGCAAAAATCCCAGCCAAGCGCCGCGCGCCCAAGTATAGATCAAACAAACAGCCCCTACTGCAAAAGCGACCATGGAAGAAGATTTTGCAGTCAACGAGCGCTCACTGATTGCAGCGGCTGCAAGAATCGGAAGCAACAGGATAAAATATTGTCCCAACATATTCGGGTTTTCAAACGTGGAAACAACGCGGCCGCCGATGCTGTCAAACATCTCCGTATCAATCCATTCCGTCGAAATATTTCCCGTAAAGTTTTGATACAGTCCATACAGCCCTACCAAAAAGAGCGAAAGACAAAGCGCGCGTACAGCCCGTTTGAGGTTATCCTTGGAATTTAAAAGTCCAACCGATAAGAAATACCCCAAAATCAACACCGTATAAATCAGCGCCGAGCGCAAGGACAACGTACCGCCGTACGTAACAATGCCGCCGAACAGCATAACGGCCATAAAGCAAGCAACCAGAAAGTCCAGAAGCTCAAACCGAAAATACCGTTTTCCCAGCATCAATTTAATCAGAAAACAAAACATAACATATCCGGTCAGCAGCGCAAGCAAAATGGTCGGTCGGCCGACAATCACAAAAAACGGCAACCCCATCAAAATCATATAAAAACCGCATTCCGGATTCAAAAGCACCAGATAAGCCAAAATCAAGCCGATCATTCCCAAAAGCAGGAAAGCGGGATTGATAAAACAAGAAAGAAGGCCGAAAGGCAATCCTAAAATAAAAGCAACATTTTTTCTTCCGGTTGCCTTTTCAGACACCGAAAACATACGTTCCGGGAATCCAAAAAAGTCAATAAACAGTCTGCCGAAAATCGAACTTTTCTGCACCGCCGCGCAAAGCGGCTGCTTTGAAAATAAAAAAGGCAATCCAATCAAAATCATTGCTGCGGATACAATGCCGAAAACAAAACTTTTCCTGTCTTGATACACAAGATACAAAATAAACTGCGCCAGCAAAGAATAAAAACCGGAGGAAAGTAAGAACACACCGATTACACGAAGCGAAAGGCGGCTGAGATACCGCATCATGGACGCAATCGCCGTGACATATACGCTGTCCTCCATGCTGGACGCCAAATAATGACGTATACGGCTGCGCCGGCCGCATACCGCGCCGGAAAATGCACTGCTATCAAACACTTCGCAAATATCGTCATACGAACCAAACAAAAAGCTGTAAAGTCCTCTGCCGAGCTTGCGGTACAAAAAACTGCCGATCCGGTCAAAAGTCCGACAAATCGCACTGCCTGATACAAGTTCGCGAAACCATTGTCCAAATCCTGTTTTCATTGCTCACCTTTCTCCCACATCGTATAAAGATCCGGGCGTTTTTTTTTGGTAATCTCCACAGACTGTTCCAAGCGCCATTTTTCTATATTTTCATGATGTCCCGAAATCAAAATCTCCGGTACGGTTTTCCCCATAAACTCGTAGGGGCGCGTATATTGAGGATATTCAAGCAGCCCGCCCGAAAAACTTTCTTTCTCAAAGCATTCCGGCGCCGACAGTACGCCGGGCACCAGTCTTGCCACCGCGTCCGCAACAATGCAGGCCGGCAGTTCGCCGCCGGTCAGTACAAAATTCCCGATCGAAATTTCCTCATCTACGCAAAGTTCGAGTACGCGCGCATCCACGCCCTCATAATGACCGCACAGCAGAATCAGATTATCATACGCCGCAAACGCCTCGGCTTTTCGCTGATTAAATAATTCCCCGCAAGGCGACAAATAAACGATTCTCCGTCGTATATCATCGTGTTTCTGCATGGCTTTAACCGCTTCTATACACCGATAGATCGGCGGCGCCGCCATCAGCATGCCTTTGCCTCCGCCGTACGGCGTATCATCTACGCGGTGATGCTTGTCCTGTGAATAATCCCGTATATTATGTGCGTATACTTCGATTGCACCGCTGCCTTGCGCCCGTCCGAGTATACTGGATGCCAAAATTGTTGTCACAAGTTCGGGAAACAGCGTCAGAATATCAAAACGCATCATTCAAACATACCCTCTATTGCCTGTATATAAATTCCGCAAGCCGGATCCGTCTTTTTTATAAATTCGGGCACAGCCGGCACCAAGACCTTGCTTTTTCCGGTGTCCACCTCATATAAATCCGAAGCGCCGTAAGAAACCACATCATTAAGGATTCCGTACCGAACGCCTCCGGTCTCGTCAAATACCGGCAAACCGATCAAATCCTGTATAAAATAATCGCCTGCCTCCAGGTGAATATCATCCCGATTCGCATAAATAACCGTATTTTTCAGCGCCGCTGCCGCCTCAGGCGAAGAAATTCCGGAAAATTTTGCAAGTACCCTATCCTTGTACGGCGATGCCTGCTGCATTTGCATGGGGATATAGCTGTCGTTTTCCAAAACATAAACCATGGGCAGCGAAGCCAGTACCTGCGGCGAATCACACCAGGATTCAATCAGCAATGCGCCGTTAATTCCATGCGTATTCACAATTTTTCCGCATTCCAGAAATTTCTTCATTATTTTTGTCCTTCGAGTATAAACATTTTCTCTTTTGCCTATTCTATCCTCATAAAGGCGCATCCGCAGTTTTTCTGCTCACATTTATAAAAGCCAAACAAAGCAATTCATGTTAAATCCTGTCAATGCTGCTATTATAACACAGTTTCAATAGTTTTGTAAATATATTTTAAAAGATTACAATTTGATTACACACCGCTTTTTCTATTGCTTTTTGTTCAAGGAACATGTATAATATTTCTGCGACTGCAAACGGAGGAGACAACGATGGCAAAAACCGGAAATAAGATGATTGCGCAAAATAAAAAAGCGTATCACGACTACTTCATACTGGACAAATATGAAGCCGGAATTGCGCTGTATGGCACGGAAGTTAAATCCGTACGGCTCGGCGCGGTCAATCTAAAAGACGCCTATTGCGAAATCAAAGGCGGCGAAATGTTCGCACGCGGCATTCATATCAGTCCCTATGAAAAAGGCAATATATTCAACCGCGATCCGCTCCGAGACAAAAAGTTGCTGATGCACAAACGCGAAATTATTCGATTGTTCAGCAAAATCAAAGAAGACGGATTGACCTTAGTGCCGCTTTCCATGTATTTCAGCGATTCGCACGTCAAAGTAGAGATCGGGCTCTGCCAAGGCAAAAAGCTTTATGATAAACGTGAATCTGACGCCAAACGGCAATCCGCACGCGATATTGACCGCGCTATGAAAAGCAGGCGGTAAGTGTCGCATCCCTTTCAAGGCAAATATAAATAACATGGGGGCGTAAAGGTTTCGACGGGGATTTTAAGATACGATAAGCGGGTAGAGGCCGGGAATCCTCTGAAAAAGTCCCACCTTAAAATTAAACGCTAACGATAATCTCGTAGCTCAGGCAGCGTAAGCTGTGCCGCCGCTTTTAGCGGCCCGTTCTTCCATTGAGTACCACGGCTTTGGACAGAGCGTCACTTAGTGGTAAATGTGCACCGCCCGTTCGCTTTTGAAGCGGTCATAAACAAAAAAGCTACCAAATCTGCTTTCCCGTGCACCGGAAACAGATGCGGGAATTAAAAAAGGTGTACTGCACCCGGAGAAAGTTGTATTAAGAGGTTTTCGGACGGGAGTTCGATTCTCCCCGCCTCCACCATCGGCTTGTAAATCTTTGTATTTGCAAGCCTTTTTACTTTCAATCCACTCTAAATCCACGCTTTTTTTGGCGGCTTTCATTCTTATTTAACTGTCGAGCTATTCAAAATGCTCTTTTATTTTACATCTTTTTGTAAAAATGTCAAGTGTAATTTTTCACAAATGTAATCGTACCCGTTTAGGCGCATCGCGCTGCGGGGGAAAAACGCCGCCGCTTTTTCCAAAAGACGGCAAGCTCCACGCCAAATTCCCCGTTGACGCCTCGCCGCTTTTTCAGGCGTCAGGCGCGTTGGTTTCTTCAGCAAGGAGCTTTGCTTTAAGGGGCTTTGCCCGTCGTTTCATATGGCAAATGGCGGCGTGAACCGCCTGAGAAATCAGCGGGGGACGTATCCCCCGCTGATTCCGAAAACAGAACCCGCCGCCTATAGCGGCGGCGGTCATTTTTGCCTGTGTTCCTAAGTTATAGAGATATTTTATTTATGACGGATACGGCGCGGATAGAGGGGAGCGCAAAGATTTCATCAGCCGTTTCTTTATATCCGGAAGAACCATATCCGCTTTCTCACCACTTGAAATTCGCAAAAGCCCCTCGGAAAAGTCAGCATCCGCCTTGGCAAAATCCAAACGCATATACGGAATTTCGCGCGCGTGATCCGCGGCGTCTGCAAAAGCCAGTGTTAACGCATTCGCATCTTGCAAAGTTCTCTCACGCACATCATCTCGCGCAGGCAAATACCCCTGCGCCTTTTCATTTAATTTGTCAAAAAATACGTCTCCCGACATATATTCCAAAAATTGCCGCGCGGCGGACAACCGCGCGTCATCTGTTGCATGCAGCACGACCAACAAATGTGATTCGATATACCCCATGCTGCCGGGAATTTCCATGTATCCAAATCGGCTGTAAAAGTTCTCTTCCGTATCGGCTGCTGCGGCGCAGTCCGCTATACCGGCCTGTACATCATATAAAAAACCGATTTTCCCCGCACCGAAAAGACTTCGTAATTCTTCGGATGTCATTCCCTTGGGAGATATTTTTTCTTCAAAAATATACCGCAGTTGCTCATACGTCCGCATACCCGCCGGATTGTCAATCGCAAGTTCTCCTTCTTCACTCCAAAGATCTCCGCCGTTTGCCCAAATCATGGGAAAAATATGATACCCCTCTCCCGGCATCACGCCGCTTGACGGAAGTGCAAAACCAAAAACGCCGTCTTCCAGCGCGCTCACCTTTTTTGCGGCCGCCAAAAGGTCATCAAAAGATTGTATTTCTTCCGGTCTTACTTGCGCTTGATTTAAAAGCGTTGTATTATAAAAGAGCATTTGCGTGCCATAATACCACGGTAATGCATAAAGTATACCGCGATCCGACACAGATTCAAGCTGCATATTGGAATACGTCTGCAGAATCTGTTCATCAATTCCCGCTACAGAGCGAACCGCACCGGTTTCCAGCAAAGCGGGAAGCCACTCTGCACGAATATGCGCCACAGTCAAAGAATCGTCATCGGATATATTCTCAAGCAATTTATCCAAGTACGAAGAATAAGGTTGCGAACCGTCTAATTCTACTTGAATCGTTTGATTTGTTTTCATAAATGCGTTGACTGCCGCTTCATACGCAGAATATGCATTTTCGTTTGCAAGTTCAAAAGAAGAAAATTTTATGGCGACCGTCTCGGTCTTCGCTGGGTATATATCGGACTGCATACGTTCACCAGGAGTATTCTGATTTTGATTTTGCGACGAACCGCAGGAAAAAAGCAATACCATCATGGCGGAAAGCGCCGCAAGCAATAAAAACAATTTTAAATGTAAATTCATTTTTTATTCGTCCTCTTTAATAACAAAACAGAATGGATCAGCAACGTCGTCTCTACTGAAATCTTCTGAACCCATTGTTTGTAAATTTTGCTGCTTCTATTCTAAAATCATAAACAATCTGCAAAAGGGCAATTGAAATAGACTTTCAAGCTGCAAAGCGCAGGAAAGGAACGCAGAAAGTTTTGCGTCGCATCGCCCGTTTCAAAGCGGCCGCTCACCGTAGAATCGTGAGATTTTTGTATCACATGAAAGCGTCGTTACGCATTTACGACACGCGCGCTTTTTGGCAGCAACAAAAATTACAAAACTGCTTGTACATGCTTTTTTTGTAATATGTACCTCCAAACTTTCATACTTATATTCTGTAATGAAAATTTAGGAGGTCAAAGCATGCAAAATCAATATCTGCCCGAAGGACTTTTGATCGGTACCGCGCAAAATCAGGAATACATCTCTTCTCAAACCGGGTTGGAACGCGCCATGCAGCAAGGAAAAATTTTGGAGGCGCCGGCCGCCATGTGCGACAGCGAACTAAACTTGTATGTCGATCTCGGCGGTATTCGCGGCATCATGCCGCGCGAAGAAGTCGCAATGTGCCGCCCCGGTGAGGAAATCAAACAAATCGCCGTCATCACACGGGTAAGCAAACCGGTATGCTTCAAGGTCATGTCCATATCCGAAGAACAAGGAATGCCGGTGGCGATTTTGTCGCGCAGACTGGCGCAGATTGAATGTAAAAATGCTTTTTTAAATGATTTAATCTGCGGCGATATTATTCGCGCAAAAATCACGCATCTCGAAAACTTCGGCGCCTTCGTAGATATCGGCTGCGGCATCATTTCTCTTTTGACTGTAGATTGTATTTCCGTTTCCCGCATTTCACATCCGTCCGACCGTTTTTCAGTCGGAGAATATATACCGGTTGTCATTCGCTCTATTGATTCCGAAACGGATCGGATATTTGTATCGCATCGCGAACTGCTCGGCACCTGGGAGGAAAACGCGGCTGAATTTGCACCGATGCAGACCGTTTCGGGTATTGTGCGCAGTATAGAAGATTACGGGATCTTCATCGAACTTGCACCGAATTTGGCCGGACTTGCAGAATATAAAAGCGGCGTGCATATAGGCGATGTAGCGAGTGTCTACATAAAAAGCATTATTCCGGCGCGCATGAAAGTAAAACTGGTGCTGATTGATTCCAGCGCATCGGTATGTTGTCCGATAAAACGCAAATACTATATCAATACCAATGAAATACGGCATATCGATCATTGGCTCTATTCCCCGCCCGGATGCTCCAAAGTGATTGAAACCGTATTTTAATATTTACAAATTTATAAATTTGTGCTATACTACCAATAGCAGAAAAGCAACGGAGGTGTAAATATGGGCAACGTCATTATAACCATTGCACGCCAATACGGCAGCGGCGGCAAAAGAATCGGCGATTTAATTTCCAAAATTCTGGGCGCCGATTTCTATGACCAGGAATTAATCACGCTGGCCGCCGAAAAAAGCGATCTATGTAAAGAAGCGGTAGAAGAAGCCGACGAAAAAAGCGCAAACAGTCTCCTGTATACATTGGCTATGGGTTCCACCGCAATGCTGCATCTGCCGCAGTACAATATGCCGATCAACGACAAGCTTTTCTTAGTGCAATCGGAAATTATCAAAGGCGCGGCCGCCAAAGGCTCCGCCGTCATCGTCGGACGGTGCGCAGACTACGTGCTTCGTGACAATCCGCGGACAATCAGCGTATTCATTTATGCGGATTCCAAAGTACGCGCGAAACGCATTGCCGAGCGCAGCGGGATCACCGAATCCGAAGCATATGATCTCATGGCAAAAACAGATCGCCGCCGTGCCAATTACTATAATTTTTATACAGGCAAACGCTGGGGCGAAACCTCAAATTATAATTTGTGTATCGATTCTTCCGTGCTCGGCCTGGAGGGCACAGCCAAAATCATTGCGGAATTTGCAAAACAATATGAAAACTGATTTATAATCCAATAGCGAAGACCCGAAATGTTCTTCTCTTCGCTTACGGTTTTTTAAATACACGGCAAAAGGAATCCGTCGGTGCGAAAAACACCGACGGATTTTTTTGAGTGATTGCCTATGCATCGAAATTACTCATATTTATATTTATATTGTACTTCACTAAGAAGATCCCACAGCAGATTGATCGTGTACACGGCAAAAATCATGGCAATTACAAAATCAACCAGCCAAGCCACCTCAAATTTCGGAAAATAGACATAACCGCCGGGGGCGGTAGCGTCGTTTCTGAGTTTTACCGATTGCACATCGACAACAAAATAAAAATACAAAATGCTCATCACAGACATAAGTCCCGCCCACACGCGCATCACAACCGTTTTGCGTGAAAAAACCATATAAAGCGGCCGAGAACTGCTGGAAATCTCCGTGACTGCATCCATACCGGTGTGCGCCCTTGTCACTTCCCGGATCACCATCGCAAGCGCAAAGACTGTTGCAAGGAAAGCAATCTGTTCTACCGCGTTGCAGAGCGCATACGGCAAATACAGCGTTTGAGCCCGCTCGATCTTATGAACAGAATTATACACATACTCGCGGGTAAAGATCAGCATCGTGGCAAATGTCGCCGAAGAACAAAGCAAATACGCAAAAGACGCAATTTTTAGCCGCCTCGCAGCCTTCGGCGCATATTTTGCGATCGCAGCCGCAGCCGCAAAGAACAAAATCGCAGATACAAAGTCGGGCAACCAGTTGATCTCATCCACGTACAAATCGACCGAAAACAGAGCGGCAAAAGATGCAAGCAGCATAAAAATATGCACGCGGCGCAGAACAAAAAATCCGGTTTTCGGAACAACCTCGGTATCATACAAAGCAGACATACTGTCCCAAAATTCCGTATGGCCGGAAAGATATTTGACATAGCGATACAGGGAAACAAACCAAATAAGGCCGGCAATCAAGGCAATGCAGAAAGCCAGCGCAATCAGAACCGGCCTGAAATTCAGCATCGTCATCCCCTCCGGCGTCACATATCCCGTGCTGTCATAGGGGACAAGCAGCGTCAGTTCCGGGAGTACCGACATTGCAAACTTGATCATAAAAAATACCGCCGTCAATCTCGTATAAATCCAGTCGGCCTGCTGAGAACGCCGTAGCTGCCGTCGCTGCGCCAGACGCGAAAACCACCCGGCACGTGCCGAAACATTTTTCCGCTCTCTGAAAATTCTCCGCTTTTTCTTATCCGGGCATCCGTATAGAAACGCACCGCCCTCCCGGCGGGTGCCCAGGTACACAAGTCCCTGAAACAGCAGATAAAATGCGCGCACACCGAACACAACTTCCGCCACCGAAAAACAAAATGAGAAAAGCAAAACAGTGGTTTGCTCACCGACATTTGCCGCCGTAATCCCAAACATGAGCAGAAGCGCGGGAATTTTCGCAAAAGAAATCCAGAACATCTGAATAAATGCGCCTCTGGCATCCGCAAGCTCCGTGCACAAATCACAGAGCTTTCCGATGGCGCCGAGAATCAAAAGATACCCAATCGCATCCGGCAATACATCTATCATATTGACATTCGGATTCAACAGGAAAAACAGACCAACACTCAACATTCCGAAACGGATCACTTTTCTTCGCTTTTTCATGTAGCCTCCCCGTCAAAACTGATTTTTGCATAAGCGCTGTACAGCATAATCGCGGAATACAACTGCCAAAACAGACGAAAAAGAAACAGCGGAATTTGAAAATATGCCGAAATATGTGCCACAAAATCAACAAAATACAGGCCGTCCAGCGTTAAACCGATCAAATAATACGCCACACACATCACAATGCAAAACGCCGCTCGCCGACAAATCCGCAAAAGCCCGACCTCGCGCGCAAGATCATATACGGCACGGCACAGCAGGATGTGAAAAGCAAACCAGAGCAGCATATCCGCATAATTCTGTACAGCCGTATAATTCGTCAGCCCGATTCCGAGCGCACCGGCGAGGCTCTCGCCGATCGGGAAAAAGGCATCAATCAGGCGATAAGCCCCAAGCAGCGCCATCGGCACCGTAAGATAAAAACTATAGCGAAAATACGCGCCGTAGGGGCGCAACCGCCAAAGCGCATATCCCATCATGCAAAAGGCGATCAAATCCGTATATTCGGGACGAACGAAATTGAGTATGCGCAGCAGATAGCCGATAAACAGTACGCCGAGTCCCATTATTCCGCTTTATCCTCGTTCATGCCGCAGCATTTTTTATACTTTTTCCCGCTCCCGCATGGGCACGGATCGTTGCGGCCTACTTTTTGCGCTTTACGAACCGGCTCGCGGCGCGTGGGCATTTTGCCGCCTGCAAATCCCTCAATCAGCGGCTTTGCCACCTGCTTGCGCTCAATCGGCGCCTCCTTGCGCGGCAGCGCGGAAAGTACGCGCAGCACCGTGGCTTCTTTGATGTCGGCGATCATATTGTCAAACATATCCGCGCCCTGAATGCGGTATTCCGTGATCGGATTCCGCTGCGCATATGCGTTCAAACCGATGCTTCCCTTTAATTCATCCATCGCATCGATATGATCCATCCATTTTTCGTCTACCGTGCGAAGCAGCAGCGTGCGCTCAATTTCACGCATATCAATTCCGGCTGATTTCCAAAGCGCTTCTCTGTTTTCATAGAGCTTAAACGCGCCCGCAGAAGCCGCCTCGGCAAGCTCAGTTTCCTGCATCGCGCGAATCTGCTCCTCTGTATTCTCCAGCTTGAGCACGGCACCCGCAAAGCTGGTCAACAGACCGTCATAATTATAGTGTTCCTCACCATCATGCCCGACGAAGGACATAACCATACCGCGCGCAACCGTATCAATCCATTCGCGGATCAATCCGCCGAGATCACGTCCCTCAAGCACATCGCGGCGCTGCTTGTAAATGATCTCGCGCTGCTGATTCATAACATCGTCGTAGGTGAGGACGTTCTTTCTCCGATTGAAGTTCTGATCCTCGATCCGTTTCTGCGCCGATTCAATATTGTTGGAAAGAATTTTTGCGTCGATCGGCGTATCTTCGTCAAGACCGAGCTTGTCTACCATATTAAACAGCCTGTCTCCGCCGAACAAGCGCATCAGATCATCTTCAAGGGAAATATAGAATTTTGACTGCCCCGGATCGCCCTGACGCCCCGAACGGCCGCGAAGCTGATTGTCTATCCGACGGCTCTCATGGCGCTCGGTGCCAAGGATAAACAATCCGCCGGCTTCTCTGACGCGGTCTGCTTCGGGTTTGATTTCTTCTTTGTACTTTTCATAGAGTTCCGAGAAAGTCTTGCGGGCACCGAGTACGGCTTCATCCTCTGTATGCGCGCTGCCGGTCGAAAGCATGATGAGTTCTTCGTCAATCCCCATCTTTCGCATCTCGGACTTTGCCAGAAACTCAGGATTGCCGCCGAGCATAATATCCGTACCGCGCCCGGCCATGTTGGTCGAAATCGTAACCGCGCCGAATTTTCCGGCCTGCGCGACGATCTCCGCTTCTTTTTCATGATGCTTTGCGTTGAGGACAACATGCGCAATGCCGTTTTTCTTCAGTTCGGCCGACAACTCTTCACTCTTTTCAATCGAAACCGTACCGACCAAAACCGGCTGTCCCTTTTCATGGCACTCGATAATTTTCTGCACAATCGCCCGGTATTTTCCGGCGCGGGTCTTATATACCGCATCCGAAAAATCATTGCGGATCATCGGGCGATTCGTCGGAACTACGACAACGTCGAGGTTATAAATCTCACGAAATTCGGTCTCCTCGGTCAAAGCGGTACCGGTCATACCCGACAGTTTTTTATACAGGCGGAAATAGTTCTGGAATGTGACGGTCGCGAGCGTTTTGGATTCCTTTTCGACGTTCACATGCTCCTTGGCCTCAATGGCCTGATGCAATCCGTTATTGTAGCGGCGTCCGGGCATAAGGCGTCCGGTAAACGCATCCACAATGATAACCTCGCCGCCCTTGACCACATAATCCACGTCCCGCTTCATAATACCGTGCGCGCGAATGGCCTGATTGACATGGTGCGCAAGCGTGGAATTGGCGGGGTCGGCATAATCCTCCAAATTAAAATAGGCTTCTGCTTTGGCAATGCCGCTCGCCGTCAAGACAACCGTGCGCGCCTTTTCATCCACAACATAATCGGCGTCGGCAGAGATTTCCTCAATCTCTTGCTTATCATCGGTCTCTTTAATCACCATTTTTTTCAGGGTGCGTGCAAAGCGCTCGGCAATCTCATACATTTCAGTTGATTTTTCACCCTCGCCTGAAATAATCAGCGGCGTGCGCGCTTCATCAATCAAAATAGAGTCAACCTCGTCCACGATGGCAAAGCTGTGACCGCGCTGCACCATCTGCGCCTTATACACAACCATATTATCGCGCAAATAATCGAAACCAAATTCATTATTGGTTCCGTACGTGATATCGGCCTGATAGGCCTTGTGCTTTTCATCCGGCATCTGTCCGTGTACGACAAGTCCGGTTTTTAGACCCAAAAACTCATATACACGCCCCATTTCTTCGCTGTCGCGCCGCGCCAGATAATCATTCACCGTTACGATATGCACGCCGTCACCGGTCAGTGCGTTCAGATAAGCCGGCATGGTTGCAACCAGCGTTTTACCCTCGCCGGTTTTCATTTCGGCGATTCGCCCCTGATGCAAAATAATTCCGCCGAGGATCTGTACATAAAACGGGCGTTTGCCGAGCACACGCCAGTCCGCCTCACGCACAAGCGCGAAAGCGTCCGGCAAAATGTCGTCCAGCGTTTCCCCACCGGCCAACCGCTCTTTGAGGACTGCCGTCTGCGCGCGGAGTTCATCTTCTCCCATTGCCTCATATTTCGGCGCAAGCGCATCGACCATGTCCGCCGTCACTTTCAGTTTTTTGATCTGATGGTCGCTGTAGGTTCCAAATACTTTTGCAAAAAGTCCCATTCCTATAGTTTCCTCCGCTGTCTGCGTGAAATTTTCATGAACACTTTATTATACTACATTTATTTATAATATACCATAGTATTTTAGAATTTTGTCCTGCACTTTCCCAAAATTCACAATAAAATCATATTTAACCGCCCCGATATTGCGCTTTCCCAAAATTCGTGATACAATCGAATCATTGAAAACCAACGGGGAGAATTGTATGAACAGCATCAACATCGTCCTTTTAGAACCGGAAATTCCGCAAAATACAGGCAACATCGCGCGCACCTGCGCCGCCACCGGCGCCGCGCTGCATCTGATTCGGCCGCTCGGCTTTGAAATCGACGATAAAAAGCTAAAGCGCGCCGGGCTGGATTATTGGAATGAACTGAACATTACCTATTACGATAATCTGGCCGATTTTCTTGTAAAAAATCCAAACGCGGAAATTTTTTATTACAGTACCAAAGCGCCGCGCGCCTATACCGAAATCTATTATCCGCGTCCCGTTTTTCTGATGTTCGGAAAGGAAACGAAAGGCCTTCCGGAAGAATTGCTCGAAGCGCATCTCGACCGCACGGTGCGCATTCCCATGCGCGACCATCTGAGGAGTTTAAACCTTTCAAATTCGGTCGCGGTCGGCGTCTATGAGGTTCTCCGTCAACACGGCTTTGACGGTTTGAGCGAAGCCGGAAAATATAAACAATCGCCGTAAAAAACGCTGAAGACAATCTCTTGCAAAACAGAACCCGGCAAAGCCGCATCCTATCGTGACTTTGCCGGGTTCTGTTTTGCTTATACCAGCATTTTTGAAGCCCCTGCGCTTATTTTACAAGCCGGTCGGTCTGCGCGGCATAGGCGCGCAGCTTTTCGTCAAGCGTATCTGCATCCGCCGCGCCGGCAAGATAATAAATTTTAATTTTCGGCTCTGTACCGGACGGACGAATAACGGCAACATCGCCGTTTTCCAGACCATAATACAGTACGTCCGATTTCGGGAGTCCTGTCGATTCGCAGCGGCCGTCGGAAAGATAGGTGATCGTCTTTGCCTGATAGTCGCCGATAAACGCAACCGCAAAACCGCCGATTTCCCGCGGCGGAGTCTGACGAAGCGCCTGCATCGTAGCGGTGCGGCGCGCGATGCCGTCAAGTCCCTCCATATAAACATCCATAGACTTTTCGCCGTAATAGCCGTAACGCGCATAAATACTTTGCAGCGCATCATACAGCGTCATATTTTTCGCTTTATAGTAAGCAGCCATTTCTACGGCAAGCATAGCTGCGCAAACCGCATCCTTATCACGCGCATACGTCCCCTTGAGATAGCCGTAGCTCTCCTCAAAACCAAACAAAAACGTGCCTTTCCCCTCGGTTTCGTGATTTTTAATCACCTCACCGATAAATTTAAAGCCGGTCAGTACATTATACAGCTTTACGCCGTTTGCGCGGCAAATCGCGGTGGCAAGTTCGGTGGATACAATGGTTTTGACGGCATAACCGTCAACGGGAATGCCGTCCCCCTCACGCAGCGCCGTGAAAATATAATCCAACAGCAGCGCGGCCATCTGGTTGCCCGTAATGGCGACGAATTTGCCGTCCGCCGCGCGGGTCATCGCCCCCATACGGTCGCTGTCCGGGTCGGTTGCGACAATTATATCGCTTTGCACTGCGTCCGCCAGACGAATACCAAGCGTAAACGCATCCGGCAGTTCCGGATTCGGCTTTTTCACCGTCGGGAAATCGCCGTCCAGCGCCATTTGCTCATCGACCGTATACAGATGTTTGAGTCCGCTCCGGCGAAGCGCTTCGGGCACCAGGCGATAACCCGCGCCGTGCAAAGGCGTATATACGACACGGAGCGTCTCGGCCACAGCCGGAATCGCCTCTTTGTTCACTCTTTGCGCCAATACGTTTTCAAGATATTTCGCGTCGATTTCGGTGCCGATGATCTGTATATTTCCGGCGGACACAGCCTCGTCAAAATCCGAACGCCGCACATCTTTAAAAATATCGAGTTCCCGCGTCTTGGCCGAAATCACGTCGGCATGCTCCGGCGGCAGCTGCGCGCCGTCCTCCCAATAAGCTTTATAGCCGTTATACTCCTTGGGATTGTGCGATGCGGTAATGTTGATACCGGCAATACATCCGAGTTCGCGGATCGCGAAAGAAAGTTCGGGCGTCGGACGCACGCCGTCAAAAATATACGCCCGTATCCCGTTTGCCGAAAGCACCTCCGCCGCAGTGCGAGCAAACCGCTCGGAATGATTGCGGCTGTCATAGGCGATAACCACACCGCGCGCCGCGGCGTCTTTTCCCTCCAGCAGAATCATCTCGGCCATACCCTGCGTCGCATGCGCCACGGTATAGACATTCATTTTGTTGGTGCCGGCGCCCATCGTTCCGCGCAAACCGCCGGTGCCGAACTCCAGATAGCCCAAAAAGCGCATCTCAATCTCGGCAGGATCATCCCGCAATGCAAGCAGTTCCCGGCGGCTTTCTTCATCCAAAGCCGAGCTTTCCAACCATTGTCTGTAAGAATCCATATACGTTTCTGCCATAGTATTCGTTTTCTCCCCTATAAAAATTACCGGTTTTCCTCCAACGCACGCGCAAGCTGATCCGGGCAGGAAGTCCCTCTGCCGCCGCAATTGATTCCGCGCAGACGCCGAATTGCTTCATCCACCGGCATGCCCCGAACCAAAGCGCCGATCCCCTGCGTATTCCCGCTGCATCCGCCGACAAAATGAACTTCTTTCACAACGCCGTCTTCGATCACGGCATGTATCTTTCTCGAACACACGCCGCGAGGCGTATATACAATCTCTTTTTCCATAAGTATCCCTCAGCTTATCAATTCATAAATTCCTTTCAACGTATAATCCGCACGAATCAGATTTAAAAACAGCAGCAGCGCAAACAGCGCCGCTTCCCCGCCGCCGAATGTGCAAATATGCGCGTATCCGTCCGTATAACCCAGCGGCACAGATACCGTTTTGATCAGCCGCACGCCGAGCACGGGCACAGCGGCAAACAACTTCGGCAACAGCGTTTCATCCAATCCGGACAAACGAATCGCGATATACTGATTTCCGGTACTGTCTATGATGCTGCGAAAATTCTGACAAAGCAAGGCGTATCTGGTTAAAGCACCCTCTGCTCCGCTTACTTCGGCAACACGCGCAATCAAGAGTTCGTACCGCTCCATCATCGACAGGAATGTGAGCAATATACCATCGCGGTTGTTTTCAAGCGGCAAAATGCAATATTCCGATTCACCGGACACGACCGCTTCGCAGGCATCGATAAACGAACGAGCGGGCGCAGCTTTAAGAGCCGGTAATTTCTTCTGAAACAGTGAAAACACATCGGAAAACAATTCACCGGTAACAAAGGCAACGCCGCCGTTTTTTTCTCCGTCTCCGCCGCGATCTAAAAACAGCGCCGGCGCCGGACGAAACTTGGCCGCAGTACGAAGCGCATGGGTCAGTTTACTGCAAAATTCGGCCACATACACGCCCTCATCCGTGGAAAGCTTGGCTTCCGCAAGCGTGCGGTTTTCTTCAATGACAAGATCGGAAACGACCGCGTTTACAAACGGCGCGGCCGAAAGTTCCTCACGAAAATCCTCCACGGGGAAAAACTTTTTCCCGCGCAGCATACGCGCGATCCGCGCGGCCGTGATTTCCGCCGCTTCGCTGATATTCGCACTGACGCGCTCGCACACGGAGGCTTCCTGATTATAATAACGTTCTATATTATTCAGTGCATTTTTTAAAAATTCGCCCCCGGCCATTATCCGAGCGTTGAAAGCACCGCATAACTGGATTGCAGAAACGCTTTCATTTCCTCCTCGCCAAGCCGCCGATGACTGAGCAGCGCAAGGCTGTAAATCTGTTTGGCAATCAGCGCGCTGTCCGTATATTTTCCCGCCGCAAGACGCTCGATCAGCCGGTTGGACATATTCACAATCAGCGTGCTTTCAGCCGTATAAGCGTTGTTTATGTCCATACCGCCCACGGCGTACAGCTTCATCATATCTTCCATTCTGCGGCTCTCCTCATTCACACTCAGCATAGCGGGAATTTCCGCATCGGAAAGACGTTCGCATTTCACGGTCAGCTTTTCATTGCCCGAAGCCTCGCGAAACAGCTTTTCCAGCATCTCCGAATGCGCAGCCTCGCCCTCGCCGCGCAGCGCATCGGCGAGTTCCGAATCCACACGCCGGAAATGCACTTTTTCATCTATGCTTTCGAGCATCTGCAAATACTGCGTGTCAATCATGCGGTCAAATTTGACGACTTTTATTTCCTTTGCCTCAAACATCGCGATATATTGCGCCTGCTGCTGCTCGTCCGAGGTATAATAAACGACGCCCTCGTTCGTTGTTTTCGCCGCCTCCAAATATTCCGGCAAAGTCATATAACCGCCGTGCACAATGTCCAAGAGCAGCGCATTTTTGGCGCGGTCATAAAACTTACGGTCACAGAGCGATGCGTATTCGCAGAACGTGCGAACAGAATCCCACATCCCCTCATACGCCGCGCGATCGTTTTTAAACATCGCAAGCAGCTTATCGGCGACCTTTTTCACAATATGCGCCGAAATTTTGGAAACGTAGCCGCTGTTTTGCAGATAACTGCGGGACACATTCAGCGGAAGCTCGGGACAGTCGAGTACCCCGCGCAGCATAAGCAGATATTCGGGGATCACCTCTTTGATATTGTCCGCAACAAATACCTGATTATAATAGAGCTTTACCTGTCCCTCCATATTGGCAAACTCATGCGCAAGTTTCGGAAAATACAGAATCCCCTTAAAGTTCAACGGATAATCGGCATTGATATGCAACCAAAACAAAGGCTCGTTGAAATCGGAGAAAACTTTTTTATAAAACGCCTTATATTCCGCATCGGAACAATCGGCGGGATTCTTCTGCCAAAGCGGGTGCGTATCATTGATCGGCGTTTTTTCAGCCGCTTCTTCCCCGTCTTTGTGTTCCGCGTCCTCGTCTTCAAAATAAATCTCGACCGGCATAAACGCGCAGTATTTCTCCAAGATAGAGCGGAGCTTATACGCTTCCAGATACTCCTCGCCCTCGGCGTTGATATGCATAATCACCGTAGTGCCGCGCACAGCCGCATCATACGGAACCGTCATTTCATATTCGCCGGACTCATCGCAAATCCACTGTACGCCGTCGCCGCCTTTGTACGAGCGGCTGATGACCTCCACGCGGTCGCTGACCATAAAAGCGGAATAAAAGCCGAGGCCGAAATGACCGATAATGCCGTCGCCGGCCCCCTCGCTCTGCCCCTCATATTTCTGAATAAATTCAAGCGCCCCGGAAAGCGCAATATTTCCGATATATTTTTTGACCTCTTCCGAATCCATACCGATGCCATTGTCCGAAACCGTAATCGTGTGCGCTTTTTTGCTGACGCGAACATCAATGCGTCCGTCAAATTCAATATTTTTTGCCTCGCCCAGTGAAATCAGTCTGCCGAGCTTTGTGATCGCATCGGAAGCATTGGATACGATTTCTCGAAGAAAAATCTCCTTGTCCGAATACAGCCAACGTTTGATGATCGGAAAAATATGCTGCGTTTCTACCGAAATGCCGCCTTTTTCTTTTTTTACCTGTTCTGCCATACTATCACATCCTCTATCTTTTGTAAGATTATCCTGCCGAATATTATATAATAGTTTGGGATTTTTTTCAATATCTGAATACAAATTTAAAAATATTGCGGGCATTTTTCAGTTCAAATAAAGTTCTTCTTTGTTTTGATTCCGTTCTGTTTTTCATTTGATGACGCACAATTTATTGTATATTTTTGTCGTATTTTTTGAATGAAATTCTCGTTTTACCAAAAGTTGAACGATTTTTTTCGCAAGTCTTAACGGAATCAATATTTTACAGTCGAAATATGACATTTATTGTAAATTTTTGTAAATAAATCTGAACGGAAGTGGTTGACAAATCATTGGTTTGCAGGGTATAATTCAAGTGTCAGGTGAATGTTAAAAAATTGTACCTGTTCAAATTCTGCGAAAGACATTGGGAAAATGGACATTATGACAAAATGCAAAATTATCGAATCCGTCCTCACAGATGAACAAAACATCGAACGCACAGTCTACGGATTCCAGTTTACCGATGAAAACTCCGGTAAAATCATCAAAACAGTAGAGGACATTTCTGACAACCTGAAAATGCTGCAAGACTTTATGCAGGAAATCAACGAAGGCAATGTCAGCGCTTTTCATATTGATGACATTATTGCAGATGTGCTCGGTCTCTGATTCATACGCAATATCCGTTTACAAATTACAAAATTTCGCCGCAAAAGAAAGCATCGTCAAACGGCGATGCTTGAGCTTGTCGATAAAGATAAGAATTGCAAATAGAATAAGTTTATAAGGCGGACATGCGCCGCCTTATAAACACCTTGTGGGCGTGCAAGCGCCGCCATTGGCGGCGCGACGGCGCGAGCGAACACGCCCCATCGTCGGAAAACCTTGGTTTTT
>OLGD01002033.1_pt1 | contig 25293 bp, 25 predicted proteins | sample 1605311 | NCBI WGS metagenome assembly OLGD01 (sample SAMEA3888917, study PRJEB22519) | human gut metagenome | biome: human gut; feature: human-associated habitat; material: faeces | place: Denmark | collected 2010
ATTCCAGAAAATATTCTCTGTGCGCCTGTTATAAGTGCTGGTTCAGTCGATAATACCGGAAGAATCGCACATATTGATGAAACTGCAAGTGAAATCGCAATTGGAGCTCCTGCTATAAGCATTATAACAAGAATAACTAATATAATAAGACCTGATAACCACGCTATACTCATGCATTTTCTCCTTTCCTGATAAGACCTATAATATTTAAAATCCCATATAGTGTAATGATTATTCCAGTTATTGGAAGCACTATATATATATATCCCATAGGAATTCCAAGTGATGCTGTTTTCTGTGTCATTGACAGACTTGTAATAGATACACCTCCATAAACCATTACTATAAGTGCAAATGCTATTGTTATAATTTCAATTATAACATTAAGTATTGTTAATTTTTTACTACTTAACTTATCTGCAAGAAATCCCATCCTCATATGTTCTCTTTTCCCAAACACATATGCGGCTGCAAATAAAGACATCCATGTAAATGAATATGTCAGAAGTTCTTCTGATATAGTACTTGGATTATTAAAAATATATCTTACAAGTATCTGATAAGTTCCAATAATAACCATAAATCCAAAAAGTAATATACATGCAATTTTAATTACTGTGTTAATTACCTTTCTTATATTATTTAATATAATCATTACTTTTCCTCCTTTACGCGATTATTTACTTCCTGAATATGATTATATATATCAACTATTGAAGGATTTTCTTTAATCATATCCTGTTGCATGTTTTTTACTTTGTCTTTAAAAAGCGTAATGTCCGGATATATAAATTCCACACCCATCTCATTGTGTGCTATATTTTTAGCTTCTTCAACACATTTATCCCACTCTTGAAGTTCGACCTCCGTAGATTTTAAAGCAGCTTCCTTAAACACCTTTAATTCTTCTTCACTAAGTCCATTGATAAACTTAAGATTACCCACAAGCATGTCCGGTATTATCTGATGCATATTATATGTGTAATATTTGGCAACTTCTCCATGCTTATTATTAGTTAACGCAAGTTCATTATTTTCAGCTCCATCTATTACGCCCTGCTGGATAGCTGTGTATACTTCACCAAAACTCATAGGTGAGGCTGCCGCTCCAAATGCCTTCATCATTGCTACACTGGCTGGACTCTGCTGGACTCTAATCTTCATTCCTGAAAGATCTGCTGGAGTATTTATCGCCTTCTTGCCATAGAAATTTCTCGTTCCTGCGTTATACCATGTAAGAACCCTGAAACCAGATGAGTCTGTTGACTCATATATTTTTTCCATATAATCTGTATCCTGCATTACAGCCTTATAACTCTCAACAGAGTCGAAAAGATATGGCATACTGAATACTTCATATACATCTGCAAATGTTTCAAGATTAGCTGTTCCTGCAACTGCAAAATCAATAGCTCCCGTCTGTGTTAATTCTATTGTTTTTTGTATTGAGCCTAATAATTCGTTTGGAAAAATCTGTACTTCGTATTTATCTCCAAGTCTTTCCTCAACATATTCTTTAAATGCAACAAGCCCAAGATATTCTGGATGTGTCTCTGACTGTGCTATAGCTATTCTTACAATGCGTTTCCCATTGTTTACAGATAGATTACATCCAAATAATCCAAATGTTATAACCATACATAGAACAAGTACCGTACATCTTTTAATCATTGTTTTAATCATTGTTTTCCTCCTTTGGTTTCAGTATGCTTATTAACTTTTAGTCGATTAACTGCTAGCTTTAAAACTGTTTTTCTATAACTATATAATAAACATAATATTTATCTCTTAATACAGTAAATGTTTGTCATAGATAAGGATTTTTTTGTTGTATTTCAACGCTTTTCACAGCTTATCTGCAATTTTATTGTGCATTTTTACTACACACAAAATAAAAGAGCAGCTCATGTAAGATGTTAAATTAATCTAAAAACATCCAGCATGGGCTGCCCATTTATTAATTTTCAATTAAATTTTCACGAAATTTTGAAGGTATTTCTCCAACTATCCGCTTAAATATCTTAGCAAAATAATTGGAATCCTCATATCCTACCATTCTGCTTATATCTTTAATGCTATTATTGGTATCTGTAAGTAGTTCCTTTGCCTTTTTTATTCTATATTCCGTAAGATATGCCGTAAAATTCTGATTAAAATATTGTTTAAACAATTTACTAAAATATGCATCTGAATATCCCATATCTTCTGCTACTTCCTGCATTGAAATATCAAATGTATAATTATTTTCCACATATTCTCTTAAATATTTTATTGTAGTTTGCTCATCAAAATTTTTTACATTCTCTCTCTTTCTCTCAGGTTTATTTTCTTTGGTATTTCCCTTAAAATCACATTCCCTATCTAACTTTTGTATAGCCATGTCCATGACTGCCAGTAAATCATTAATGTCACATGGCTTTAACAGATAATCCAAAGCTCTTATCTTAATCGCATTTCTTGCATATTCAAAATCATCATAAGCAGTCAAAAAAATAATTGAACATTTATCATCTATCTGCCTTATATACTTAGCTGCCATTACACCATTCATCTCAGGCATGGATATGTCCATAATAATAATGTCATTTTTATGATCACTGCACATATCAACTGCTTCTCTTCCATTTACAGCATGATATATATTTACTTTATCTCCATAATATCTATCAATCTTCTTAGCTAGTGCCATTCGTTCTATCTGTTCATCATCTACTAATAACACTCTGTACATAAGTTTCCCACCTACATTTTTTATTTACTACAATTATCAAAAAATATCTGTATAACTGTTCCATTTCCTTTTATACTATATATTTTCATCCCACTATTATTGTACATGCCCTTTATTCTGTATGCAATATTCCCTATTCCAACACCTACCATTTTTCTCTTTATTTCACCATCTGCATAATTTTTCATATCATTTTCAGTATTCGTGAAAGCACTTGTATCGGGCAATAAAAATATATTATTCAAATATTTTCTTATATTTGCCAGTTTATCTTTCTCTATTCCAATCCCAGTATCCGCAACTGATAACCACATTTTACCATCTTTTTTAAATCCTCTTACATAGATAAGTCCCCCTTCTGACAAGGATGATAAACCATGTATAATAGCATTCTCAATAAGTGGCTGTAAAACAAATGTTGGCACAAGCTCCTTCATACAAGATTCGTCAACATCACATATGTATTTTATACGCTTTCCAAATCTCATCTGCTGTAAATACATGTAGTCATCCATTATCTTCACTTCCTGTTCCAATGGCATAATAGATGTCTGTGTCCTAAGATTATATCTAAACAGACGGCTTAATGTATTAATCATTTTTTCAGTTGTTGCAGCATCCTCAATCTCTGCCGTTCCTGCAATAAGATTTAATGTATTAAATAAAAAATGTGGATTAATCTGATTTTTGAGCATTTCAAAGCGCATATGTTCAAGCTGTTGTTCAACTTTATGTTTTTCTTTAAGCGTAGTAATATAATTCTTTGTTGAATGTTTCATTTCAGTAAATTCTTTAATAAGCAATGATATTTCATCATCACCTTTTATCTCTATATCATTTCCTGAATAATCATTCATACTTATTCTTCTTGCCTCATCTGATAACTTTAATATTGGTTTTACTATGCTATGGCTCATAAAAAGCCTTATCCATATAAATAATATTATTACTACAAGCGTAATAACAATACTTATGATAGGTATTATATAAAATAACTTCTTTTGACTGTTGTACTGTTCATCTCCCAACGATACTGTTACACTTTCATACTTTTTCACATATTCTTCTAAATAATTCTGTGCTTTATAACAATTATCTATTGCATTTCTATAACTATTCCCTCTAAGATCAGATTCCGTAATACTCATATATATTTTGTCATAATTATCATATATATTATGAATAGACTGAACCGTAATGTATTGTTCCTCATTCATACAACTATAATCTGCCGGCATCTGTTTTAGAATACTTTTGGTATTGTTTCTAGCTTCATTAACCTGGTCAGAAGATATTTCCTGTGCATCTTCAAAATATAATTTTAATGTATTACGTTCCATAACTACAGCTCTATACAAATCTATGGCTTTTTCATTACTATCCAGCGTATTAGTCAGCATATTCATTCCTTTTATAGAAAGTAACACTCCTGATACAAGCGCAGTCAAAATAATAACACTACCTATTGTATATACATATTGAAATTTCGTTTTTAGAGACATAGACATTCCTACTCTTTCTCATTTTTTTCAATCATATCGTTATAACCTGTACAATATTTATCATATATAGGCTGTAATTTTCCCCTTAAACTTTGCCTTTCTTCATCGCTAACTTTAGTTACAGTTATATCTTCGTTTTTAATTATATTAACTGCCTCTTTCTCTGTATTATTCCATATATTTCTTTCATAAACAGCGGATTCTTTAGCACATTCTGTTATTATCATTTTGTCATCATCTGACAATTTACTCCATGTGTACTGGGATACAAGCTGAACCTCTGGAATTCTTGTGTGCTCATCGACCAGACAGTATTTGGCCTGTTCATAATGCTTAGAATATGTATATGCTACAAGGCTATTTTCTGCACCATCTATTTTCCCAGTCTGAAACCCCTTATACACTTCTGAATATGACATTTTCACTGGATTAGCTCCCAGCAATTCTACAGTTTCAGACATGAGCTCCGATTCCTGTACTCTTATATTCAGTCCATATAAATCCTGTATTGATGTAACCGGCTTTACAAAATAAAAACTTCGTGCTCCTGCATCGTACCATGATAATGCCCTGATGCCAAGACTACTTTCCTCTATTTCATCTATGAACTGCATACCATCTTCTCCATTCAATACATCAAACATTTCCTGTCCATCAGAATATAAAAATGGCATCTGAATTACTTTTAATGCTGGAATATCATCTGATATTGAAGAAATAGACACTCTTGAAAAATCAACCCCGCCAAACTTAAGCTGTTCAATAACTGACTTTTCATCGCCCAGTTCCCCATTGCACTTAACAACTATCTTAATTCTTCCATTAGTTTTTTCATTGACAAGACGTGCAAATTCATTAGCCCCCTTTGAAGTCGGGTAATCTTCGACCTGATTTTCTGCATATACTAGTGTAATCTCTGGTACTGTAACAGAACTCTGCTTCTTATTGCTTCTTATCAGTAAAATTACAACTAAAAAAAATATACTTACTATAGCTGGCACAATTATCTTTTTTTTCATTTTTACTCCCAGTTACTCTCTGCTTCGTCCAATTTCTTTACAAGTGTATCTTTAAGAGCTGTAAACGCAGGAATAAAGCTGTCGCGTATCAGCAGAACCAATTCATCTACTTCCTCCTCATTATATATATGAACAGAGGTGTTGCGTTTTTTTAACATAAGCAACCATGTTTCGGAATCATTTATAAATCCAAATTTATAGCCAAGCTGCAGAATCTCTCGTGGCGATCCAGTATAAGAATCTTCTACACCATGTTTTCTCATAATCTCCTGCAACGCTTTCCATGCAAGTTCAAAAGTAAGATTAAATTGTCCAATAACCCCTGTCCGGTATATATCATTAGTTTCTGCCATCTTAAAATCCGCGTTTGCTAATATAGTCAGACAATTAATAAAGTTATCAAGCTTTTTCATAAATCACTACACCGTCCTTTTCTATCTCCTCTTTTAATTCATCTGAAATTGATATATCTGCCTGTACAATATCAAACATCAGTAGCGAATGTGTTTTTTCCTTTACATCCCAGTAAAAACCATCAAAATCCCCACCATACACAGCAATATCTATATCACTCCGTTCCATGTTCGTACCTCGCGCACGAGAACCAAAAAGTATAATTTTAGTAATAGAATGTTCCTTCGCAAAAGAAACAATTTCTCTTAATATCCGGTCTGGTAAATTGTATTTCATATTCAATATTGCCCCCTTATCTGCACTCATTATACTTAATTCTGTTCATAAGCACAATAAACTTACCCCATTGTTTTCCGATAAAAATCATAAAAATACAAAAAGTGGGAAGAACCTAATCTTCCCACCCCTTGTATCCTTACTATTCTTATTTATCGTATTATCTATTCATTTTTCTTGCTTTTACAGCAAAGATATAAAGAGTTATACCACAGCAAAGAATAATACATAATGTAAGCCAGATTACAATATTGCTGTTATCACCAGTCTGTGGTGTTTCAACCTTATTATCAGCCGCTTCAGTTACATTTTCTGTTGAATTACCTGTAAGCTGTTGTCTTGTTATAAGATATGTTGAGCAGTGATCCTGCTCTACTGTCATATAACCATCATTATCAACTATTGCTGACATCATGCTGATTATGGTGCCATCATCTAAAAGCTGGCTGTAGTAAAGTCTCTGGCCTGCATAGGCTTTTCCTACATTTAACCTGATGCTTGCTCTGGCTGGAAGCGTACCAGAATAATTGTATACTATCTTGGATACGAATATATCCTCTGTTACATCTTCCGGCATATTTCCGGCTTCTTTTATATCAGAAGTAATCGCTGTTGAAAAATCATAGATTTCAACCTGTGATACTTCTGACATAGTTCCTTTGGCAAATGTAAATGTAACATCATTATTGGATTTGATAACAACATCATTTGCTTTGTTATCTTCTATAATCTTTTTGATTTCATCAGCCTTAATAGTTGTGTTGCCATCTGATACATCTACTATTGTATTATCATCAGCTGATTTAGCAGTAAATGTAAGCTTATCAGCTACACATTCGACATTATAAAGAGCATCTATTTCTGTTCCATCATACTGGTAGCCGTCTGGCAGCTTATCATCTCCCCATACAGGCTGGTATGTTGCTACTGGATTGTTATAATCAACAAGCCATAATTCATCATTACTTTTTTCATCTATGCCAAGTTTTTCAAGAAGCTTACAGATTCTATAAGATGTCTCGTTATTTTCATATGCATATGCAGAAACATATTTTTCTTTGGTTGCTGTATTTATTATAACCTGACATGTTCCGCCGCTTCCACCATCTGACTCATAATATGATATAGGCTGGTCTAATGTGGTTTCTGTGTATCCGGCAGGGATATTGTCATATTCACCGGTCTTTTCTGCGTAATATACATCACCCAGAGCTGCCTTTGTAGTAAGCTTATATACTGTATAAGTTACTTTAGCAGGTTCAACATAGGTCAGCTTCTTAATATAATATAACGAAGTATTATCTGTTGCACTCTTATATACTGTATTAGTTGTATAAGGATCGTACTCATAATACTTAGCACATATCCTTGATATTTCTAGTGGGTGTGAAACGTTATAGCTTACATTTTCCTTTAAGGTTCCATTATCCCTGATTGGTTTGTCCGTGAGATTATCACTTGTATACACTGCTGCCTTTGTACCGGAATATATGGTGACATTACAGGTGTCTGCAACTGAAAGTACGGAATTAGTTCCCTCCGCTAAGAGACCTACACTATAATCATCTGCCTTGTCTGCATTAATAACTAAAGAACCATTTCCACATATATTGATGGAACCGCCCCAGGCATCACCATATGAACCTATACTTCCGATTTCATTATCACCAATAAGGTTAATCTTGAAATCATCACCCATCATATTAGTAACTATTACTGCTGCCTTGTTTTTAAAATCATTTAATGTAAGTGTATTGGATTCTCTGTCATAAGACATTCCTGCTATGGAATTAGTGCCTTTTGAAGAAAATATAAGAGTACCTTCTTCTCCAATTTTCACATTAATATAAGCATAAGCCCAATCACCAGTATCACATGGTCCATTAGCGGCTTTTACCTGTGGTGCAGCATATAAAGCTGCTGAGGATACAGCAAGCACGACTGCTCCTGCTAGTGCGGCAATTTTTTTTATATGCCATTTTTTGTTTTTAACCATACATCTTTTCCTCCTGTTTCTTAAATAATTGTCCGGAATCAAATGACCCATATAATAAATCTTATACATATAAGCTGTTATCAATATATATAACATTATGAATAAAGTATATAAGGGAAGTCCGCCAATATACTAAAATAGCGTGGCGGAAGTCCGCCACGCTACTTTAGACCCTAAAAAGGAAAGGAAAACAGATTTATCAGTCACATTTATTAAACAGATTAATAAGTCCAACTCGTGATTTCACACCGGTTTTTCCATAGATTGCTGAAATATATCGTTCAAGTGTCCGTCTTGATACATGCATATGCTCTGAGATAGTCTGTATATTATCCTCGGTAGTAACAAGATAGCTAAATACTTCTCCTTCTCTTTCGGTAAAGGAGTATTGTGTAGTTAATTTATGTAACTTATCCTGTTCGTTTGTTACTTCATCTGTATGGTGCGTAAACTGTTGTATAAAATAATATTTTTCAAATGTATATATTACTGACATAATACTTACTAAAACAAATAAAACAAGTATAAGAACAATCTTTAAAAGATTATTATCAGAGGAAAGCAGTTGTAAAACAAAGCTGGCAATAACAGCGGCAGTAATATTGTTAACAGCCCGCCCCATTCCAGCCCAAAGCTCAGGTATTCTGACATACTGTGAAAGCTCCATGAATTCTGATGTAAAGAAAACAGCAAAAAATCCAGCAGACAGATAGAATACAATAAGCACAGCCACGAATGGCTTGGAAAATTCAAGCAGGACAATACACAGGGTAGAAAGAATCATTATACAGTACATGATGATTCCAGTATACTTTCTATTACTAATATCAAATATAAAGCCAGCAGCAAGTCCACTGAAGGCAAGCAGAATTCTGGCTCCCTGTCCTATGTCAGCAATACCGTCGGAATGGACGAGTGTTACTGCGCTGTCAAGAGTGCTGAATAAACACGCCATAAGTATCACAAGAACTATAATGCTAATATATAATAAAATATTATGCTTATTACCTTTTGCTGAGCTTTCAATTATAGTTTTAGCAGCATATTTGTCGGTGCTATAGCAGCTGAGAATACGTTCATTTTCTATCAGTAAGATAAAAAGCAGCAGCATAGATACTGACAATATAACAAGCTGTATTGTTCTTATATGAATGGCATTATGGTTGATAAACTGAAGCAGAATACCAACGAAATATGAAATGCCGGCTGTTTTTGCCAAATGTCTGTTTCTAATCGTACACGCAGATACATAATATACATTACTGCCAACAAGACCGAGAAGTATAAAAAGAATAATTCCTGCACCAAATATATATTCAAAGGATTTACCGCAGCTAGTGCTGATTGTTAAAAAAACAGTTAGTAATCCGGTAATAATCATTAAAAGCTTGTAAAGCCTGTTGTTTAAAAAATGCTTAAACAGAGGATATAATAAAAAACCTGCTGTACTGACTCCAAGTACATAATTCTGGGAAAGAGTGGCTCTTTGCTGTGACACAAGAAGTGAAATCCTACTTACAAACATATATTCAACACTTAAGAAAACAAATGTAAACAGTCCCATTAAAATAATAGCATATATATGTGGAAGGCTGGTTATTGTTTGGGTACTGCCAGCTTTTATAGTCTCCTTCTGAGGTGAATTCATATAATATCGCTCCTTACATATGATAATAATGTGTGGATTGCAAAGCAATGAACGAATCCATAGGTGTTATAAAATTATATATTTGAAAGGAAGTTAAGTCAATGATATAAAATTGCTCAGTTTTTTTACACGTTTTTATGCTTTACATTTATATGAATATGTGCTTTAATAATGCCTGTACAAATCAATTATATAAGCAGAGTAGGAATATGTGCGTTAAGTGCCATTTGGACAGGGAGTTGCCATACGGACGAAAAGATTTCTTGCGATACATAATCCGCATCCCGCTGCTACATATACTGGTCAACAGCCTCTTATGTAGTGCGAATACTACTGCAAAGGAGGTTATTTTTATGTCAATTTTATTAAAAAATTTTGCATTTTCAGCAAAAGAGTTCAGATGTCTCAAGTCAATTGTTGCTGCGGCTCTCCTCGTCGCACTTCACACTGTTTTAGCAGTTTTTGTATCTATTAATGTAACCCCGGCACTCAGAATTTCAGTATCTTTCCTCGCCAATTGTGCAATTGGATACATGTTTGGTCCTGTTATGGGATTCATGTGCGGAGGACTTGGCGATATAATCCAGTATATTATTAAGCCAACTGGTCCTTATTTCCCGGGCTGGACATTAAGTGCTGCTTTAGCTGGGCTTATCTATGGTTTATTTTTCTATGACTGCAATATCAAAATTTCCAAGAAAAAAATAACAGGTGAAAAACGCAGCCTTTTAGAGATTATAGATTTCAAATTCCTTATTAGAGTTGTGCTTGCCCTTACTATTGATACACTTCTTGTAAATGTTCTTCTTGGAACATACTGGTGCAGCATAATGTACGGCAAAGGATTTATGTTTTATCTTACAATGAGATTTACCAAAAATCTTATCCAGCTGCCTATCAACATTTTCTTAACTTACAATGTTATAGGAATCGTTAAAGTAATTAATAATAAAATATATAAAAACGAATAAACAAAACGCAGGATATAGTGACTAACTCCCATATATCCTGCGTTTTTTGATTTATCATTGCTTACTGCGTATTTAATCCGCTCTCCTGCTAATCTTTGCATGGCTTCAATTATTGATATGGAACTCTTATGAAACAATTATATCATGATACCTATCAATAGTCGCATATTTAAAAGGCTTATAGGATAAAATCGGTGTGTATCTATATTGATAGTCGAAAATAAGCCTATAAATTGATAATATCTAATGTGATTTATAGGACTTTTCTTTAAAAAGATAGTGTGACATGAGACAAAAGGCAAAAATGAACCTATAATGAACGGCTTATTTTTTAATTTATAAGAAATCATCAACATTTCATTCTCTTTGCAAACGGGAATTTCACGAACTAACTACATTGTCAAAAATTTCATTACAAAATTCACCATTATATCTTTTTCTTCTGGTCTTGACTCTGCAATCATAAGCGTAATCGCAACCAATGTTCCGTCTGTGATTTACCTATCTGTACTCAACGATTTCTTCTAATAGTTTCCTTGGTCTTTTAACCGGAGCTTCATCAGCAAAACCAACCGCAACAATTCCTGTCAACTGAATGTCTGTTCCGATAAATTCCATCAATTCATTATAAGCAAAGCAAGTATTGGCAATCCACAAGGTACCCAATCCATATCCCGTTGCTGTCAGAATCATATTTTCAATTGCCGCACCTATGGACAGCGAATCACAAATTTCAACGATTCGTTTCTCATTTTCAATACTTGCAAATGGCGTGTGCTGATTAGTATTAAGCACTGCTATAAGACAGGGAGCCTCCTGCATGATTCTGACTGTATTCTCAGCATCTGGTATGGCAAATGCCCATTCAGGCATTAGTTCATGAGTTGTTTTTTCTGAATTTATACCATTACGCATGACATCAACCAATTTATCTTTTTCTTCACCCTGATATACAATAAATTTCCAAGGCTGCCTGTTTTTTGCAGATGGTGCAAGAGAAGCACTGTATATAATCTCTTCAATTAGCTTTCTATCAAGCTCATCCGGCTTATATTTTCTTATACTTCTTCTATTCTCAATTTCTCGTATCATAGAATCATCTCTCCATTGTTTATACCCTCTTATAAATAATTGGTTCATCATATCCAAAAGTTCTTTTTCCGTTAACTTCCATGCTTTCAGATACTTCCAGGCAGCTATCAGAAAACTTTTCCCAAAGCTTAAATGTCATTACCGGTGAAAACTGGCTTATGCTGCCTCCCTCCCAGATTCCACTCTTTTCATGATAAAGTGCGGGTGTAAACTTTTCAGATTTTTTCAGTTCAGCATAATCAACATTCTTCATAGAATTATATGAAAATGTATTCTTGTCTTCTCCTGCTGGAATTTCATATGAAGAAAGAACAATTCCGTCGTCAGTTTCCATAATAAGGAAAATATGTGGTGATGCATGGCGTTTTCCATTGGTTTCATAATAACTTTCTTCAACAACAAATTTTCCATTAAAATCCTTAGGAATGTTTTTTATTTTATCATTACATATAGTATTGATGTGTTCTGCATAAGGATATATTTTTCCTGCCTTCTGCATCATATCAAACTGTTCTTTGTTATCAAAATGTCCTGTCATCATTCCTATAAATTTATCAAGTTTCATCTTATTTTTGCCTCCATCTTTAAATTTTATATAATTAATTTCGATGATTCACTACTCCATACCATCCTTAAGCCATTTGGCAATATTGGTGAAATCTATCTTAAGATTATCATCATATATATTCACCGGAACTGGCTTGTCAAATCCATAAATAACAGGATACACATCACTCTCGAAGAAATACACCAGAACCTTCTCCTGCATGTAATCAACTATCCAGTATTCACGCACCCCTGCTTCAATATACTTGGATAACTTCAAAGTGTAGTCCTTTTTCTTAGTAGATGGAGAAATTACTTCTACAAGAAAATCCGGTGCACCATATACACCAAAACGCTGAATCTTAGAAGAATCACATACAATGCCGACATCTGGCTGAACCATAGTCTTTTCATCACAATCAAGCTGTACATCTACTGGTGCAATAAAAGGACGACAGTTACCACCATTCTCCACAATAAAATTAGCAATCTGACGATGAATCTCTCCTCCAATTGACTGATGTCCAAAGGTTGGTGAAGCCATATCATAGAAATATCCATCAATCAGCTCAACCCTCTGTTCATCAGGCAAGGTACGGTAATCATCTACAGTATAACTTCCGTTCCTCTCATATCTGTTGTATACATGCTCTCTTACCTCAAGCGGTTCTTCAAAAAAATGCTCCAAAGCCAGAAGCGTATCGTATCTTGGATTCACCGTCTCCCCGGAAAAAATCTTCTGCACAGTACCTAATGGTACACCTGATAAATTGGCAATCTGTGCATATGTATAACCCTTTTCCTTCTTCTTATCCTTCATCTCCTGAATAGTCATAGCAATACCTCCTTATGAAAAAACAAGAATATCTGTTACCATTTTGATAGTAATAAAATATCCATATGTCAATCTGGAAATATCCAAAATATATCCATTTCATGTTATGCACTTCCATATTTTAACCGTTTTATGATTGAAATAAGAACATTTACCGATAAATTATCCGACATAACCACATTTGACATGATAACACTGTAATGAAATTATCAAGATGATTGCCGGAGATGGAAAGATTTAATCTTTCTGAGAAGGACGCTGAGCAGACTATCTGGAAAGATGACAAGCGACGCGCCGACAACTACCTCTACTATACAAACCGTATGTTAGGCGCTGCTGGCAACTTTGATATTACACTGAATACTGAACTTGGCTCTGATTATATTGTTAAATGTATTGAAAATGCGATGTAAAAATATACCCGGCTGTGCAAAACACAGCTGGGTATATTTATATTTTTTCTCTTCCAACCAGTTCTCCCCAATCATATTCCCCATCAAGCATCAGATCACCGTTAAATTCCATTGCCCGTTCTTCCAGTGATTTATGTTTATTACTAGTTGTTAATTTGTCATATAAAATAATCTCTTTTCCTGTATTTAAAAGCGAAAGATTCGCATTCACACAATCTTTAATATTTCGCAAAAACTCCAATCCCCCTATACATATAAAAAGGCTCTGCCTCACATCAGCAGAGCCTCTGACATTTTCCTTCAAAACCTATGGTTTCTAGCCAGATTGTGGTAAATGTCAAACCCGTATAAAGCTCATAAGGCACTGCTCTCTGGCACAACACCTTACTTCTTAGCTTGGCAGGTACTCAAGTTACCTATCTTTAATATTATATTACCTATCTTCAAGAAATATGTCAATTACAAATATTTTATTTTACTAAAAATTTATAATTTGTATTTTAAAAATCAAAACCCCATCTTCTTAAGTCCCGCAACAACCTGCACATAAAATTCCCGAACATCAAATCCTTTAATGTTCTCCCTATTAAGGTCTATCATATCACCATGCGATATGCCTCTTTTGCCACTGACAGTAAGAAACTGATAGTTCTGTCCCCATCGAAAGGATTCTTCTCCAACAAGTCCGTCATTAGGTCCATCAAAATATTTCACCAAAGGATATGTAAAATTAAGTGGGAATCTTCCCGAAGCCGGATGGTTTAGTTTAGAACCAACTGACTGATAATAAATGTCTGGATTATCCTTTATTTCATTGTTGAATTCACTGCATTTTTCTGATGTAAGGTCATATACGGCAGCAAGAAAATCAGGGTTAATGTCTCCGAGTTTAGCCGCTCCAGCGTTATATGCATTTGCAACCATCTGCTGCTGTTTTTCAGGAATTTTGCCAAGAAGATAATCAGCAAACTGACAGCCCCTGTGTGGTGTATTTATCGTTGTAAGAGAAGCCACATAAGGTGCAATATCTGTAAGTGCTATCGCTGCCCTCATGTCCAGTCCGCCTTTTGAATGGGCAATTACATTTACTTTCTCACAGCCTGTCTTAATGACAATCTGGTGAATCCTTTCTGCCAGCTCTTTAGCACTGTCTCGCACGGCCGCCGCACTGTTATGATTGCCATAACAAATCACTGCACCATTAGCCTCAAGCTCTGCCGGTATTCTTCCCCAGTAATTAAGATGTTCAAAATCCCTAAAAAATACGCCATGCACCATAAGAACAGGATATTTCGTACTGCATATCCGCTGTTCTTTGCGCTGCAGATTTCTCTTAGCACGCATTTTCTCCATGCGGACTTCCTCACCAACTGTCTTTATAATAATATGAAGCATGACAAGATGTGCAACAGGTATCCATCCGCACACGATTCCAAGCACTCTCCATCTGATTCCAAGCTGCTCAGATGTCGCATACACCATAATAATTCCTATCCAGAATATTATGCTTTCCACAAGAATTCCTATCCCTGCCCGGATAAGCCAGTAAACTGGCGTTTTTACTATTCCTGACGGACCGCCAAACCATTTTTCATAACAGCCTGTAATACCTAATATAAGATATATTGCTAATATTACTGTCGTCCAGCAGAATATTTTCAGCATAATTCTGCCAAAGTTACATACTTTAATTCTCCCCATAATTAATCTCCCCTATTGTTTTTCTCAACTTTCTTGCCGCCGAACTCACCGGATGTCTGCTGTCATAGACAAGACATATATTTCTCTTCGGAATATTATCCTTAAGAGATATCTTCACAATCTCTTTCTTATCAATCGATTCCTGCGCCATTGTATCTGGTAAGAATGCAAGTCCTAATTCACATTTTACAAGAGGAAGTATCTGGTCTGTTGTTGCAGCCTCCGTATCAGGCTCTAATTCAACCCCATGTGACATAAATAAATCTTTATAGAATCTGAATGTCATAGTCTCTCTGCCAAGGCATATCAGTGGATAATCCGTCAATTCTCTTATTGATAATTCCTGACTTCCCAATGCTGTAAATGTAGTTCCTCCGACAAGTATTTCCTGAAAAGAATGCAGCACCACCGTCTTTAGTGATGAATCTGCGTACACAGGTGATGATACCACTGCAAAGTCTACCAGTCCATTTTTTACTGCATCAACCGCCTCCGGCGTTGAATGATTATATATCTTAAGCCGGATTCCGGGATTGACCATGTGAAATGCTTTTAACTTATCAAGAAGAAATATATTAAGCGCAGTCTCACTTGCACCTATGGAAATACTGCCATGTGAAAGACTCGCACTGTCCGCAAGCTCTTCTTCTGCTGCCATAAGCTGTGTCATAGCCGCTGTAACCCTTATATACAGTTTTTCCCCCTCTGGTGTAAGCTGTATTCCCCGGTTATTTCTTACAAACAGTGTTGAATTAATCTGCTGTTCCAGACAGTTCATTGCCCTTGTAACATTAGGCTGGCTGCTTCCTAACGCCTGTGCGGCTTTCGTAAAATTCTTGTACCTGGCTACATAATAAAATATCTTGTAATACTCAAAATTAACGTCCATAACTTATCACTCCGTAATATCTGACATATCATATTGTTATAGCATTTATATCAATTATAGTTTTTACTTATTTCTGCCACAATAGTATAATCTAGCCGAAAATGAAAAACAAGAAGGAGCTGATGATTATGAAAGAAAAAACTATCTTTCCAAGAGAAGAAAAATCTGAGGTTTTATTTGATAAAATTCTAAATGACCCATGGGCTTATAATAAACTTTTCCAGACATTCTGTAACAATCTGTTTTGCAATGATGATTCTGAAGCAATACTTTCTCCGCTTCAATTCACGGAAGCATTATTCAACTGCTATTCTAATAAAGACTTATCTGCATTTCTTATGGCTATCACGCAAAATACCATGTTTGATTTACTGAGAAATTCATTTCTTATTCCATACCGCTTCAACGCTGATGGAAAGCAAAATCCCATAATTATGACCGACGATAAAGGTATGCTTCTTCCGGAATTTGCTGATTCTGTTCACGAAAAAGACTATCAGCATTTTTATAACATTTATAAGAACCTTGATAATAATAAAAATATGTTTCTTGCCGAGGCTTACAGATACAGTCACACGTATGGTGATGACCCGTCTGTAGTTGAGCAGCAGATTCTTGAGCGAAGCACAGGTATACTGCTTATCCGCGAACTGCCTGACACTGTCAGAATGAAGGAAACCGAGGCAGAGGCCTATAGTGCTGTATGGGATCTTATGCTTGAGCTTGAGAAGAATCTTCCAATGGCATACATATTCTATGGTCAGGATTCATTCGTTGAACACAATGAACATTTTGATGAACTTGGAATTTTCCTTCCTAATTCTATATTCTTACGAAACCTTGAACACCATGTTAAGAAAGCAGAGGCGATTATATATGCCAAGGACTAATTACATTGACATTATGGAAAAAAATCATATGGAAATTCCGTGGCACGACTATACGAATGCCGACAGCAATGCATTAATTGCTAATGCAGACCTTATAGAAAAAGCCTCCGTTATCGGTCGTGTAGGTCTGATTATGCTATCATGCGGCACTGGTGCATGGCGTGTCCGTACATCTATGAATAAGCTATCCAAGGAACTTGGAGTAACCTGTACCGTGGATGTTGGCCTTATGTCTATTGAATTTAACTGCTTTGATGGTAATGACTGCGTATCACAGTCGTTAAGCATTGCCAATACCGGTGTTAATACCTCCAAGCTTTACAGAATGGAACAGTTTGTTGACAATTTTCCTAATGAAGAAGCCCACCTTACAGGTGAAATGATTCATAAAAGGCTTGATGAAATTGAACAGATACATACCCTGTATTCACCAGTCAAGCTTGGACTTGCCGCCGCTCTAGCATGCTGCGGATTCACATTTCTGCTTGGCGGCGGTCCAATAGAGATGCTTTTCGCATTCATTGCAGCCGGAACAGGTAATCTTATAAGGACAAAGCTTATTAAACATCATTTTACACTATTCATGAATATAGCAGTTTCTATATCTGCATCATGCCTTATATATGCAATTCTGCTTAAACTTGCTATTCTGATGTTTAATATCCCTTTTGTACATGAAGCCGGATACATATGTTCCATGCTTTTCATAATACCGGGATTTCCTTTCATCACCAGCGGCATTGACCTTGCAAAGCTCGACCTGCGGTCAGGTATTGAAAGGCTGACATATTCAATAATTATTGTACTGGTTGCTACTGTGTTTGCATGGATTATGGCTTTATTACTACATTTACAGCCAGAAGAATTTACAACATTACATATTGGAAAAATGTTACATCTGATATTAAGACTTGTTGCCAGCTTCTGCGGTGTGTTCGGATTCTCTATTATGTTTAACAGTTCCGTTTCAATGGCGGCAATGGCGGCTCTTATCGGTTGTATTGCCAATACCCTGCGTCTTGAACTGGTTGATTTTACAGGCATGCCTGCCGCTGCTGCCGCATTTATTGGTGCTGCCACTGCCGGACTCCTTGCCTCATTTATTAAAAATTATAATGGATATCCTAGAATATCACTTACAGTTCCTTCCATAGTTATTATGGTACCCGGACTTTATTTATACCGTGCAATATACAATTTCGGCATAATGTCCCTGACAGAAGCGGTCTCATGGTTTACATCAGCAATTCTGATAATTGTTGCACTTCCGCTTGGACTTATATTTGCCAGAATTATTACGGACCGCACATTCCGTTATTGCACTTAATATTAACTATACATTTATATAAGGAGGAATTATTATTATGCTTACTTCTGTAACAGGTATTAACTGGGGCGACGAGGGCAAAGGCCGTGTAATTGACCTTCTTGCTGAAAATGCAGATATAGTCGTCAGGTATCAGGGCGGCAATAACGCCGGTCACACTGTTGTAACTAATCAGGGAAAATTTGTTCTTAATCTTCTGCCATCAGGAATACTTCACTCCGATGTTATATGTATTCTTGGAGACGGCATGGTTGTTGACCTTGAACACCTTGCCAACGAAATAAAGCAGATTGAAGACAGAGGAATACAGATTAATCCAAAACATTTGAAATTATCTAAAAAAGCTACAATATCTATGCCATGGCACAGGATACAAGATGAACTTGAAGAAAACAGACTGGAACGAACCGGCTCTGCTTTCGGTTCTACAAGACGAGGCATAGCATATGCCTACAGTGACAAATACAGAAAAAAGACTCTGCGTCTCGGCGACCTGCTTCACTTAGATGATACAGCTGTACAGGCAAGACTAAAAACTATTCTTGAATCCAAGAACCTTGAGCTTGCCGGCTGCTATCATCAGGAGCCTATGTCATATCCGGCACTTCTTGACTGGTGCAGGGAACAGGCTGAAAGGTTCAGCAAATACATATGCGATACAGGCACATTTATAGACAAGGCATTATCCTGTGGTAAAAAAGTTATTCTTGAGGCACAGTTAGGTGCATTAAGAGATATTGATTACGGTATCTTCCCTTACACATCAAGTTCATCAACCATATCAGCCTATGGTCCTATAGGTGCAGGAATCCCTGGAAGACACGCTGACCATGTTGTTGGTGTACTTAAAGCCTATTCTACCTGTGTCGGTGCAGGACCTTTTGTTGCTGAAAATGCTGTTTCAGAAAAATGGCAGCAAGACTTAAGAGCAGCCGGTGGTGAATTCGGTGCTGCAACAGGCCGTCCTCGCCGTGTTGGTCCTTTTGATGCAGTTGCAAGCAGATACGGACTCAGATGCCAGCATGCAGACAAAATCGCACTAACCAAGCTTGATGTATTAAGCTCTATGAAAGAAATTCCTATAATTACAGGCTACAATGACCCAAACGGCTCTCTGGTTGAATTTGACCCAACTGATAACCTTGATTCATGCACTCCTGTTATATACAAAGTTCCCGGCTGGGAAGAAGATATATCACATTGCAGGACATTTGACGAGCTTCCTGCTAATGCAAAAAATTACATTAAAACAATTGAGGATATGCTTCATGCAGAAATCAACTTTATATCTGTTGGCGCTAAGAGAGATGAATATTTATTAAAAGGAGAGTGGCTATGAGACATCTGATAACCCCTATGGATCTTTCCGTTGAAGAAACTATGAATATATTAGATCTTGCGGAGCGGATATCCATTGGACCACAATTATATAAGCATGTTGCCGATGGCAGACAGCTTGCTACACTTTTTTACGAACCAAGTACCAGAACCCGTTTATCTTTCGAGTCTGCTATGTTAAGTCTTGGAGGACAGACACTGGGCTTTTCAAGTGCAGCTCAGTCTAGTGCTTCCAAAGGTGAAACCGTTGCTGACACTGTAAGAGTTGTAAGCTGCTATGCAGATATAATTGCGATGAGACATCCAAAAGAAGGTGCTCCACTACAGGCATCAATATATTCACGCATTCCTATAATAAACGCAGGAGACGGCGGTCATGCACACCCTACACAGACACTTATTGATATGATGACTATAAGACAACGTAAAGGAAGGCTTAATAACCTGACTATCGGTTTCTGTGGCGACCTGAAATTCGGACGGACAGTACACTCCCTTGTCAGTAGCCTTACCCGTTTCTCTGATAATAAATTCTACTTCATATCTCCCGAAGAATTACGGATTCCGGATTATCTGAGAGACGATGTATTAAATCCATCTAATTCAACTTATGAGGAAGTGTCAAGCCTTGAAGATACTCTTCCTAAACTTGATGTTCTGTACATGACAAGAGTACAGAAAGAAAGATTTTTCAATGAAGAAGAATATCTCCGTTTAAAAGATGTCTACATTCTTGACGAAGAAAAGTTAAAGCTGGCTGATAAAGATATGCCTGTTCTTCATCCTCTGCCACGAGTCGATGAGATTTCCCTTGATGTCGATGACGATCCAAGAGCTGCATATTTTGACCAGGTCCAGAATGGTAAATATATAAGAATGGCACTAATCATGGCATTGCTTGGTATTACTGATCCGGTAACCGGCAGAACAGTTCTTGATACACACAGCCTATAACTAAACATTCCATATAAAAACTGCCATCCGCTAAACTTAATGTTAAACGGACGGCAGTTTTATGTTTTTATATATTTATCCCCAGACTTCTTCCGGTTCTGCGTTATGCTTTCCTGTCCTTAAAACATCCGGCATATGCATAACCGACAATCTGTCCATTGTCAACTGCCTTGATATATGGATATCTGTCTGAAATATTCACAATTCTTTGTCTGAATTCTTCTACAGAAGGCACATCATATTCAAATGTTATCGCTGTATACTTAACATATGGTGCATATATATTGAGAAGTTCCTCTGCATCTTCAATTGTTACATTCTGAATTTCCATAATTTTCTCTCACTGTTTCAAGATTAGTTATCAATGCATATATTACTCTTCCATATCGTCCATTCTCAACAATTCTTCCATGGTCAAACACCTGTATATGACCGCCATCTGCTTTCTGCATATAAAAATGCGTATAACCATTAGAATGTCCTTCATCTATCTGCTTCCATATATCCGCTATAACAGCTTCCCGTTCATCCACTCTAATGATATTACGGAAACTTCTTTTTGTATATACAAGCAGTTCATCCATGTTCTTACAGCCTGCAAATCTGATAAATTCACGGTTTGCAAAAAGAATTTCATCATCATTCTTATCTGCTTTGTATATGATAAATGCTCCTGGAAGATTTTCAGAAACATCTTTAAGTGCAAAACCAAGCTGTGTACGAATATCCTTTCTGAGTCCGTTCTTATATGCCATGCAGCCATTCTTTCCACGAAGTTTCACCTCATAAAGTGCAGTATCAGCACAACGCATGAGCTTTGATGGTTTGTCAGCATGAACCGGATATTCAGCATATCCAACTGATATAGTGAACTGATGCTCTTCACCTTCATATTTAAATGACCGTTTTAACTTTGTGAATTTCTCCAGTTTTTCCTTAACATCTGCACATGTACAATCTGGCAGGAAAATACAGAATTCATCACCACCGTTTCGTCCTAAAAGCACATTTTTATCAAAAAACTTCTGCATTCCCTCGGACAATACCTTAAGTGCTACATCGCCATAAGCATGACCATACATATCATTGATAGTCTTAAAATCATCAATATCAAATTCTACTCCTACACAGTGATTATCCGGATTCTGCTTAAGATACCTTGTTACTCTTTCATCATATCCATGACGGTTATTTATTCCTGTCAAAGCATCTGTTATAGCCAGCTTCTTAAACTTCTTTCTGTGTTCGTCAAGCACAAGCAGAGCACATGTAAACCATGTAAGAAGCAGTACAATAATAATTCCGCCTATTCCAGCCGCATACAGATATATTCTTTCAGACTGAGTCTTATATGGCATTATATCAAGCTTCCACTTGCTGTCTCCTATATCAAATGTATACGAAACAGGATTCTTTAACTCTTCTTCCGAGCCATACACTTCTTCAAATTCAGACTCCCACGGAAAAGCAGTTTTATATAATGTATAATTATAACCAAAATCTGAAAGTGCCTTCATTGAATCAGCAAAAATCTCAGGAACACGGATTATAACTATTGTAAATCCCCAGAAATCTTCATGTCCGTTTTCTTCAATGTATACAGGGTTTCTTACAGCTATACCATATCCTCCCTGCTTTAATTGAAATGGTCCCTGCATTGTAACAACTTTATTATCTCTTCCATAACGGCATATTTCACCACGATCTTTATCATTTAACAGATCAATCTTTCCCGCATCATTATCTTCCTGAGGATAAATATCTGTCACAACACCATCTGGTGCAATCTGTATACTCTGAACAGAATCTGTCATCATCTCCTCTGCTATCTCATAGAATTTATTAAGCTGTCCATCATCACTTATAATTATCTGTCTTAATGTGTCCGAAACGCCTATGCCTTTCATAATATCTGTCTTCATACGCTCGGCATAAGTCATTGCGTTAAGATTCGCCATTGTCCTGTTCTGCTTATTCTGTTCGTTATTTATGCTGCATACAATACCTGCCACAGCACTCATTCCGATTATAAATACAACTAGTGGAATAATAATATTTTTCTTTATAAAATGCATCTCATTCACTCCAGACTGCTGATTTGTAAATATTTGTTTATTATATCACTTTAAATATTATTCCGCATTAAAAAAGCTACCCAGATTCCCGTAAAACTCAACAGTCTGTTACAATTGAACATGAAAAACTCAACACACTTGATGATTCTGATTATATTGACTAATTATGCAATTCATTAATAAGCCAAATATTATCTTCTCATACCCATACCACAACTCATTGATGAGTCATTGTCTGGTATTTCTGAGACATATCTTGCATTAAAGGCTGCATTGACTTCTGAAATCTCTTTCACCCCGTCAATGTAGTCTTTAAAATATGTCATTAAATCTATTCCGCTGCTCTCGCAGCCTTCCGTTTCTTCCCATTGCTTTATTAACTGGATTCTTTCTGATTTAGTTGTGTCTTTTATTAATGTGCTTTTCATTGTGTGTCTCCTTATCTTAAAATCTATCCTTTATAACTCAAATTATTATATACAGATGCATCTGGCATTGTTCTCATACTTGGTCCTACTACAACAAATGTGCCATGACTATTGTAATAGCTGTATCCTGATACCTGATATACAGGTGGATTGCCATATACAAAATCAGGTCCGGTTCCGCCATATGGATTACCACCACCATTTACATTATTAACTGCAGTTTTCGCTGTATATCCTATGTAAGCCATTGCTCCCGTTAATGCAAATGGTAATAGTGTAAGTAATATTACAATCGGATACATAGCTATATTTCTCATAGCAAGATAAAACTGACTCTTATGTGTTGTCCTGATTATAACATATGTTATTACTGAAATTAATAATACTGGAACAAGCAATATAATTATTGGAATCTGTATATCAAAATAAAATTTGACTCCCATTGGTATCGCTTCTGTCATAGCTAATGCAACGTAGTATATTACATTCATCACTCCAGATTTCCAGTTATGGATTAGCCATTTAATCTTAGATGATGACTTCGCAACAAGCATAAAAATTATAAATATAACTAATAATGGTGGACACACTATCATTAAAATAAACATTAAAATTTTTATTATAAATCTTGAATTATCAGCAAACTCTCTATCCTTATTTTTCTTGTTTTCAAATTCCTCTTTTTCTTCAGCCGTTAAATGATTATATATATACTCATCAGCTTTTTTCTTGTTCTTCTTTATTTTTCGTATACTTGCAATTCCAATTACCAACAAAAAAGTAAATGCAACAGCTGCACCAAAACCTTCTCCTCCATTTGGAATATAAGGTCCAATTGCCGCAAATAAAAAAGTCATAAAAAATATAATATGATATTTTATATCAGATTTTTTCTTTCCTTCTGCAATAATAGGGATAATTACTCTATCATGAACTTTTTCTTTCTGCTTATATCTTACTTTTTGTTCTGGTACAGGTTTTTTTACATGTATTTCATTTTCATTCTTTGACACTCTTTTTAACTTATTAATAAATGCTTTTCCAACTGATGACTTAAACACATCTCCTTTTTTATTCACGGCATCCAAAACATTTTTGGCATCCTCTGGATTATTAATATCATATTTTTGTTTAATCTTAAGAATAACCTGCAATTCAACTTTTGCCCGCTCATATTCCTGCTGCGTATCAAATGTAAACCCACCCAGTGAATATTTTTTATCTTCCATAATCTGTGCTTCATCTGCGAAGCTGCCTTGTTTGTAAATGTAAGCGCCACAATAGATGATGGCTCAACAAACAGTTCTGTTATGAGATATGCTATTCTATATGTAAGTACAAATGTTTTTCCCGAACCTGGAACTGACGCAACCCTTATGTTGCCTTCTGTCTGTGTTATTGCCTCTGTCTGTTCCTTCGTTGCCTTTTTTTCAATCAGAGAATCCAAGAAACTACGCATATTCTCAGATAAATCGTCCCTTGAACCTTCTGCATTTACAATTACCTTTGTTGCTTCATCACCAAGTGTCAAGGAGTGGTCCTGTTCACAGATATTGTTAAATGTGTAGATTGGAAGATTTTTACCAAAGACATCTTTCAGACATATAAATATAACATATGTCTTCTTAATATGAGTTATTATCATTACTAGATAATACTAATATAATTACACTATTATATTACCACATTTATATGAATATTGATATCAATAATCTTATATAGTATATGAATAGTTTGTTATCTAATCTGTCTCTGGTATGATAATGTAATATGTAATTCCATTAATGTGAATTAATTGAATCAAATGCATTAAAAAGTTCTGAAAACGCATTCAAATCTAAAAATCTGAGGTCGACAATGTCGCTAATGCGACAGACAGTATCATCAATTCTGAATATACAAATGATCTCTTGGGAATAAGAACCTCATCAATTACTGTAAAATCAATACATTCTTTAGGTATTTTTCCAACAGGGGGATAGAAACATTTGACTTCATCAGTATCAAATGAAATACTTGCAATGTAATCATTTAAGGATATAAAGGGTGTATTTTCAATGCAATATGGTAGATTATAATTAATAGATAAGAACTTATGTGTTAAATCCAGATAGGATTTAATAATAAAGAAGTGATTAACTTGAAATTTCCAGTGCAGTTTCATCTATGAAATTTCATAAAAAAGCAATTTTATGAAATTTCTATCGCTATATATTTTCATTATAATTTGAAAAAATGAAAATCCCAT
>OLGD01002042.1_pt1 | contig 25185 bp, 19 predicted proteins | sample 1605311 | NCBI WGS metagenome assembly OLGD01 (sample SAMEA3888917, study PRJEB22519) | human gut metagenome | biome: human gut; feature: human-associated habitat; material: faeces | place: Denmark | collected 2010
CGCCTCCTTTCCTGCGGGCATAAAAAAACGCCACAACTTCTTTGAAGCTGCGGCGTAGTATGCAGAAAGGGACGCTATCTTTCGATAATGTCCCTTTTGCTTGGTTATTCACTTGTAACCTGTTTGCCCGCTGTCCTTAAAACGCGATGATATAAGGGTTTTTGCTTGTTTTCTTATCTCACCGCGCTTAAATAGGCGGTTTTCTTTTGTCTATACACGTGTTTTACATCAGCATAGCTGAAATTGGCTGTTGATTCCGTCCGTCATATAATCGGCCATTCGCATGGCTTCCTGTTCAATGTTGTTGAACTCGACTATATCTTCGGGATATTTGCCGGTGAGCCGCAGTCTGGCTTCGTTTTCGGTCATTCTGAGATGATCGTACAGAAAACTTGCCCATTTTTTGTAGCTCCAGTTTGGGTTTATATCGGATAGAAATTCGGCGATTTTGTCCGCGTTTTCATACCATCTTTTTCGCGCGGAATTGACTTCGGCCGCATTCTGATTTTTTGCTGCGTTTACAAGCTCGCCTGCAATAGCAAGATGTTCCGTAAGTAGATTTTTGAAAGTTTCCGCCTGATTTTTCCCGTAAAACCGTCCCAATACCATTGCAAAATCGCCGGGATTTTGCAGCAGCCATTTTGTGACGTAGGGTAAATCGGCCAAATCGGCCGCAGTGCTGATGATAAAGAAACGTGTTCGGTAAACATGCTGTGACCAGAGCAATCGAAATTCGTTGCTTAACCGGCACGAACAGCGTGATTTTGCATTGTTCATTGATTTTCTCCCAAAGTTTATTTGCATATGTACTGTCTTCAGTATATGGTTGAAAAATGAATGCTGTCACGCGGCGATGGGATTCGGTGTAAAAAAGGTGAAGATAAAAAGAATATCCGGTTGAAAACAGGTCTCTTTCGTGTGTACGCAGGCGACCTGTTTGGATAAGACATACGCGGTTGAAAAGGGATATTTCAAAGGGGAAGAAGGCAAAGGTGATTTTATTTTGACTGATTAAAGGCAATTTATTTTAATGCGCTCACTTTTCCGGGTGCACTTGATAGAAATTTTCATATACATAAGACCCCGAATGGAAACATTCGGGGTCTTATGTCAATCGGGTATAAAAATGATGCCAACGATATTCGGATTATGGACTTGGAGCCGCATCCGCGTCTCATGCAAAACAAATGAACGCATAAAGAAAAATTTGATTTTTACGAAAGTATTTTTTGCAGGGTGGTTATGAGCATATCCATATCAATGGGTTTTGCTATATGCGCGTTCATGCCGGCTTCTAAAGCTGCCTGTACATCTTCGGCAAAAGCGTTTGCCGTCAAAGCGATGATCGGCACAGCGGAGGCATCTTTGTGATTCAGCGCTCGAATCGCTTTCGCTGCCTCATATCCGTTCATTTCCGGCATTTGAATATCCATTAAAATTGCATCATAGGTACCCGGCGGACTCGCGGAAAATGCTTTTACGGTCTGCGCGCCATCGGAGTGTATTTCTGCATATGCTCCCTGTAAATCCAATAGACTCTTTAAAATTTCGGAATTGATTTCGTTGTCTTCGGCAATCAGGAACCTGCGTCCGGCTAAAAATTCCGCATCCTTTAGCGGCAGCTTTCCTTTTGATATGCTTTGCTTTTCCTGTGCAACTTCAAACTCCAGTTCTATATAAAATAACGAGCCTTCGTTTTCCTTGCTTTCAACCTTTATGGTGCCGCCCATTTGGTCGATGAGTCCCTTGGTAATACTAAGTCCCAAGCCGGTTCCTTCCACACGGCTTACATGAGAACTGCGGGCAAAAGGATCAAAAATGCGGGAAAGCATCTCCTCGGACATGCCGATACCATTATCTCGGATAGAGAAAGCGTATCGCACGCGGTTGTTTATAACGAGAAGTTCTTCTACCTGAAAATCTATATTGCCGCCCGCAGCCGTGAATTTCACCGCGTTAGACAGAATATTAATCAGAATCTGATTCAGCCGCAGCGGATCGCCGTAAAAATTGTCATGAACAATTTCTCCCACAGTGATTTTAAAGTTTTGTTGTTTTTCGATTGCCTGATGTTTTACCATGGTAGATACTTGTTCCACCAAATCCTGCAGCGAAATATGTTCTCGATTCAGTACAATTTTGGCATGCTCGATCTTGCTCATATCTAAAACGTCATTGATGAGATTCAGCAGATGCTTTGAGGAAAGTGAGATTTTTCTCAGACACTCCGTGACATATTTTGAATCGTCGGGACGCGAAGCAGCAAGCGCCGTCATGCCCATGATCGCATTCATAGGGGTTCGAATATCATGACTCATAGCGGAAAGGAAATCGCTTTTGGCTTGATTTGCCTGCTTGGCAAGCGACAAGGCATTTTCTAAATCCGCTTTGTTTTTTCGTTCATCGCCCAACATTTCGGTGACATCTGCTCGAACAATACAGACTGTGCGGCCGATGCGATCGCCCCATAAAACATTGATTTTTTTATATCGCAATCCGTCTTTGGCCTGATATGCACAAACAAAATCATAGCCTAACGGAAATTTCTTTAATTGCTCCAGCATCGAATCCAGTTTGAAAAGACGGCGAATCTCCTCAAGATTTTGCCCGCCCGCCGCATATGCGAGCATTCCGTTGCTGATTTGCGTATCATAGTTCTCCTCAATAAAAGGAGGCAAATCTTCTAACACGGTTTGGCGCGTGTGCATAATCATTCGTTTTGTATGAATGTCGATAAAAGCAGCCAGTTCAAAAGTATAGGCAAGCATATTGAGAAGACTTTGCTGTTCGCGAACCGCTTCCGTTACATCGGATCTGGATAAACCTACTCGGCCGATGCGCAAATCGATGTCAAACACGGTCACTCGCTTTACACGAAAATTGCCGTCGCTGTCCGTGATCGAAAAGTCAAAGGAATAGTAGCCGTTTTTCTCTAAATGGCGGGCGATATAGGCGGAATCCAAATAGGTTCGGTAAGCCTCTTTGTCTTTCGGCAGGACATGGTTTTTCAGCATATAATTCATCCACTCGGAATGTGTGCCGCTTTTTTTAGGCACACAGTGAGCATTGGGATCGCTGGTAAAAATATTATAGCACTCTTTTGACAAGTCCAGTATAATAATGTGCTCATAACCGGTACAGGACAGTTTTTGCAGAACCTGCGAGGACATGACTTGCTCCGTGATATCCGTTATGGTTAAAATACCCGTGACATCTCCGGCATCCGGGTTTGCTACCAAATTTACTTTGAACTGCACATAGCGCCCTGTTTTTTCACGCGGCAACTGAATAAGACAGGAAAACGTCCGTTCGGTTTCCTGACGTGCATAGGCTTTCAGCATGGGCTCGTTGAGATACATCTGCAAAAATTTGCGGTGATCCTCCGGTTCCACAATTAAATCGGCGATGGTGCGAAAAAATTCTTCTCGCTTCGTCCCCAGCGTCTTAAAAATTTCCAAGCCTGTATAATCGTTAATTTCCAGTATTCTGTTTTTTATTATGTTGCAATGTCCCACGACCAGTACGTTCGGTCCCGGCGTCCGGTAATGCTGCACAATCAGTTTTTGATATTGTTCCCGCATCTGCTCCTGTTCTCGGCGCTCCTCGGTAATATCTTTTATGTAGCAATACTGCCGCAGATCGCCGTCCTCGCTGGGCAGCAGCGATAAAGTGTTTCGGACCCAAATGTATTCATCGTCACCTTTTTTCAGACGATAGGTTAGCTCACGTTGACGCCCTACGCTTGTAAAAGCCTCGTCAAGCTGTTTTCTAAGCCTGGGAATATCGTCGGGATGAACTCCCCTTAACGCATCATGGCTGTAAAATTCTTTGGCCTGTTCCAACGCAGTTTGGGTCATATCGGCAAAACCGGCCGATAAATATTCCGGTATAATGGTGCCGTCCTTTTGGCGGCGCACGACCGCAACGCCGCCGGGCAGATTTTCCACCAAGGTCTTAAAATATTGCCCCAAACGTTGTTTTTCCTGTCGTATTTTTACTTCATCCGTAATATCACGCAGATATTGAATAAATGCCGGGATCCCGTTCCACACGGTTTCCTGAACGTGCATCCTGTAAGTTCTTCCGTTCCACTTAGAAACCACTTCCGTATCTTCTCTGGAAATTCCTTTTTTAAAGTTGCAGAAAGGGCAAGGTTCTTTTAATCCCTGAAGCACCGCATAACATTGTTTCCCGATACAATTTTCTGTTTCGGGAAAGATTTTTTTAGATTCATGGAAATAGAGGATCTCATAATGCGCACGATCGATGATATATATGGCATCGGCCGCCTCATTGGCAATGTTTTGGAACATTCTGCTTTCATCGGATACGCCCGAAAAATAAGCGTAAAATTTACAGCTTTCCGTCAGCGGACCAATCCGTTGACCGCTCATATGAATCCAGGCAAGATTGCCGTTTTTACAGCGTGTTCTATACGAAATATTTAAAATCTCTCCGGTTTGCACCGCTTGCAAAGCGGCATCCAGTATGCGCTGAGTATCTCTTTCATAAATCGATTCAAGGACATTGCCATGCGTAATTTTATCAAATTCCTCCCGTGTATAACCGGAAAGCGCCGCTACACCGTCCGAGTAAAGTATGGGAACGAAATGATTATTTTCCACCCGATAACTGGCAACGCCGCCGTAACTTGAATTGATTAGATGGTTCATTTCCAACTGCGTTTCTTTTAAATCGGTTATGTTTTGAAACACACAGTGGAGCAAAGGGGCGCCGTCGGCTTCTCCCACCTGCCTTGCCAGAATGTGAACCCAGATAATATGGCCGTCTCGATGAAGCTTCCGAAATTCAAAATCAGCCGTTGTGTGATTGCGGATGGCAAAGCGAAGCTTTTCCACGATCATGTCTCTGTCATTGGGATATATCATCAGCGCGGCGTCATTCTGAATCAAATTGCGGTATTCCTCTGTTGTGTAGCCGATAAGTTCCGGTACTCCGTTGGAAAAATAGATGGTTTCAAAAACGTCGGCCATTCGATAGAGCGCCACACCGCCGGGAATTGCATTGATAATATTTTGTGTCTTTATGGTGGTCTCACGAAGCTCTGTTTCCAATCGTTTTTCTTCGGTAATATCGGTATAAACGGTATAAATCAGTATAGAACCGTCTTTGAGACACTGCCTTGATCCTCTGAGACGAAGCCAGTGATAGCAATTGCTTTTGTCATGAAATATGCGAAAGATATGGACAAGCTCTTTGCCGCATTTTAAAAGCATGATCGCTTTTTCATACAACTGCTGTAAATCATCAGGGTGTACGCCGAGAAAAATAGAGCCGCGGCGAATTTCTTCGATATGTTCATCAGAATAGCCCATTACCTGATAGTAAGCCGAATTTTGATATACGGGTTGAACCTCATTTTTATTCACATGATAAATGGCAAGCCCGCTGGGTATTCCCTCTAAAATATCGCTCGTGATTACGGAAAGCTTCTCTAAATTCTGTTGGAAACAGGTAAAATTATCCTTTTCGTTCATGATTGCGCAAAGCTCTCCCATAATGTATTTATACGCTGAAATTCAACTTGTATTGCCTGATACAGCGCCATATAATCCACGTTTTGCTCCCGATTTCGAAGCGGTTCCACAATCATGCAAACGGTGTTGTAAAGCGGTGTAAGTCCAAGGTTGGCCGATACACCTTTCAACGTGTGCGCCGCTTCAAAGGCACTTTCAAAATTGCCGGTCTCCAACTCCCGGCCGAGCTTTTGAAGATTATCATCCTGAAACAGCTTAGGCAAAATTTTACAATACAAAGCTTCGTTATCCATGAAGCGTTTCATGGTTTTGTCGTAATCTCCTCCATATGCGGAAAATACGTCTTGCAATACGCTCATTTGATTTCCTCCTGTTGAAAGTAAGGCAAAATGATTTGAACACAAAGGGGGAATAAGATAGAAACAGCAGTAAGTCTAAATTGCGTATATTCTATAAAAATACGTTCAAACACAAAGGTTTCTATGTTTGAACAACAGCTTGTTTCATACGTGTATGGATAAGCATTCAAATTTTACTTTAAAATATTGGTTTTTATAAAAAAATAAACCTGCTTCTTTTTTCATTGAAACAGGTTTATCTATTATGGTGCGGGTAAGAGGACTTGAACCTCCACCGGATTGCTCCGACTAGAACCTGAATCTAGCGCGTCTGCCAATTCCGCCATACCCGCGTATTTTGTACGGATTTTATTTATTTTTCTGTCCGAGACAGTTTGCGGCATACAAAACCGCAACCACTATGCCGCACACACAGTAGAGAATCACAAACTGCTTGAATATATTCAGCGCAATGCTCACGGCGGAAGCGAGCGAAACGTTCCAGAGCATCGCAAAAACCGCAAAGCTGACAAAGAGGGCGATCAGCGTATAGAGCAGGGTGCTGACGACGACCGACTTCAGATTTTTCCCTCTGAAGCTGAGCGGAAAAACTTTTTTCATTCGGCGTCCTCCGCAGTTTAAAATGAAAGGGCAAGCGAACGTTCGCCTGCCCCTGGTGCGAGAAACGGGACTTGAACCCGTACGGAGAAATCCACACGCCCCTCAAACGTGCGCGTCTGCCAGTTCCGCCACTCTCGCATACAGCCATAAGGCACTCCTATATTATATAAACCCAAAGCGGAAATGTCAATACTTTTTATAGATTTTCTTTTAAAAATTTGTCGGGGCGTATGCGAAACTTTTGAAAAGAAATGCCGTCCCGCCTTGATTATGGAAGCGCTTTGTGCTATACTATACTGTAAGTTTCTGCGCGCGGTCAAAACGGGCTTCGGAATGTCAAAACGGGACAGTTCGACCCTTTTGCGCTTTGGCGCGCGAAATTTCGGATTTTCAAAAACGGTAGGGGACGGATGTATGTGCGGATTTGTCGGATTCAGCGGCCATCTCGGATATAAACGCGAGGTATTGAACAATATGATGGATCTGATCGTCCATCGCGGGCCGAACAGCGCAGGGGAATATACGGACGCCGATATGGCGCTCGGCTTTCGCCGCCTGAGTATCATCGATCTTGCCGACGGCGCTCAGCCTATGTTCAATGAGGATCGCAGCCTTGTCGCGGTTTACAATGGGGAAATTTATAATTTTTTGCAGTTGAAAGCGGAACTGGAAGCTGCGGGGCATGTCTTTGCCACGCGGTGCGACAGCGAAGTGCTGCTTCACGGCTATGAGCAGTGGGGGCGCGGGCTGGTTGAGCGCCTGCGCGGTATGTTTGCTTTTGTGATCTGGGACAAGAAGGAGAAAAAGCTCTTCGGCGCGCGCGATATGTTCGGCATCAAGCCCTTTTATTACACGACGACGCGCGAGGGGGAATTTTTGTTTGCCTCCGAGATCAAAAGTATGCTTGCGCATCCGAATTTTGTCCGCGCGGTCAACAAAAATGCGCTGCTGCCCTATCTGAGTTTTCAGTACAGCGCCACGGAGGAGACTTTTTTTGAGGGCGTGTATAAGCTGCCGCCCGCGCATTTCTTTGAATGGCAGGACGGCAACCTTTCAATGGAGCGGTATTGGGACGCAAAGTTCGAGGCCGTGGACGAGGGCTTTGAGGCGTGTTCGGATCGCCTTGACAAGATTGTGCACGAGTCGGTGGAGGCGCATCGAATCAGCGACGTTCCGGTCGGTTCGTTTTTGTCCGGCGGCGTGGATTCGAGCTATATTACCGCCTGTCTGATGCCCGGCGAAACCTTTTCGGTGGGCTTTGAGGGCGAAAATGAAAAATTCAACGAGACGGGGGAGGCAAAGGAACTCTCCGAGCTTCTCGGCATCAAAAGCGTTCGCCGTATGATTACGGCCGACGAGTGCTTTGAGGCTTTTCCCGCGATTCAGTATCATATGGACGAACCGCAGTCCAATCCCTCCAGCGTGCCGCTCTGGTTTCTTGCGGAGCTTGCTTCGCGCGATGTGACGGTTGTGCTCTCCGGAGAGGGCGCGGATGAGATTTTTGCGGGGTATGAGTGGTATGACGAAACGCCGATGATGCGCCGCTATAAAAAGGTGCCGCAATTTTTGCGTGTTGCCGCCGCGCGTATCGCAAAAGCCCTTCCGTATTTTAAAGGCCATGATTTTATCATCAAAAGCAGCGGCCGGCCTGAGGATTATTTTATCGGTCAGGCCATGATTTTCAAGGAAAAGGAAGCAAAGGCCGTTTTGCGCGAGGAATACCGGGACGGCGAGCGCGTGCGCGACATTACCGGCCGTATTTATGACCGCGTATCTGGCAGGGATGAACTGACCAAGAAGCAGTATCTCGATCTCATGCTCTGGCTGCCGGGCGATATTCTGCTCAAGGCGGACAAGATGAGCATGGCGCATTCACTGGAGCTTCGCGTGCCTTTCCTTGACCGCGAGGTCATGAAGATGGCCGAGGGGATTCCCGCAAAGTATAAGATTACGCCTGAGAATACAAAGTATGTGCTGCGCCACGCGGCCAACCGCACGCTGCCGGACGCATGGGCCAACCGGCCGAAAAAGGGATTCCCGGTGCCGATTCGTCTTTGGCTGCGCGAGGAAAAGTATGTCCAGATCGTGCGCCGGTATTTTGAAAGCGCGTATGCGTCCGAGTTTTTTGACACCGATGCGCTGATCGCCATGCTGGAGGCGCACGCCGCCGGACGGCAGAACAACGCGCGCAAAATCTGGACGGTCTTCACGTTCCTCGTTTGGTATAAGCGCTTTTTCATTGATTTTATTTTGCCCGTGTATAACTGACGCGGATGATGTTGAAAACGGCTTTGCCGTTTCCTCGGCGCGCGGAGGGAAAGCCTTGCTTTCTTTCGCGCATTGAAATTCTGGAGTCCGGCGGCGTCCGGACAAAGAGGCGGACATGAAAAAATTGGATTTGAATCTCATTCCCGTGCTGCTCGGCGCGGATCAGAACTGCTATAACGTGGCGCGCGCGTTTCACGAGGCGTACGGTCTTACCTCGTATGCGCTCGGACGCTATGAGATCGGCATCACGCAGCACACGAAAATCGTCAAGTTTCAGGCTGTGGAAAATCTGAACACCGACGATGTGTTTATGATGGCGATGGACGATTTTGCAAAGCGCCATGCGGATTCCACGCTGATCGCGCTCGGATGCACGGACGAATATGCGGCGCTTTTGATTCGGCACCGTGCGGAGCTTGAGGATCGTTATATCATTCCGTATATCGACGAGCCGCTGATGAAGCAGCTGGTCGATAAGGCGGATTTTTATGAGATGTGCGGCCGTTACGGTATCAAATTTCCGAAAACCGTTGTGCTGGCCGCGCCTGCCGCCGCCGAGGAACTCACGGCGGAAAAGCTCGGCTTTTCCTATCCGATTATTGTAAAGCCCTCATCCAGCATTGATTATTGGCATCATCCGTTTGACGGGATGAAAAAGGTCTATGTGTCGCAGAGTGCGGAGGAGACCGAGAAAATCGTGCAGACGATCTATGACAGCGGGTATACCGAGCGGATGATTTTGCAGGACAGAGTTGCCGGAAGCGATGCGAACATGCGCGTTTTGACCGCGTATGTCGGCAAGGATCATAAGGTCAAGATGATGTGTCTCGGCCATGTGCTCCTGGAAGAACATACCCCAAAGGGGCTTGGCAACCACGCGGCTATTATTACGGAATACAATCCGGAACTAACGGCGGGTTTTCGTACCATGCTGGAGGACATCGGATACCGGGGCTTTGCCAATTTTGATATTAAATATGACGACCGCGACGGAAATTTGTATGCGTTCGAGATCAATCTGAGACAGGGGCGCAGCAATTATTATGTCACGGCGAGCGGATTCAATATTGCAAAATATCTCGTAGAGGATTATGTTTTGTGCCGCGAGATCCCCTATGCCGAGGCAAAGGAACCCTGCTTTTGGCATTATGTGCCGCGCGGGGTCATCTATCGCTATGCCAGCCGCGCCGCGGTTGACGAGGCGCGCGCGCTTGCGCGGCAGGGAAAAGAGGCTTCTTCTCTCTGGTACCGGTATGATGTGCGCCTGAATCCGCTGCGCGCGCTGTATTTGCTTGTACATGGCCGGCGGTTCTATAAAAAGTATAAAACCTACTGCCCGAAGCAGGATTGAGGTGAGCGTATGACAAAGCCGAAGATACTCGGCGTTCTCGGCGGACTCGGACCGATGGCAAGCGTATATTTTTATGAGCTGATTACGTCCCTGACCCGTGCGGACTGCGATCAGGCGCATATCAGCCTCCTTTTGTCCAGCTTTGCGCACACGCCCGACCGGACGGCCTATATCCTGAACGCCGCCGCGCCGGATCCGGTGCCCGACATGGTGGATGCCGCGCGGCGTCTGGAGGCCGCGGGCGCGCAGCTTTTGGCCATGCCCTGCAATACGGCGCATTATTTTTATGACGCGGTGGCGCGCAGCGTCGGCATTCCGATGCTGAACATCATCGACGAGACGCTGCGTCTGCTCGCTGCGCGCGGTGCGAGGCGGGTCGGTCTGCTTGCCACGGAGGGAACCGTGCGCGCGGGAACCTATCCGCTGCATGCGGAAAAATTCGGAATTGCGTGCGTCATGCCCGACAATGCGGAGCAAAAGGCGCTTTCCGACATTATTTACGGGCAGATTAAATCGGGCAGAGAGCCGGATTTTGAGCAGTTTTTACAGGTGGCCGATTCGCTGTCGGCTAAGGGCTGCGATCATCTTGTGCTCGGCTGTACCGAGCTTTCGCTGTTTTGCCGCAGTCATGCGCTCGACGATCGCTTTGTGGATTCGCTTGATGCGCTGGCGCGGGCGGCTGTGCTGGCCTGCGGTAAGGAATTGAATGCCTGAGTCGTCTTTGGGCGCAAATATTTCGGAAAAGGAGAAAACGTATGCGTTTGTCAAAGCTGCTTGCGGCGGCAAAGATTCCGTATGACGGTGCGGATCACGAGATCGAACGGGTTGTCTGCGATTCGCGCGCGGCAGAGAAGCATGCGCTGTTTGTTTGCATCCGGGGCTTCGCAAGCGACGGACATAATTTCGCACAGCGCGCCTATGCGGCGGGCTGCCGCGCGTTTTTGTGCGAATATCCGGTCGATTTACCGGCGGATGCGCTTGTGATCTTTTCGGAGAATACGCGAATTGCGCTGGCAAAGGTCAGCGCAGCATTTTTCGGCTTTCCGGCGAAAAAACTGAAGGTCATCGGCATTACCGGAACGAAAGGAAAGACGACAAGCGCGCTGATGCTTTGCTCGGTTCTGAATCGGGGCGGCATACCCGCCGGCTATATCGGTTCCAACGGCATTGATTTTGCAGACAACCATTTTGATACGAAAAATACCACGCCGGAGAGCCTGGATTTGCACTATTATTTTGATCAGATGGTTCGCGCGGGCATTCAGGCGGTTGTGATAGAGGTTTCCTCGCAGGCGCTGTATCTTGACCGCGTGTACGGGATTCCGTTTACCGCGGTTGCGTTTACCAATCTTGCGCCCGACCACATCGGTGGTATTGAGCATCCCACCTTCGCGCATTACAGGGACAGCAAGAAGAAGCTTTTTTCGGATTATTTGCCCGACTACGCGGTGTATAACGCCGACGACGCGGCTGCTTCGTATATGATGGACGGCTGCCGCGCGCTGCAAAGTTCCTTCGGGCTGCAGACCGGCGATTTTCATGCCGAGGATGTCCGGCCGTTTCTTTCGGACGGTGAACTCGGCGTTACATTTACGCTCTGCCATTTCTCGGAACGTGTGCCGGTGCGGCTTTTGATGCCGGGTACGTTCAGCGTGTATAATGCGCTCTGCGCCGCGTCTCTTGCGCAGCAGTTCGGCGTGCCGCTTGCGGACTGCGCCGAGGCGCTTTCCGCCGCGCATGTGCGCGGACGGTTTGAGGTGGTGCGCACCCGTATGCCCGCGGTGTTTATCATTGATTATGCGCACAACGGTTTCAGTCTTAGTCAGGCGCTGGCTACGCTTCGGGCGTATCGGCCCGCGCGGCTGATTTGCGTGCTCGGATCGGTCGGCGGCCGGACGGAGGGGCGGCGCGCCGAACTCGGCGCCGCGCTCAGCGGCGCCTGCGACCTTGCAGTGCTCACGGCGGACAATCCGGATTTTGAGGATCCGATGAAAATCTGCGCGGAAATCCGCGCGGCGTTTGTCCGGGATATTGAATGCAAAATGTTTGCACAGCGCGAGGACGCGATCGCTTTTGTGGTGAATCAGGCGCAAAGAGGCGATATTGTGCTGTTTGCCGGCAAAGGACATGAGCAGTATCAACTCATCCGGGGTGGAAAGCTGCCCTTTTCGGAGCGCAAGCTGATCGAAAAATACGCAATGGAGGCCGCGGCCGAGCTTGTACAGTAGATGTTTTAGATAAACAGCCCGGCGTTTCAGAAAAGAAACGCCGGGCTGTTTATTATGTTGTGCTATGAAATGCATCATTGTTTTTCAAATCTTTCCGTAATACCATATCGTTTGGAATTGTTTTCAGAATCAAGTCTGCAATCGCGCATACGGATTGCGTATTTGTGTCGATTACGGTGCCGTTCATACTTTCAAGTTCGCGCATGCATCGGTCGATCTGCCGCTCCGCCCATGCGTTCTTTTTTTCTCCGCGCTGCGCTAACCGGCGGAGGATCGTTTCCTTTGAAGCCGACAAGATAAAGTGAAATATCGGCGTTTGCCGTGCGTCGACATATTCTGTGATTTCCCGGTAATAGCGGCTGTTTACCATGGTCATGGGGACAATTACCGTTGTATCCGAATGGTCCGTTATGTATTGCAGCATGCCGCGGTTGATCTCTCTCCATAGGGGAATGTCCTGAAAATCTCCCTTTCGGCTCAGAAAATCGGGTATATTCTGCCATATAAAAGCCCCTGCGTTTTCCGGATCGTATAGATAGGAATTTGATAATTTTTTATGCAGCGCTTCGGCTACTGTTGATTTTCCGACGCCGAAAGCGCCGTTTATCCATAGAATCAAGGTATTCTCCTTCGGCTTGTTCAAACTACAGTTAATTTCAGAAATTATGTATTTTTCCGGTCACGCCCATTTTACCAAAAGTATGCGCAGATTGCAACAAAAAAGAAATTTCGGAGCTTGTGCGTCGGATGTTCGGCTTCGGTGTACTTTGAATTGATTTATTATGCATTCAAAAACTGACCGGCGGGGAAATTTTCCCCGCCGGTCAGTTTGCAGTCGCAAAAAAGCGGTATTGGCTGATTTTTGCTTACGCTTTGATATACTCCGGCATTTCGATTCCGCGGCTTTGAAGTACGCGCTGAATTTCGGCGGCGTCCAGCGCGCGGGGCTGAATGCCCGATCTTACGCAGAGCGCCGCGGCGATTCCCGCCGCTTCGCCGATCGTGCCGCATATGTTCATGGTGCGGTAGCTGGCATGCGCGCCGTGATCGCCGGAAATGCATCTCCCGGCGAGCAGCAATCCGTCTGTACAGAGCGGTACAAGACAGCGGTAGGGAATGTCGTAGGGGCTGACGCGGGAGGGCAGGTTTTTATAGGTTGTCTGGCCTGCACCGTCCGGCGTGTGGATGTCGATCGGGAAGCAGACGTTATGCGCGATTGTATCCGGAAACTGCACATGTGCTGAAATTTCCTCCGCGGTGAGTATGTGCAGGCCGCGGATTCTGCGCGTTTCGCGCACGCCTACCGTGTCGGAACTGGATTTTACCTGAATGTTTTCAAAACCGGGAACCGTTTCCCGCAGAAAATCCACAACCATTTTGATCTGCCGGCGCAGTTCAATCTGCGCGCGGAAAAGCGCCTGGCCGTCAAGGCCGTTTATGCCGTTCATCTGCGTTGCGTTCACCATACGCTCGTCCGGCGCGTCTCCGGCGTAGAGTCGGACGAGGTTGACTGTTTTCGGCAGCCGTCCGTCCGCGCAAGCTTTTTCACAGAGTTCCAGATAGTTTCCTTTGGGGAGCGCCGTATTTTCCCGCTCATGCCGGCATTTGATGGTTTGCGCCGGATCGCAGCCGTTTATGACGAACATGATGGAAACCGGCTGACATAAGCCGTCCTCTCGTCCCATGTCAAAGGGCGCGCCCGCAAGCGCCGCTACGCTGCCGTCACCCGTACAGTCGATGACAATGTCCGCCTCGACCGTCGTATTTCCGCTGCGCTGATTGATACAGAGACCGGTAATGCGGTTGTCTTGCATACAGACATCGGTGACAGCCGTATCCAGCAGGACTGTGATTTCGGGACGATCCAGCAGTTCGCAAAGATACAGTTTTGCATATTCAAAATCATGCGCCCTGTAGTAGCCGTGCAGTTCTTGTGAAATTTTATACGCCAGCGTGGCAGCCTGCGTTTGTCCCATAATGGGGGTAACATGGTGAATCGTCAGGCCGCCGCCCACGATTCCGCTGCGTTCAATCAGCAGTACGCGCATGCCCATATCGGCGGCTGAAAGCGCGGCGCAAATACCCGCCGGCCCTGCGCCTGCGATCAGAATGTCGTATTTCATGTACATCACCTCTTTTCTATTATAAGGGTTTTCGGTTGACAAAGTCAATAGAGCGGATTATACTTAACTTATAAAATATTAAACAAAGGAAGATTTGTATGCCTTTTTTGAGTATGGCTTTTCTGAATCGAGCCGAATTTTTAATTGAAAACGGACATCATAAGAAAAATACGCTTTTGGCTGGATACATACAGCTTCGGATGATTGGGGATTTACATACAAATTAAGGCAGCAAACTATTAGAAAAAGGAGGAAAATATGAAACGTGCAATTATCAGCAAAATGTTGCTTTAGATCGTGAGTATTCTTATTTAGTGATGATTATATTTCTGTGGCATTGACAAAGTAGGGGGGATGATAATGTTATTTTTGAGTGTAATTGTTGCTGGTTTTTGGCTGATTTTATGCATTGCTGTAACGGCTTTAGGAGGATCATCGATCTTCTATATAGATGATGCCTCACTGTTTCCGCTTATGTTAATCATCTTTATATTGTATATGAGCCTTACGGATTTGCGTTTTCCTCAAAGTGGAAAAAGCGAACTGCATACATCGGAAAAGGATCTCGCTTATGCAGAAAAAGCAAAAATGTATAGAAACAGGGGAATGCTTTTCTTAACAGCTATAATTCCGGAGTCGTTTTTATGTTTTTGTTTTTCCCCAATTTTTAAAATAATATTAGCTATAGTTGTTTTAACTTCATCGCTGGGTTTATCAATTGCAGTAGGGCATTTGTCTATCAAAAAAGATGTAGATGCGCGGTATAAAAGAGAAATGGAAGAATTGCGAGAGCAACAACAAAAAGAACAATCAGGAAAATGGTAATTTGCGGCTATGAGAGCGCCGCTTATTTTTCCAACTGTTTTCGCGCGGACACCGGTATGGCGCCTCGCGCATTTCGCGATATGTACGTGCTGTGATGGCTGTATTAAAAAATTGAATTGAAATTCGCCGTGCGGCCTTGCATTTCAGCAGCGCACGGCGAATTTTTTGCAATTTGCTTTCGCATAGAAATCACACCTTTCGGGAAAAGTATTCGCAAAGGAGTGATTGTATGGACATAAATAAGGAAGAATACAAAAAGCACGTCAAAGAGAGCGCGCCGAAATCGCCGATTTTCAAAAATTGCTGTTTTGCGTTTTTGTTCGGCGGTCTTATTTGCGTGATCGGTCAGTTGCTGTTTGATTTTTATAACAACGTTACAAATTACAGTGAGGAAAGCGTATATACCTGCGTGACGATTACGCTGATTTTTCTTGCCGCGCTTCTGACCGGTATCGGCGTGTTTGACCGGGTTGCAAAGTTCGCGGGCGCGGGCACACTGGTTCCGGTCACCGGTTTTGCCAACGCGGTTGTATCCCCGGCGATCGATACAAAAGCTGAGGGGTATATTCTCGGCGTGGGATCCAAAATATTTACGGTGGCGGGACCGGTTATTTTGTACGGTATTTTGTCGGGCGCGCTGTACGGCGTGATTCTTCTGATTTTAGAAGCGCTGGGGGTGAAGTAATGATCGTTAAAACAAACGGCGTGCGCATTATGTCTTTTGCTACGGCCGTCGGGAAAAAAGAGGGAGAGGGGCCGCTGAAAAACAGATTTGATTATGTCGATCAGGACGACCGGTTCGGCATGAACACATGGGAAAAGGCGGAGGGGGAGTCGGTTCGCCTCGCGCTTTCGCTCTGCTTTTCAAAGGCGAAAATGGCGCCGTCTGAGGTGGATTTTTTGCTTGCGGGCGACCTTGAAAATCAGTGCGTTGCCTCTACGTACGGACTGCTTTCCTTTGAAATTCCGTATATCGGAATTTACGGCGCCTGCTCCAATCTGACCGAGGGCATGGCGCTCGGCTCCATGCTCGTCGGCGGAAAGAGCGCCCGGCGGGTTGCGGTGGCGACCTCTTCGCACAACTGCGCGGCCGAACGGCAGTTCCGCAATCCGATCGAATACGGCGGTCAGCGCGCGCCCACCGCGCAATGGACGGTGACCGGCGCCGGCGCGTATGTGCTCGGCGAGCGGGGAAAGGTCAAAATCTCGGACTGCCTGATCGGTGTGGTGCAGGATAAGGGGATCAGCGACGTCAACAATATGGGCGCCGCCATGGCGCCCGCCGCGGCAGACACGCTGCTTCGCTACTTCAAGGAGTCGCATACATCCGCCGCCGATTATGACCGGATTATCACCGGAGACCTCGGTGTGCACGGCAGTGAGATGTTTCGTCACATTTGCGGTCAGAACGGATATGAAGTGGAAAATCACGAGGACTGCGGTATGCTGATGTACGACGATTCTCAGGACGTTCACTGCGGCGGGAGCGGCTGCGGCTGTATTGCGACGGTGTTCGGAACGTATTTTCTGCCGCAGCTTGAGTCCGGGCAGATCAAAAATGTGCTTATGATGGCGACCGGCGCGCTGATGAACCGCGATTCGGTCACGCAGGGGCAGAATATCCCGGCGGTTGCGCATATCGTCCACATTGAGTATGCGGGAGGCGAGATGAAATGAGCGAGCTTTCAACGTATATCTGGGCATTTGTCATAGGGGGCGCTTTTTGCGTGGTCGCGCAGATTTTGATCGACAAGACCATGATGACCCCGGCGCGTATTCTGGTGCTTTATGTCTGTGCGGGCGTATTGCTCGGCGCGCTCGGCGTGTATGACAAGATCGCAGAGCTTGCCGGCTGCGGCGCTACGGTTCCGCTGACCGGTTTCGGTAATTCGATTGCAAAGGGAATCGAGCGCTCGGTCACGGAATACGGCGTGCTCGGCATTTTCAAGGGCGGTTTTACGGCTGCGGCGGCCGGTACGTCGGCTGCGTTGATTTTCGGGTATCTTGCCGCGCTGCTCTTTAAAGGAAAACCGAAAAAGTAATTTTGCAATGTCCCCGATACGCTTACAGCATGGCGTCTTTTACAAAGAAATATCCGCCGACGATCATCGGCGGATAGATTCTGCGGCCTTTCCTTTTGCCTAAAACCATAATAAAATATTGAAAACAGATTGTTTTTTTCGGCAAAAGGAGTACATAGACAGTGCGTAATATACCGGTATGATGATGTGTTAAAAACGCTTCAATCGCTTGAAAATACTGCTCGAATCAAAGAGAACCGCTGCCGGTCGGCGCTTTGCTTTTGCTCAAACCCGGCATTTTTTACAAATATAGTGTCTTATGTTGACATTTTATTGAAATCCATGATAAAATATACACACTTTTCCGCTGCGTCCATCGGCGGGTTGCTTTGTGACAGGCTATTATGAAGATTCGGGACGGTATAATGAAATGAAAAAACTACTTGCTGTTCTTTGCTTTTTGCTGATTTTCATTTTCTCTTGCGCCATCGGCGCTTTTGCGGCTTTCGACGATACGGCCGCCTCGCCCTATCATGAGGCAATACATTCGCTGTCGGACATTGGGTTGGTTGTGGGCGTCAGCGAAAACCGGTTCGGCACGGAGCAAAACGTTACGCGCCAGCAAATGGCTCTGTTTATTGCTCGGCTGAAGTCAGGTCTTAACATAACGGGGTTTGAAGAAAGCGAGAACACCACGCGCTTTGCGGATCTCACCGACAAAACCTATTATAAAGCCGTCTCTTACTGCTATAATTTGAAAATTGTTGCGGGAAGAACCGAAGATGCGTTTGACCCGACCGGCAATGTCACGGTACAGGAAGCGATCGCAATGGCCGTCAGAGCTTTAGGGTATACAGACCTTGCGTATCCGGACGGTTATATCCGGAAAGCGATAGATTTCGGTCTTACCGAAAAGCTGGAAGATGCCGATTACCATGCAAATATGACGCGCGGTCAGACGGCGCAGCTTCTATACAACACACTGCATAATTCCCATCTTTTGTTTGAGAACGGACAATCTTTCTATGACATTTGGTTTGCCGATAAAGAGAACCTGTTTTATCACAATTATATAGAGGTTTTCGACCTTGACGGCAAGCTGTACCGCATAGGCGATCCGTTTGTTATGCGCTACGACGGATACTATTATCTGTATTCGTCTATAACAAGCGGTCATATCAACGGAGACATCTATGTGTGGAAGTCGGAAAACCTTGTTGACTGGAAATGCGCCGGTATTTGCGCGACCTCAAGCGGTGAAGACGGAAATACATACACGGCCTATGCGCCCGAAGTGGTTTATTATAACGGCAGCTTTTGGCTTTGCGAAAGTCAAAACGGACAAGGACATTATATTTTCAAATCCGACAGTCCCACCGGACCGTTTACGGCTGTTTCGGGCAATCTCGGCAAGGGAATCGACGGTTCGTTTTATCTGGATGACAGCGGTGAACTGTATTTTCTATATGCTTTGGGCGGCGACGGCGCGCCGTACATTCGATACAATAAAATCAATGTTGAGGGAAAAACAGACGCCGAAATCATACAAAAAGGCTCCGGACAGACGCTGAAAGCGCATCTGAACGGCTGGACCGAGGGCCCCGGATATTTTCGCCGCGGAGACTTTTTTTATCTCACCTACACCGGCAACCATGTGCGTGACAAGAGTTATCGCATTGGCTACTCATGTACAAATTCAGACAGTCTTTTAAAGGGGCTTTTTCAGCCGAAATATAATAGTACCCTCCTGTCAACGGATACGCCCTATCCTGCCGGAGCGGGCTACGGCAGTGGGCGGAACTTTGACAGACTGGTAAACTTTACGGGGCTCGGTCACTCGTCCAACACGATAGGGCCCAACCTTGATTCTATCTATACCGCCTTTCACAATGAAGAAAAGGGAACTTTTAACAGACGGCTGAACATCACGCAATATTTTACAAACGGCACCATTGTCACCGCAAACGGGCTTGGTATAACCGATATTCGCAAGCCCCAAATGCCGGATTATGCTTTAAGAGACGTTTCGTTGCTGGAGACGGACGGCGCTTTTAAGCTATCCGCAGAAGCGACGCAGGAGGTTTATACGGCGGAAATCAATTTCAAAATTTCGGATGCAAAGCGCGCAAAAGCGGTTGTATCGTATAAAGACAGTTCGGATTGTACGGAAATTTTGATTGACGGAAATACGCTTTCTCTGATTCGCGTATCGGACGGAAAGAGGGTGCTTCTCGGCCGTGCGGATATTTCAAAGGGCGTGTCTCTCGCTGCGCTGTGTACACTGCGTGTGGTGGCGGGCGCCGATACGTGCGAAATCTATCTGAACAATATGCGCAAGCTTGAGCTTGATATAAAGCTCGGCGGCGGAAAAATCGGCGTCGGTGACGGCGCGGTGGTTTCTTCCATGTTTTTTTCAAATGATGCTTTCGGCACAGGTGACTTTGAGGCGGTGAAGAATCTGCCGTCCACTTTCCCCGCGTATACCTATCTCAAAGGAGAAAACCGAGGTTTCAGCATAGCCGATGCAAAGGTTACGAAAAACGGCGTGCGCCAGGGCGAAAAGGAAAGCACAAAAAATCTCGGCCTTTCGTATGCGACTGTGCTGAGCGCCGGCGACTTTGTAACCTATGCCGTCAATGCGCCGAGCAACGCCGCATACGCCCTTGACCTTGCACTTCTGAAAGAGAGCGCGGGGGCGGTGATCGTGCTCACCGTGGATGAGAACGAACGTTTTGAATTTACGCTTCCTGCGGTTATCAGCGGCAAGTCGGGCGTTCACAATATCCGGGCGGGGAAATTTTCCCTGGAAAAAGGGGAGCACAGAATCAAACTCTCTGTGGAAAAGGGCACGCTTTCACTGACTCAAATTACCGTGGAAACGGCGGCGGATACAGCAGACATCTCTGCGGATGCAGCTGACCTTTCAAGCTTTATGCAGCAAAAATCGGGCACGGGAAGAACGGTCAGCACGGGCTTCCGGCTGGACGGAAGTATACTCAAAACGATGTATACCCTCAAAAACAGCGAAAGTGCTTCAAGTTTTTCGTTCAGCGCAAGTCTGCAAGCCGAAAGCGCCGAAAGTCTCGGCGGGCTTGTTTTCCGTATGTCGGACTACAATTTCAACACCAAAGGCGGCTCTGATTACTGTTTTAACGGTTACTATCTTCAAATCAACAAGGGCGAGGTCATCCTGTACAAGTATTATTGGAACGGCGCCGACGTTTTGAAGCGTGCAGTGCCGCTGGATAACGCGGGCGTCGATTCGGCTTTAGAGCTTACGGTAGAGGCATATTGCGGAAGTATAAAGGTGTATGCGGACGGCAAGCTGATGATCGAAGTGTATGATGCCGAATCCTTTGTCGCGGGAGCGTGCGGTTTTTATGTTGAAAACGGCGCTTTTACCGTCCGTGCGGTTGAACTGAAAAACAATTAGTTTTCTTTGTATTTCATAGAGAGGCGGCTTCAAAGCGTAAAGCATGGTGGCCGCAAGCCGTGTACTTGCCGTCGCGCCGCTGCGCGGTACTTTGCGCGGCTGCATAGCACAGCCTGCTTCCTTGTTTGCGAAACTGAATACAATACCGGCTTCGGAAACTTCCGAAGCCGGTATTTGTATAGAAAACGAACATATTCAGGGAAAAAATGCAAATTCAAATTTTGTTCAAAGTCCGGGGTTTAAAATGCCGTAGATTTATTCCGCGTCGCGCATCGAGAGATTCATGCGGTTTTTCTCATCGGTGCCGAGGTACTTGACGCGCACTTCCTGACCGACGGAAACCTTGTCCTCCACCTTTTCGGTGCGAACCTTATCGAGTTTGGAGATATGCACCATGCCCTCTTTGCCGGGCGCAAATTCCACAAATGCGCCGATCGGAATAATGCGGGTGACTTTTCCGGTGTAGGTTGCGCCGACAGTCGGCTCAAATACGATGCCCGCGATGATTTCCTGCGCCTTGTAAGCGTCGTCGCGGTTGACAGCGGCGATATAAACGCTTCCGTCTTCCTCAATGTCGATTTTGGCGCCGGTATCGGCGACGATCTTTTGAATGACCTTTCCGCCGGTGCCGATGACTTCGCGGATTTTATCCACGTCGATCTTCATGGTGAGCATCTTCGGCGCGTATTCGGAAACATCCGCGCGCGGCTTGTCGATGGCTTTGAGAAGAATATCGTCGATGATATAATCGCGTCCCTTATGCGTAACGGCAAGCGCTTCGCGGACGATTTCGGGCGTCAGACCGTCGATTTTGAGGTCCATCTGAATGGAGGTGATACCCTTGTGCGTACCCGCGACCTTGAAGTCCATATCGCCGTAGAAATCTTCGAGTCCCTGAATGTCGATCATGGTCATCCAGCGCTCGCCCTCGGTAATCAGACCGCAGGAAATGCCGGCAACCGGCGCTTTGATCGGAACGCCCGCGTCCATCAGGGCCAGCGTCGATCCGCAGACCGAGGCCTGCGAGGTCGAACCGTTGGAGGAAACGACTTCCGATACAAGGCGGATCGCGTAGGGAAATTCCTCGATGCTGGGAAGCACCGGTACAAGCGAACGCTCGGCGAGCGCGCCGTGGCCGATTTCGCGGCGTCCGGGGCTGCGCGCGGGCTTGGCTTCGCCGGTCGAATAACCGGGCATATTATAATGATGCATGTATCTCTTTTCGGTCTGCTCGTCAATGCCGTCGATCTCCTGCGCGTCTTCCAGCGTGCCGAGCGTTGCAACGGTCAGTACCTGCGTCTGTCCGCGCGTAAACAGGCCGCTGCCGTGCGCGCGGCGGATCAGGCCGACTTCGGCGGCCAGCGGGCGGATTTGATCCAGACGGCGACCGTCAACACGTTTGCCGTCCTCAAGCAGCCAGCGGCGGACGATCTTTTTCTGAATTTTGTAGATCAGTTCGCCCATAATGGCGGCAATGTCGGGATATTTCTCTGAAAACCGCTCGACGATCGCGTCCTGAATCGGAACCATGCGCTCGTCGCGCACATTCTTGTCGTCTGTGTCGAGCGCGGCCATCACGTCCTTTTCGCAGAACGCAAAAACCTCGTCAAACATGTCGTGATCCAGTTCGCACGAGGGATAGGAGAACTTCTGTTTACCGATCTCGGCAACGATCTGGTTGATAAAACCGATCAGTCCGCGGATTTCCGCGTGCGCGAGCATGATCGCGTCAAACATCACGTCGTCCGAAACTTCTTTCGCGCCCGCTTCGATCATGACGATCTTTTCCATAGAAGCGGCAACCGTCAATTCCAGCGTGCTTTCTTTTCTCTGCTCCAGCGTGGGATTGACGACCGGTTTGCCGTCCACAAGTCCCATAAATACGCCGCCGATCGGGCCGTTCCACGGAATGTCCGAGATCGAAAGCGCGATGGATGCGCCGATCATGCCGGCGATTTCATGCGAGCAGTCGGGATCGACCGCCATGACAGTGAGGGTGAGGGCGACGTCGTTGCGCAGATCCTTGGGGAAGAGGGGACGAATCGGACGGTCGATCACGCGCGAAGTCAGGATGGCTTTTTCGCCAGGACGTCCCTCGCGGCGAAGAAATCCGCCCGGGATTTTGCCCGCGGCGTACATTCTCTCTTCAAAATCGACCGACAGCGGCAAAAAGTCGATGCCGTCGCGCGGCTTTTCGGATGCGGTTGCGCAGGCCAAAACGACGGTATCGCCGTATTTGACAAGGCAGGAGCCGTTGGCAAGACCGGCGAGTTTACCGGTTTCAATGACGAGCGGCCGACCCGCGAGGGTGTATTCAAACACCTTGTAGTTTTCAAACATTTGCAGTTCCTCCGTTTTATTTTTTCCGGCGGACTGGTTTAGCACTTAAATACGGCGCCTTTCAAAGTCAAAAGCGGCATATTTAACTGCTAATCCGTGCCTCCGGATATTTTAATACATGTTTTTGCGTGCTGATCTGCCGGTGAAAAAACAAATTACAGAGAACAAACCGAAGCCGGCAGAGGCTTCGGTTTGTCTGTTCGGCTTTTATTTGCGCAGGCCGAGCTTTTCCACAATCGCGCGATAACGCGCAATATCTTTCTTCTGGAGATAGTTGAGCAGGTTTCTTCTGTGACCGACCATTTTGAGCATGCCGCGGCGGCTGTGGTGGTCTTTCGGGTTGTTTTTGAAATGCTCGTTGAGTGCGTTGATGCGGTTGGTCAGAATCGCAATCTGCACCTCGGGGGAACCCGTGTCGCCCTCATGGGTCGCATAGGTCGTAATGATTTCCTGTTTTTCGTTTTTCAGCATCGTGATTCACCTCATAAAATATTTGCCGAAAACCAAGCGGCGGCAGGTGAAAACACCCGGTTACGGGTTATTTGTCCGTGCGCTGAGTTTTGGCATTACGAAATAGAGTATAGCATGCTTTATTTCGTTTGTAAATACTTTTCTGAAAATCTTTTCCAAAATGCGCCGCAATGCGCCGTAAAAACGCTTCGGCGTGTTCCGAAGATGCCGCGTCCTTCAATGCTTTGATGCCCCCGGCTGTTCCTGTCTCGGCTGCGTCTGCGCGTTATTTTTCCGCGTGCGCCGGGCGTTTTTTTCGATCCCGGAGCAGGGAAAATATGCCCGATGCGATCAAAACCACCGCAAAAATGCTGCGCAGTACGCCGGTTTCGAGTACCTGGGCGAGCATTGCGCCGCCCACGCAGCCGATTGAGCCGATGCCGCATACCAGAAAGAGCCGCCGAAGATGCAGCTTTTGCGCGCGCACATGCAGCAGCAGCGCCGCGGCTGTTGCGAAAATGTAGAAATACAGGTTCAGCCCCTGCGCCGCAAGCTGCGGGTATTGCAAAAATACCGTCAGGAAAACCACAAAAATTCCGCCGCTGCCCACACCCATACCGGCGAGCAGGGCAATGAGAAATGCCGCAAACGCCATTTTACGCCTCCTAAATTAACATTAAAATTCCGCCGACAATCACGACGATGGAAAAGAGTTTTTTGACCGATTCGGTTTTGATTTTGGTCAACAGATAGGCACCGCACAGTCCCCCGAGCGCGGCGGGAATTCCAACGCGCAGAATGCTTTCCACGGTCAGCGCCGCATTGCCGCGGTAGAAGAAAAGCGATATGACGCAGAAAAACATGACCGAGGTGGAGGAGAGCACCAGATTTTCCTTTGCATTCTTGCTGTCCGCCGCTGCGAGTACAAAGTATAAAATGATGCCCGCGCCCGCGCCGAGCAGTCCGTTGAGAAAGCCCGCGCCCAGTGCGCCGACGGCAAAAGGAAGAAATTTGCGCGGGAATTTTTCATCGTGTTCTTGCATGCTTTGTTTATTCATTTAAAAATCCTGCCTTTATTTACTTTGGATGATTGTGCGTGGAAAGTCTGCCGCATGGCGGCGGGAGGATTCCCGCCTTTTGGGCGTTTTTGAACTCCGGCGCAATATTTCATGCGCGGGCGGACAAAATATACTTGAAATCTCCGATTTTTTCTGTTATCATTTAATGTAGAATATTTTGCCCTTTGGAAAAAACAGGAGTGTAAAAAAGCAATGGCTGAAAATAGATCCGGTATCGCAAAAAAGAAAACGGCTTCAAAAACGGGTACGACCGCCGCGAAGGGACGCGCCGCCGCTTCGGTAAAGGGAAAAACGGCCGGGAAAGGCCGTGCGTCCGCGCCGAGAGAGACTGTGCAAAAAGAGGTTGAACGCCGCCCGGTGCGCGATGAAAATTCGTTTCTGCACCGCATACTCCCCTATGTTTTTGTAGTATGCGCAGTTTTGCTGACGGTATGCTTTGTTTTCCATGACAGTCCGGTCGGCGGACTTTTGTATCAGGCGTTCTTCGGCTTGCTCGGGATCGCCGCCGTTACGGTGCCCGCGCTGCTTTGCTATTTCGCGCTCTGCTGGCGCGGCTGGGTGCGGGACGGCTCGCATCTTCTTCGCACGCTGTTTGCGCTGATCTGCGAGG
>OLGD01002044.1_pt1 | contig 25125 bp, 15 predicted proteins | sample 1605311 | NCBI WGS metagenome assembly OLGD01 (sample SAMEA3888917, study PRJEB22519) | human gut metagenome | biome: human gut; feature: human-associated habitat; material: faeces | place: Denmark | collected 2010
TCACCTTGCCGATGATGACCCGCTCTCCGAATTGATAGACACTGCGGTAGAGGCAGTTGAGCGCGCAGGCCCGGATGACCGGATATCCCCTGCTTCGCAGAAAATCCAGGTCCTGCGTATACTGAAACACCTCGCAGCAGCCCAGCGCAATATTGACATTGTGGAAGATGTGTTCGAACCAGTAGCCGCGCGGAGCTCCTTCCGAACCGTTTTCCAGCGTCTCCCACGGATAGAACGCCCCGCCGTTGTCGGTAGAAACTCCGCTCGTCGCCCGGAATCTGGCGCCGCCGAGAATCGAAGCCCGGAATTCCGATATCTTGCGCGCCTCTTTCACGTGCCCGCTGGAGAGAAGTCCCTGCTGGATGAAATATTCGTCGAAGCCGAAGAAACGTCCGTGCCAGTGCGAGTCGAACAGTCCGGTCGGGATCGACCACTTCGTGGACGAAATTTTCAGGTGGTACTGTGCCGTGTACCAGGTCTTCCGAATCCCTTCTGACGGGACATCGATAAAGGAGATTCGCCAGTAGTCCGCCCACTTTTCGCAGTGGGAACGGAACAGTTCCTCAAATCCACTGTCTCGAACCAGCTTCTGTGCCTCTTCGCCGAACGCGATGAAAAAGATGCATTCGGTCATCGTTCCGGCGAGGGAATAACATCCGTCCATCCAGGAGGCCTCCAGATCCGCCCCCGCACAGGTTACATAGATGTTTTCCCGCCGGATCGAACCGGCGTCGAATTCGGTTTTCAGCAAGAGACCCGCATCGCATATTTCCGGACGAACCTTCAGCCGTTTCGCCGCCAGATGGTACTTGAATTCAAAGTGCTGTTCCGTGCTGAGCTGCTTGCGGATCGCGATGATGTTGTGCTCAAAATGGCAGAAGACGTCCGTGTGGACATTGAGCTTCAGCCGCCGATATTCGCAATCGGTGGAAACCAGACCTCTTTCCAGATCCAGAGTCTGCGTCCACTCATCCGGCTCCCAGGCGCCATTGATCTCCTGATCGAAATAGCCGAACGGACAGAAATTGAACGGCGCGGAATCGTATCGAATCCCCGCCCGGCGAATGTGCGGCAGCATTCCGCAGTAACGCCGGGCATACTGCATGCCCTGATAGTCGATCTGCAGCGACAGGTCGCCGTTCCCGAGCGGCGGGGGGACATATTTTCGTTTTTCCGCATCCGCCTTTGTTGCTGAAATTCTCATTGTGTTTCCCTCAGCTTATTTCAAAAAATCCGCATCGAAACATTCCGGTTCGTACCAGTTGAAACGAACTGTCTTCCCGTCCAGTTCCCAATTTTCCGGGCAGACGTTGGAAAGCCAGTCCAGCGGCACCGCCTGGCTCTTCTGAACCGAAGCGAGGCGGAAGAACTCCCGCATCTCCCGATTTTCCGCCTCGCCGAGAACGCCCGGCTTCAACGAGGCGAACAACGGCGTACCGCTGGTCGCGAGCAGTCGCGCCCACTGCCGGTTCAGTTCCCAGGGAATATCGCCGGTGACGCCGAGGCAGTCCGCATCCACCGCGAAGAAGGCGCCGTGCTGCGGCAGACGGAAGGCGAGCGTATTCACCCCCATCTTCCGGGTTCTCTCCCAGCGCTGACCGCTGGTGTCGTCGCCGATGCGCGAGAGGTGCATCAATCCCGCCCCGAAGTGCCCGACGGTGTTACACCCCAGGATCAGCATCTCTCCGGCAGCCTGCCGGATTCTGCGGTAAAGTTCCAGCAGGATCTCCGCCGAGGTCCGGGTCGTATCCCGGAAGCTCCAATCCCCCGCCGCGGGGAATTCGTTCATTTCGAACCCCCATTTCCCGAAACAGTCGAACGTGGTGAAATCGTGCTTGACCAGCTCGAATCCCCATTCTGCGAAACGCGCAACATCGGCGGCGACCCGCTCCAGCACCTCGGGCACGGAGGGATCCAGAAACTCCGCCGGTTCACGCATGCTGCGCCACGCTTTCGGAATCGAGGCGTCGTGACAGCACAGCGGACGGAACCAGATTCCGGGTTTCACACCCAGCTGTTTCATCTCACCGGCAAGACTCGGCATATCGGGGAATTTCTCATTTCCAGAATTCCATGGCCCGCACTTGCCGTGCGAGGGATCCCAGCCGCCGTCGATCACCATGAACGGACGGTTCGGCAGCCTCTCCGTCAACCGGCCCAGATAGCGGCAGTCCTCCAGAATTTCCCGGCGTGAGGAATGCCCGTATGCGTAATACCAGTTGTTCCCGCCATACACGGGAGAAGGAGTCAAGAGCGGATCGGCGCACATTTCCCGGCAGAATTCACCGGCGACAGACCATGCATCACCCGCGCTTTCGCAGAAAAGAACCGTCGCCACATCCAGCGTGCGGCCGTTCAGCTCGACGCCGCGGGTTCCGGAACGGAGATCCAGCCAGAGCGTGACCCCGTGCGGATCGGCGGTCCAGGCGGCGAATGCCGCCGGTCGGACCTTGACCCCGAAACACCGAACGGAATCCATCGTTTTCTGCAGGAAGTACCACGGCATCAATCTGGATGCGTCAAAATTCCTCCAGCCGGCATCTCCGTAGGTTCTCTCCCACGCATCGGCGAGGAACAGGCTGTTTTCCGCCATCGTCATGCGCCAGCGAATTCCGAGAAATCGAATTGCCGGTCCGTCTGCGGCAAGCCGGATATTCAGACCGTTGTTCTTGGTAACTTGCAGGGCAACGCCGTTTCCGCGGTTCATCTCCGAAACCGGAGAGAACGTTATTTTTTCCGTTGTCGTGAAGACAGCTGCGCAATCCGGCATTGAGCAAAAATGATTCAACATCTTTTCCTCTGATTCTTGTTTTTTCTATTTAAATTATATAACAAAACAAATTGGAAAACAACTCCAAACATGATTATATTATAGCAAAAGTAATCAAAAAACATATCATAAATAACAACTCAACAAAACATGAAACAGTACCAGAACCTTAAAAAGCAAGAACTTTTTCAGCATTCCGATTCTCCGGAGCTGCTTCGACGTTTCTGGTTGAAGTGCACCGCAAAATATGGCTGGCCGTTTTACCCCTGGCTGGTGGAGGAGACCCGGAGGCGGCAGGCAACGACCTATCAGGAGCGGTTCTGCCGGTACGCGTTTCTTGTCGTCATGCTGGATGGAGAACTGTTTTATCAATGCGAAAACCACTCGTATCGACTTGCGCAGGGGGATATGCTGCTGATCCCTCCGGGGGGCTCTTACGGCTTCGATTCACGGCCTTCCTGCTTCTATCACAAACTGGTTGTTGAATATCGCGGCTGCAACCTGCTTTCGGTGCTGGATACGATGAGGCTGCAGCAGGTGTACCACTATCCCGCGTCGAAAAAGAACGACGAGATTCTGAAGAAGATCCGCAACTGTACCTCGCTGATGGAACACAATCAACACCAGAATTTGTCTGAAATTCTTGGCCTTTCCTATTCCATTCTTGCTGATTGCGCCACGATGACGCAACCGAAAGCGACCCCCAGAGGAAATCTGGCAAAACTGCAGATGCGCCTGGAAAATCAGTTGGATGAACCGTTGACCATGAAAGAACTTGCCGCGGAGCTGAAATGTAGCGTCATGCAGATGACGAGAGAGTTTCAGAAAAGATTTCACGTCACGCCGAAAGCATTTCGCGACACCTGCCGCATGGAGCATGCGCTTGATCTTCTGGATGATCCGTCCCTCTCGATCAAAGAAATCGCATATCAGGTCGGCTGCCGGGATCAATTCCAGTTCTCCCGGCAGTTTCGTTCCTATCAAGGCTGTTCGCCGTTGCAATACCGGAAATTGAAGACGAAAAGGATACAGGAGGAGCCGGGCAGATGCTGATCCGCGGGGAGTAGTTGATCCCAGCATGCGCCCCTTCCCTGAAACATCTCCGGAACCGGCCTTCTTCCTGATGAGGGCGGTCATGCCCGACGGAGATTCGGGAATTGTCGCATTTCCCAACTGGCAAGCATATTTTCATTCGTTCGTGAATGCCGGGGGAAATGACATGCCTTTCTGGGATCTAAAAGTAGTCTGCCGGAAGGTTTTCCCGGTATTCGGAGGGAGATTTCCCGGTCCGGCGTCGGAATTTTGCGGCGAACTCCTGCTGGGAGCAGTATCCGAGTTCGCGGGCGATGTCGGCGATGGTCAGTGTGCGCTGCATCAACAGGGCGCAGGCGGTATCATGCCGTCTTTTCATCCGGTACTGGTTGGGGGGCATGCCCATGATTTCAGCAAATTTCTTGCGGAAATTCTCGTATCCCAGTCCATGAGTATGGCAGAACTCCTGAATATCCTTCTTCTCCCGGAAATCGGAACAGAGAAATTCACAGGCGAACTTGATCAGCTGCCTGGTCCGGTCATCATATTCGGTACGCTGGACAGCGCGGGACACGAGGTGAAAGAATGCGGGCAGCAGTTCCAGCAGTGATCCAACCGGCGAGAAATTCAGATCGTTTTCCAACTTGAAATAGGCGTCGATCCACGCATCATCGGGAGCGAATTTTCCGACCGGATTTTCCGGCAGGACGCCGTGATAGGCCCGGAAATAGGGATAAGCGTTGTACCCGAGATTCAAAAAACATTCGCGCCACCGCGAAGCCGGATCGATCCGTATCTGGTGAACGACACCAGGAATCCGCAGGAAATAGGTGTTGGCTTTCAGCGGGAAACGGCGGCCGGACTCCCAGTCGACGTAGGAGCCGTTTCCGCGCAGGACGAGGCAGAAGGCGAAAAAAGGGAATGACTCCGGCCCGGTGACGCTCAGAGCCGGGTCGGTTTTGTTGAGCAGTCCGACGCTGAGTTCATCGGACCAGCTGCCGCCGACGGAGCGTCGAACCACGTGGTTCGTACCAGAAAGCATAAGTTCTTTTCCCATTTTACCTACGGAATTCCGGTTGCTTTTTTCATGTTTTTAAGGTATAATTATTCCAGAAAAAAGAATTTAGCACGACAGCCATGGAAAATCAAGAAAAAAAACAAATATTTAAAACCTGTGCCCAAAAGAGTATGAAAGACATGCGGTAATGCTGTCAGTTGGCAACAATTCAGGAGATGGGAGGAAAGAGGTGAAGAACGAACAGCGAAGAGAATTCACTATTATAGAATTGCTTGTTGTTATTGCAATTATTGCGATTCTTGCTACCATCCTGCTGCCGGCACTGAACTCCGCCCGGGCGAGAGGCAGGTCAATCTCCTGCGTTTCGAATATGAAGCAGATCTACATGGGAATCGCCACCTACATTGGAGACAACAACGATTATATGCCGCCTCACAGCGGCAGTAATCAAAGCAACGGAGCCTGTGCAAAAATTAATATTTATCTCAGGCAGACAAAGAATTTGAAAACTCTTCCCTGGGATAGTGAAATCATCGCGTTCAAGGAGCCTAGAAATGTTTTTTTCTGTCCGGCAATCCGAACAGACCTGAACTATCCGACCGTTATTGATGATGCGATGCCCGCTGATCCGTACTGGTGTCCGAATTATGTCCCAACCGGCAGACATACGGCCACCTCAGGCACGGTCGGCGGCTGGCTCAGGCGGGAAGTCAACAACGCCACGAAATTTGTTCCAGTTGTGAAACTCAACAAAATCCGCAACAGCTCAATGATCATGGCGGAGACAACATGGTGCGAGGCGGGGGACAGCGGCTTGGTTTACGGCACCCTCCGTCTTCGTGATGGGCAGTACATCGGCTGGTCGTCCTACAACAGTTACCCGCAGTACCGCTGGATTCCGCTTCATGCCGGCGTGATCAATACCATGTTCAAGGATGGAGCAGTTCACTCATTGAAATGGCGGGGACAATATTTGACGGATGATGATTTCATTATCCTGTGATGGAGATATTTATGAATCAAGTTGCAGATTACAGAAAAAAGGTTCTTGCCTGCTGGCAGGGAAAAAACATCGGCGGGACTCTGGGGGCCCCGTTTGAGGGCTTCCCTTTCGTAAACCATCTTACCTATTACGATCCTGTACCGACCGGTGCTCTCCCGAACGACGATCTTGAGCTTCAGGCGATGTATGTCGCCGCACTCGACCGTATGGACAAACCGGAAATCCACCGCGAGATGCTGGCAGATATCTGGTTGAAGCATATGAACTTTCACTGCGATGAGTACGCGGTGGCGATGCACAATCTCGCAATGGGAATTCGGCCGCCGTGGTCGGGGGCATACAACAACTATTATACCGGAGGGATGGGGGCCGCAATTCGCAGCGAACTCTGGGCGTGTCTTGCGCCGGGGAAACCCGATCTGGCGGTGAAGTTCGCAAGGGAGGACGCCTGCATCGATCATGCCGGCTGTGGAATCGACGCCGAAGTTTTCTGCGCCGCGCTGGAGGCTTTGGCTTTCACTGAGACGCGGATCGACAGGCTGATTGACGCCGGACTTTCGTATCTTCCTGCCGATTCAGTTCTTGCGACAGGGATTCGGACAGCGTGTTTCCTCTGGCGTGACACGCATTGCTGGCGGACAGTCCGTGATGCTCTGTTTGCGCAATATGCGACAGAGGCCAGAACGGATGTGTGCATCAATATTCCGTTCATGGTTCTCGCGCTTCTTTCCGGCGGCGGAGATTTCGGGAAGACGATCTGCGATGCGGCGAACTGCGGCATGGATACCGACTGTACCGCGGCAACCGCTGGCGCAATTCTGGGAATTTTGAATCCGGACGGCATCCCGGAGAAATGGCTTCGCCCGACAGGACACGAACTTGTGGTCCGCAGCACGGCAATCATCGGCTTGGAATTTCCGCCGACAATTGAAGCATTTACCGATCAAATTCTGCTTCTGCGGGAACGTATTCCGGCAAGCGTAAGAACAACGGCAGCCCCGGCGCCGGATCTTGTCCAATACCGCATTCACGCCGATGTTTTTATGCAGAAAAATATGCACTGGTACCGGGTGGATCTGCATGCTGGCCAGTGGAATACGGTTATGCTAGATCCCCTCCTTGCAGAGCTGGCGGTTCCGGAGGAGTTCCGGGGAAACGGCGGCCAGATTGTCCTTCGTTTTCATTTTACTATTCCGGCCGACGGCGAATATACCCTGATGTTCAACAGTCCAACCTCCAATCAGGTTTATCTGGATCCCTCAGTGGAGGTGCTGCATGACGATATACACATGTTGTTCGGCAGACAGCGGCTGTTTCCGCAAATTGAGCTGCCGGGAGGCGGCTTCCCGTGCGGAGAACAACCGAGAATCTTTTCTCCGACTCTGGGAGGAGCGCCGTTGAATCAGTACCGGCGCCGACTTCCACTGTCAAAAGGAGACCATGTACTGATTGTTGCGCTGGAACCGCAACAATTCGAAGCAAAGATCAGCTGGGGAATGGGGATCGGAGTCGGCTCCCGCTTTCTGGTAAATGTTTTTCGATAAAAGAATGAAAGGATAATACTGTCGTGAAATATCTTCTTATTGCAGTTGCATTGACCGCTGCGCTGGTTCTCGGTGCGGAAACCCGGCAGCTCTATCCATCGCAGGCGGACTGGCGGATCGACGCAGAACCCGACAAAGACGGGATTGTCCGCCTGGTCAACCGTTCGCCGAAGGATTTCCCGCGGATGCGGCTCTGGATGAAATTGTACAAAGGGCAGAAGCTGACGTTTAAAGTGGTTCTCAAAGGCGAGAATATTGCGGCGAAAACCAAGCCATATCAGGGAGTACGTTTTTTTCTGTGGGGAAAGGTCGCAGGAAAATCAACGGAGTTTGGCTCAAATCATGACTTGAAAGGCAGTTTTAACTGGGTGACGCTGACCAATACCGTGACGGTGCCGGAAAATTTCGACGGCTGGCTGACGGTCGGTCTGCGGGAGGTGACGGGGACCCTGTTGATCAAAGCTCTAACGGTAGAGGAGAAGGTCGAAACGCATGTTGATACGACAAAGAAATCACTTGTGGAGTTGCGAGCGGAACAGATAGATCTCGGCTTTCTGTGCATCGCCAAACGCAATCCCGATTCCTTTGAATACAACCGGATGTTCACGGACTGGAACAAACTCCGCAGGGGAATTAAGAAAGCTAAGGAAGCTGATGCCCTCCAAGAGATCGATGCCTTCGAAAGATTTCTGCTGGCCTTCCACCAAGGTTTCGCCGGCAACAGTCTGAGTCCGAACTTTTATCAGTGGCTCCGCGAGCGAAGGATAAACTATCTGCGGCAGGAGATCAAGGCTCGCATCACGGACTGGCGGAACAACGCAAAAGCCCTGGCCCGGTTCGGTCTGATTACATCACCGGAGCTGGAGATAGAGCGAATGCTCTCCCGGGAATCAAAATATCCGGGAACAAAACATGTGTTCTCGCCGGAGTTTGATGCCGCAGTCGGTTTTTTCAAGGAAATTGCGGAGGAACGGATGCGTCTCGGCGCCCGTCTGCTGGCGCTGGACGATGAGCTTCCCGTTCTGGAACGAATTGCCGCGTTGCGCAACCTGTCCGCCGCTGCCAAGACATGGAAAACGCAGTGGGAAACGTTGCGGACGGCCTGGATGAACGCCTTCAACCAAGGTGATTTTCTCGCTTGTGCGAAACTGGAGAAACAGGCGGAGGTTCGACGTGAGAAACTGAAGAAAAAACTGTTTGCAGACGGACAGAAAACTCCGGTAATCCGTCCAGGGGCGAGCCTCTATGCAACCGGGGTTTTCGGTTTTCTGGGAACCTGGCACACGCTGCTTTGCACCAATGCACGCGACACGACCTTATTCGCAGATCCGCAGAAGGAGTTCCAGCCTTATGCGGGAGCAACCGATGAATGGAATGTTTCATTCGGTATTGCCGGAACAATTCCGGTCGGTTTTGAGCAGCGGGAGGGCTCATGGACACATTCGCGGCGTACCTATTCATTCCGTAATCTGCAATCGGGAAACGTTTCTCTGGTGGATGTCTGGTGGAGTGGCCTCGCTCCCGGAGTTCTGTACGATTTTCACGCGCCGGAAATTGTCGTTTCGGATAATACGCTTCAGACGCCGGCCGCTCCTGCTGCGCTGGTGGCCGAGATTGACGGGAAGGTGGTTGTCGAACGCGATTTTTCCAGATTTACTCCCGCAAATATGACGGCCAAATGGTTGTTGCTTCTCTGGGAAAATCCAGCTCCGAAGCAACCGGTGCTGCTGGTGTTTCAGAAACTTCCCCGGCAGATCCGCAATTCGCCAGACGGACTGATGATAAAAACCACAGGAGAATTGGGGAAGGTTGCCGCCGGAACGCTGTACGGCGCCGCTCCACAGGCAGCGGATTATGGTCGAAACTGGAAGACCGTGCCGGAAAAGGAACTTCGGCAGATCCGCTCGATGGCGCGGCTTCTGGCATATTTTCCGCTGGAACTGGAAGAGCTTTTCGCCATCGAAAATGGCGTCATTCGGATCTGGAACGAGGTGAGGAAAGCGGTTGTACTGGACGATTCCGTCGCTCCCTGGATCCCGTTTCCGCCCATGTTCAGTCAGGCGATGGCCGGCAATTCGCCGCTGTCGGTTGATGCTGAACTCTCTTCTGCGGTGCTGATGACGAAATTCGGGCCGTTTCGTTATGCGGAAGGAACAAAACTCTCTTACCGGATCACGGCACCCGATCTGTTGGACCGCATTCCGCTGAAACCATCGGGCGAAGAAACATTGCTCAAAGAGTACAATAACTTTGTGAAGGTTCGTTCCAAGAACGAAGAATGGCGCGGCACTCATATGGGGGATCAGGCTCTCGGTGTTCTGACCGGCTGGCTGATGATGGAACCGGAAAGCCGTCGCATTCTGGATGTGTACCGTTCCCCGGGGCAGCTTGATCGTGTCGCCCGGGGAGAATCCTTCTATTACCGTGCCCGGCCGAACAGTGCATGGCTGATCCCCGTGTATCTTGTCGAACCCATGACCGGACGGGCGGCATTCTTTGCCGGCTGGCGCGGATTCCGCCATGGGTACCCGATGAAAGGCGATATGACGATGTTCAATATGGGATTGCTGCAATTTCCGTACGCCGAAGCCAAATATTATGGACGCTGGGATCTCGTGGAACGCAACTGGGACAATTTGAAGGAGTTTTACACCGCGGCCGATCTCTGCCAGACCTGGCGCGCTCCGGGCATGAACTGTACCAGTTCCGGCTTCATTCTCTCCGGGGATATGTTCGGTGACGGTTTTCGCATGTACTCGATCATGTATCGTCTCGCTCTCGGGATGGGGGACCGGGAGCTGGCGGACCGGGCATTGTACCTCGCAGCCAAACAAACCGTCTCGGCATGCGCGCTGCTTCACCGCAACGTCTCTTCTCTGGCAGCGCACATTCACAATGTCGGCGGCTCGGAAAAGGCGAACGGCCAGATTGGGCCCCGAATTGGTATTGACAACAACGGAGCCTATGCTTCTTCCTGGCGCCCTTACAAGCCGGAAAGCTGGAATGCGATGTTCCAGCTGGCAGGCTGTACCAGTTACGATTATCCTTTTTTCGGGATGCTTCTGCGGTTTCTTCCGGAAGAGTCCCGCAACCTGGTTCAGGAGATGCTTCGCGAAATCCCGAAGACCATGACAATCACCTACTGTCTGGAATCGAAAGCGAGCCTCAGCCCGAGAGTATGCAACGCGTTCAACACCTTGAAGTATCTTGCATTCTGCGAACGGGACCGGGAGAAGATTCGCAGAACCTATACTGCGAATCTCTCCTCAGATTTCTCCCGGACAAAGGCGCCTCGCGAGGTCTCCCAGGAAACCTGGAACTCTTTATGGGGGCCGTTTGAATTCGCCGACTGGCCGATCCGGACAGGAACGATCCCGCATCTGATCGCACAGAACGATCCGCTCTGGATCGGCGATTTCGGACGGATGCGGCTGCTGGATGGCACATTTGACCGCAATACCCGCAGGGCGGAAATCGGCCTCGGTGCCGATCGCGACGATGTTCTTACGCTGGTATCGATGGTCCCTCCACAGTCGGTTATCGTAAACGGGGAAGCTGCGAAGTGCAGGCGGGGAACCTGGGGCTTCGACTACCAGATTACGATTCCCCGAGGTGCCGCCCGTGTTGTAGTGGAACTTCCTCCGTACAATCCGGAAGAGTATCAGTTTCCGCAGCAGCGCCCATTGACGCCGCTTGTCCGTCTTTCCCGTGCACCGGTACCGGCGCCTCGCCCGGAACTTCGGCGGGAAAAGATCATTTTCAAGACGGGAGTATGTTACCAGCTGGATCTTTCCCGGTACTGCAATCAGGCTCTGAACGACCAGTTGCCGAACGAGAAACAGGATTTCTGGCGGTTTCCGAAAGGGGTTGCAACAGTCTGTGGAGTTCCGTTCCGCTTCGTCGATCCAGAGAAAAACAACGGGACAGGGATGATCATGCTCAACGGTACGCACCGTCCGAATTATCCGGTCTCCGTGAAAATTCCGGTAGGTGACCGCAATGTCCGCCGTCTCTTTTTCCTGCACGGGACCTGCTACTCCAGCGGGCAGAAGGCGTTGACGTACCGACTGCATTTCCGTGATGGACAGACTCGCGATCTGGAGATTTTCAACGGAATCCAGATCGGCGAATGGAAGGTACCGCCCAAACGGAAAGAGCTTGCATACGCGAAAGCTGCAACTCCCACCGAGGTCTATCCGGCGCTTCAAAGCGGTCAGTGGGGAAACGGAGTCGGCGGATACATCTATGTATGGGAGAACGATGTCGTTGCAAAAGGGATTACCATGCAGGGAATCAACCAGCAGGGGATGGCAAAACTCTCCACCATTGAGATCATTTCTGAAAAACAGTCGGTGCCGCTGATTCTGGCGATCACCGTGGAGGAGTGAAATCGATGAAATCCCTGTTTCACGAAATCGGTCCGATTCGTTTCGAACTGCGGGGCGAACTGGAATCCAGCGAAGCATCCTTTCACACGGACGCGCCCGAACCGGAGCTGTGGATTCTGCGGGTGGAGATGCGTGCCGCAGCGGGAGTCTCGCTGCCGGAGGTTACACTGTCATTTCCGGTGCCGATGCGGGATGTTCAGGTCCGCTGGATGCCGGACTATCCCGCCTGCCACCACCTGCTGCCCTACTGGTGGAAAGGCGGGTGGATTTCAAGCTCGCTGAACTGGAACGCTCCGGTTATCTCCTATTGCAATCTGGAAGGGGAAAACCGGTTGAGCTACGCCTTTTCCGATGTGCAGACACGGGTGAAACTCCACACCGGCCCGTCCGAACAGGCGGAACTCATCAACGTTCTCTCTCTGCCCCCGCCGGAGAAAGCCAAACGGGAGTGGAGTTTCTCGCTCCGAATTGACCGCCGTGCGATCCACTTCTCCAGAGCGCTCGCCGATATCGCCCGCTGGTACGAGGAAACGTATCCGCCCGCGCCGGTGCCGGAAGCAGCCCGGCTGCCGTTCTACTCGACCTGGTATCAGTTCCAGCGCGACGTTTCCGCCGGAGCGCTGGAGCAGGAGCTCCCGGAACTGGGGCGGTGCAATCTGCGCAACATGATTCTCGACGATGGCTGGAATTGTGCCGGGCCGACGAAACCCGGCGTCTTCGCCCATTGCGGCGACTGGGCGGCGGCTCCGGAACGTTTCCCCGACATGGCGGCGCACATCCGCCGGTTTCAGGAGCACGGGATCCGGTACATGCTCTGGTTTCCCGTCCCCTTCATCGGGGTGCAGGCGGAGCGGGATTTCCGCAGGTTTCAGGGGAAATACCTGACCCCTGCCCCGACGGTCTGCGGCGTACTCGACCCCCGCTTCCCGGAGGTGCGTGAGTACCTTGTCGGCGTGTATGAGAAATTTGTCCGGCAGTGGAATCTCGATGGAGTGAAACTTGATTTCATCGACAGCTTTTCCGTAAAAGAAAATGATCCGGCGCAAATGGAAAATTTTGCCGGGCGCGACCTGCGCTCCCTGCCGGAAGCGGTGGATCTTCTCCTTTCCGACATTCGAGATCGGCTGACCGCGATCAAGCCGGAAATCATGATCGAATTCCGACAGCGTTACATCGGCCCCGGCATGCGGCGGTACGGCACGATCTTCCGGGCGGCGGACTGTGCGATGGACCTGCTGGAAAACCGGGTACGCACGGTCGATCTGCGACTGCTCGCCGGTTCGACAGCGGTTCACTCCGATATGTTGATCTGGCCGCCGCACGACACGCCGGAAACGGCCGCACTCCAGATTCAGAATGTGCTCTTCAGTGTACCGCAGATCTCCTGCCGTCTCCGTTATCTGCCGGAATCCCACAAACGGATGCTTTCCTTCTGGATGGCATTCTGCACCCGACACCGGGAGACGCTGCAGCTGGGGACCTTCCGCCCGGAACATCCGGAGCTGAGTTACCCGCTCATTTCGGCGATCGGAGAGGAGGAGGCGATCACCGCCGTCTATCTCTCGGGTTGCCAGGTCCGGCAGATTCCGTGCCGAAAACAGATCGTGGTCAACGCCACCCATACCGGCGAGCTGCTGCTGAAGCTCGACACCCCGGCCGCAGCGACGACTTTCGACGTGTTCGGGGAACAGCGGCAGAATTGCCATCTGGAGCCGGGGATCGTTGCAATTTCCGTCCCTCCGGCGGGCTTTCTGAAGATGGAATGAAAGCAGAAAAGCGCGGTTGATCTTTGCTGGGAGGTGTTGACCTGGGGTAAAACAGCTGTTTCGTCAGTACCGGGACGAAAAGAAACTTTGTGAAAAACCCGCACCATTCTGGAACATACAGCATAGAAAACACTGAATATGGGAAAGGATCGGGGAAAGGATCGGCCGCCTCGACAACCGGAATGACCTTTTACGAAATGTATCCACATTTCGCAACTTGAAATTTTGCAAAAACCAAATCAGTAATCTGAATCCGGCTTGAAGTGTGCATCGTCCGTTGAAGCTACTTCAGATTCTTCATTCAGCAATATGTGACCTTCCACCGCTTCAGGCGGATTCATTCAACACTGCAATCTCCGGTGCAGGACGATGTCGATTTCGAGACTTGCAGCCAGCAGGCGATGGGATATCGTAACGCAAAGGATTTTACACCAGTCTTTCCATAATAAGTTGTCCAATCGGGGGGAAGAAGCGCATTTTTTTTGATGATAAATCTGAACCAGGAAAACATAGGCCTGAAAATTTGTAAAAAAGGCCATGGTCATCTCGTGATCATAGCCTCATCATACACAATTTTACCGAGATTCAAAAGGGAAAGGGCTGCCACATAACCATGAGGTTTTGCAATAACCCCTTCATGGGATCCCGCATGTGCACCATCTGCTTTTTGGAGATACGCCAGGATGATCAATTTTCCGTCGGCGAAACAATTTTTCCGCCGCGCACCTCAAATTTGATCGTAATGGTTTTACCTTTGGTAACAGGAAAGGATGTTACAGCGGAACCTTCGTGCCAGACGGAGAGGGTTTGATTTTCATAATCCCATACGGCTTCCGGCTGGCGGTAGCTGGTGGTATATCTCCAATCGGCGGGAATGGAAGGATCGTTCTCGTCAGCTTCGGAGAGCATCCCGTTTTTCAGCCCCGGTGCTTCAAATTTGCGGTAGTCGACCCACATCTGTGTCCAGAGACGTTGACCGGCATCGTTTTTACGGAGTTTGTAGGGACCACGTATATTGAGCGAGATCGTGCCGTCAGCTTCCGGGGTGAGACGGAAACTCACCGCACGCCATTCGCCTTTGACGAGTTCCTTGCGTTTCGGAAGAGAAAGACAGTAGGAGCGGTCGTGCTTCTCCTTCGGCAGCCAGGTCATGACGCCCGCCTGCACTTCCGCGGGGACGGTCTCAACCCGGAAGGGGACGTTTCCCTGAACAAACAGAGAGAAGTTTGTGGTTTCCTGCGCAAAGCAGGCAATTGCGGCACAGAGTGCGGCGAGTGTTGCGATGTGTTTCATTTCAGTTCCTTTCCAAGGTTAGGATTATGAAATTCATACGGTTTTTGTAACTGTCGGTGCGTCCGCTCAGGGAGACTTCGGCCAGACGCTTGCCGTCGGTTCCGAAGTCGTTGATTTTGAGGTCGATCGCAAAGGGGGCTGCGGAATCCGCATAGAGTTTCCAAAGCGGAAGCGCGGCGGTGAAAACGGAGCCGTCCGCGTCCTGTTCAAATTTCCAGCGGATTGCTTTCCGGTGGATCGAGGTTCCGCCTTCCGGAATCGCCTTGAATTTTCCCGCGGGGGGAGCGAAGATCAGCTGGACCGTTTCGGGAGACTGGCCGCGGACGTCGTTCATATTGGCGAACGGCGCGGCGTCGAAGAAGAGCTCCACCGAGTCGCCTTCCCAGAGTTTGCGGACGCCCTTGCGGAAGGGGGTGCGGTCGCCGGTGCGGACGCGCAGGAAAAGCGTGTTCGCACGCCAGCCCAATTCAACGGACCGGTTTTCTCCGAGAGTCACTTTTTTCGCTGCTTTCCAGGCGGAATCGTTTGCCGTTTCTGGTGTGGACGGCAGAAGCGGCACACTCAGAGTTTCGCTGACGGCATAGCGGACGCGCATTCCGTTGACGGTGAATTCCGCCTTCTCCGGAAGTTCGGAAGATTCGATTCGGAACAGAGTCGTTTTCGCGGGGACCTGGAACGTGCGGACGACGCCGCCGAACTTCACCGTCGCTTCGGAGTCGGTCTTCGCGATGCCGGAATGCATGGCGGTGCGCAGGACATAGGTTCCGTTTTCTTTGCAGACTCTTCCGGCAGTTGCGCGGACCGGGTTGACGCCGGTGATGCGCACAGCGTCGAGAATCCGTTCGATTTGAGCGGAATTCCGGGCGACGATGTAGACGGGAATCCCGGTCGCGCCGAATGTGCGCGTTTCCAGAGGATTGCCGAAAACATCGAGATAGCGGACGCCGTTTCCGGGAGCGGGAAGTTCCAGTTTGCGGGTGTCGTCGTCGCGGACGTTCAGGGAGAAGAGGGCGGCAAACGCCTTTTCCCTGCCGCTGAAGCGATAACACATTGTTTCTCCGGATTCATACATGCGGATTCCGTCGAAACGGGTCCCGCACAGAAGGTCTGAAAGGATGGCGGTGACGATGTAGTTTCCGTTTGGCAGGAACAGCGGTTTGAAGAACGTGTTCCAGCGCGCCATGTTCAGATTGAATGCGTTGTCGATCATCTGTCCTGGAGTCAGGAGAATGGATGATTTCGCACCGTTCGCCGTGTCGAGCAGATAGCGGCGGGCGAGCCAGCCGGGATGGAAGACGGGACCAGTGAATGCATCGGAGCCTCCCTCGGATTTCGGGTTGAGGTAGAAGAGTTCCGTGTTCCAGAGGGGCATATTGGCATATCCGGCGGCTCGAAGCTGCGTACGGAATGCGGTGAACATTGCAGTACCCGAATCCCGGCTGTCTTCGTAGAGACTGTTGTACGGATGAAAACTGATTGCGTCGCACGCGAGCTTGCCGGAACCGAGGAATGAAGCCATATCCTTGACGAGATTGCGTTTCAGGTCGCCTGTCAAACAAGCACCGAGAACGATGCAGGCGGGATCCGTTTTTTTCAACTCGTCATGAGCGGCATTCAGGTATTCCCGGTATTGTCCGGCCGTGAAGAAGGAGAACGGCTCATTCATAATTTCGTAAACCCGAATTTTTCCCTTGCCGATTTCCGCAAGGCTGCAGACATAGTTGCGCCAGAGCTTTTCAGGAACGAGAATCGGCATGGAGCCACGTTGATTGAAACCATCCATCGGGCCCTGAACGACTCTTGACTGTGCGCAGACCCAGTCCGGAATGCTGGCAGAACTCGGAACTCCGGAACGGTAGCCACGGTCCGTCCAGAGCATTCCTCCGACGACAGGCATAAGTTCGAGATTATATTTTTCCATTATTTCCAACACTTTGCGTATCGGTTCCGCATTGACAACGAAGGGCTTCGGCTGAAGCTGCTTCCAGTTAGTCATTTCACGGTCGCGAATAATCTGAATACCGCAGTCCGCCAGGAATGCGACTTCAGTTTCCTGCAAATCCAGGGAACTGGAGGAAAGAAAGCCATCAACGCCAAGCATCAACGGGAGCTCATCTTTCAATGTACGCACCTTACGGACGGCGGCAAAGCGGAACGGTGCAAGAGCCGCGCGTCCGTTCACCGTCGCCTCGAGTACGGCGGTCATGTTCCGTTCCGGGATTGTGAAAGTCAGGGGAACGGCAGTTTTGCCTTGAGGAAGGTCTTTCCTGAATGATCCGGAAAGGATGTTTTTCCCGCTCAAAGTGTCTTTGACATTCCATTTGATTTCCACATTGACGCCGCTTGCGGAGCGATTCAGCAGTTCCAGCGGAACAGCAAGAGAGGTTCCCGGATCAAAACGGCGCAGCATGCCGCCGTATTGAAACGCGCCGGAAACTTCCGGTCTGACCGTTTCGCCGCCGACGGGACCGAGATAGAGATTGGAGAGACTCAGCGTTTCGCCCTCCGCAAAGTTTTCGCGGACGAGCAGGCGGAATCCGCCCATTGTTTCCTTTTCATCTGCTTTGAATCGGGGAACTTTCCAGGGGGGGAGCGCATCCGGACGGAAGCGGTAGACATGGCGTTTCCACTGCGGGGTGACGCGAAAGGATTTTATGCCCCAGCTTCCACAGTTCCCGGAAAAATTGTTGTATTCCGAAACGGTGACGCTGAATGCTTTTTTCCTGCTTTTCGCAGAAAAGCTCAGTTCATACTCGCAGCCGCGCCGGAACGGGACTTCGGGGAGATAGAGGGCTGAGATTCTGCCGGATTCGGGGGAGATCTCAAGAATGTTTCCCTGGCCGTCGCCAGCCGGAACAGTGCGATGCGGAACGGGGACGTAATTGCCGTTGTCGCCGAGCATATAGCTTGCGGTTCCGAACAGGAAATCCCCGTCCGGCAGCAGGTTTTCCGCCGCGAGGGCGCCGCCCAGCAGAGCGAGGGCGAGTGAAAGAATTCTTTTCATTGTTTTTCCTCCGAGAAGAGTTCGTTGACAGCCTGAACGAAGATTCCTTCCGCCGTGGTGAACCAGGGACGGATTCCGCGTTCGTAGATTTCAAACATTTCCGAGAAACAGCCGGTCTCTTCCGCAAGCTCCTCGAGGAGTCTGCGCGCGGCGGCGCGTTCGCCCGCCCGGATCCGTGCGAGCGCCTCCCAGCAGACATACCAGGAACAGACGCCGTGTCCGACATGATACATGTTTCCGCAATTTTCGCGTTCGGCGCCGAAAATCCGGAGCGTTTCGAGCTGAAGCGGATCGTCTCGCAGAATGCCGTAAGGATAGAGCCCCGCGAGAAGCCCGAAGGAGAAGTCTTCCACGCCCTCCGCCGCGAGATAGCGTCCGTTTCCGCGCGGAAGGTTTTTGCGCAGATCGCGGGCCGCCGTTTTCCAGAGCGGAACGAGCTCCGCGTCTGCACCGAGCAGTTCCGCCGCCTCCGCGCCCGCTTCAAACATTGCAATCAGCGAACAGCAGGTCATGAACGGATTGACACGTCCCGGCCCGAGCCGTTCGAGATCGGTACAGGCTCCGGCTTTCAGAGAACCGTCTTCCGCGCGGATCAGGCGGAACTGGCGGATCCATTCCATCATGCCGCGCATGACGGGGAAGAGTTCCCCGCGCAGAAGTTCCATGTCTCCGGTCGCGCGGAAGAGTTCCCAGCACATGAGAGTGTAATGCCCCGCCTGAAAAATATGGTCGTGCCAGAATCCGGAAGGGCTGCACTCGAGACCGTGTTCTTCCGTTTCCCAGGCGAAGCGCGCGGCTCCGGTCCTGTGAAATTCGGCGTTGAGCCGTCCGAGCGCCACGGGAAGGAGCGATGCGAAAAACCGCGGGATTTTTGCCGCGGTCGCGGCATGACCCGAACAGAGGAGTCCCATGAAGGTGAAATAGTTGTCGAAGCCGAAATAAACTCCGTTCCAGTGCGAACGGTAAAGTCCGGTCGGGATTGCCCATCCGGTCGAGGAAATGCGCAGGTGATACTGGCACATCATGTAGAGTTCCTTGAGACGTCCTTCGAGCGGGAGCGGGTGCATTTCCGCATGATATGCGTTCCACTGTGCAACGGTCTCCTGCCGGAGTGTTTCGTAATCCGCTTCCGCATCGCAGTCGAAACAGAGGAAAATGGAGAATTCCCGGGCGTGGACATTCATGGCATAGACATTTCCTTTGCGGCGGAGCCAGGCCGGCTGATCGGCGAAAAGCCGGATCACTCCCGAAGAACCGTCCATCGTGTCGATCATGTATTGAATGTCTCTTTTGCCGTTCCATCCGTGCGTCATGCGGCGTCCGGAGAGTTCGTATTCAAAATGGAATTCCTCTTCCGTGTCGCGGCGGATATGGATTGCGAGAATATCGCGGTCGAAACAGCAGAAACATTCGCTTTCGAGCGTGGAGCCGTCATGATAGACGATACGGCTCGTTTCGATTCCGTTTTCCGGGTCAAGAGCCTGTTCCCAGTTTTTAACAAGTCCGCCGCCGAAGCGGAAGCTGCCGAATGAAACAAGTTCGCCGATGCGGTTGTCGAGGCGGAATCCTGCGCGGACGATTTCCGGGGTCATGCCGCAGAATTCGGCCGGCCGCTGGTCTCCCTCCGGTCCGAGCGTGACGGAGAGAGAGCCGTTTCCGAGCGCAGCCGGTGCATAACGGCGGGAACAGAGAGTGTCGGGTGTTACAGAAACAGGCATTCTTGCGCTCCTCAGTTTTCGTTGCGTTTATAAACGGAAGGCATCTCCATGGTATCGATAAATCCACCCGTGAAGTTGTAGACTGTTGTTGCGACAACCCAGCTCAGCCCGATCTTTGCGCTGCCGTCCACGGCAACCCCATTGAACCTGCTGTCGTGGCGGAAGTGCGGTTTTGCATCAATTGTGAGAAGCGGCATTTGATGAAAAATACCGTTTTCGAGCTTGACACTGTCTCCCGCCAGTACGGTTTCTGAGGGTTTGTTGCGGCGGAGATACCAGTAGTCGGCGAAATCCAGCTTGCTGCGTCTGGGGAACTTGCGGGCGTTGGCGCGGCCGGTCGCCAGGTGGCAGTTCATTCCGTAAACATGATTGTCGAATGCCGTATTGACGGGCAGCGACGGACAACGGAGAATTTTCATGGTGCCGGGAGCATCGATGTTCACGTCATTTTTCCGTCCGAAGTATCCGAGCTCGACCACAAGTTTTGCCCAGTTCCCGTACTCGTAATAGCCAGGATACTCGGTTGTCGGCGGATAGGGTGCGGGAAAGTATTCGTTGTTGTCGTCCGCATACATCCCTAGGGTGAGTCCAACCTGTTTCAGATTGGAGGTGCATAAGCTTGCCTGAGCTTTCTGCTTCGCCTTGTTCAGTGCGGGCAAAAGCATCCCAGCCAGGATTGCAATGACAGAAATTACTATTAAAAGTTCTATCATAGTAAATTTACAGAAACGTCCTTCAGAATGGAAGAAATTACATGCTGTTGATTTCATTTTCATAGCGCGGTCTGACCTTTCGCTTTTTTGTGTTTTAAGAGAGTGTGTTGTCTATCGTTCTTTTTTTCCCTTCTGCTTTTTGAGTTCCCGTTCTGAAAATAAAATTAGCATGGATTTTACTTGAAACAAGAGCAAAAGCATGTTATTATATATAAAATTTTGTCAATAAGCATATAGAGAATTTTCTATGAGTTCAAAAGCGGGAAAGAGGCAAGGTCCACGGAATATCCTACTTCCGAGTGAGGGATATTACGGAGCAAAAAAAATCGAAACTGTCGAGTGGCCGTTTTCACACGAAGCGGTGGTATATCCGATTTATCCGTTTGTTGTGGAAGAAACGATTCGTCAGAATCGTTTCAAGTTCAAGGAGCTCTATTGCAAGCTCTTTATTGCGGCTCTGATTCTGGATGGCACGCTTTTTTACCGGTTCAATGGCCGAGAGGTGACGCTTATCCCGGGGCAGCTCTTGGTCATTCCTCCCGGGAGCGACTATGAATTCGATTCGGGCCAATCCGGCTCATACCATAAACTTGTGCTGGAACTGAACGGGAGTCATCTCAGTTCCATGTGCATGCAGCTCAACTTGACGCATATACAAATCTTCCCGCTTGCCGATACTGATTTTTTTAAGAATACCATATATGGGATCCGCGATAAATTGTTGCATCGGACCATTTCAGCGCCGGAACTGGCGGCGGAAGGATATGCGTTTCTGCTGCATGTGGCGAGCCTGAATACGCCGCGGAACAGCGCGGCGCCTATTCTCGCACGGGCGCAGCAGCTCTTGGAAAGCCGGCAGTTTTCCGGCATGAAGGATTGTGCGGAAAAACTGGGAATCGGCGAATCGACTCTGAATCATCTTTTCCGGCGCCATCTTTCCATGACACCGGTGGAGTACCGCAACAGCAAGCTGATCGAACATGGTTGTGAGCTTCTGAGCAAAAGCAGCTACTCCATCAAGGAGATTGCGGATCATCTTGGCTTCTGCAATCAATTCTATTTTGCTCAACTCTTCCGAAAGTTGAAGGAGGTCTCCCCGTCCGAATTCCGCAGAAACAAGCGCGGCAGCAAATGATTTCCTTTCCAGCCGGCATCAGACGGGCTGCGGAGAGACGGAGAGAACATTTTCAATCATGTCAAGCCCATTCCTGCGATGTCCGGTATCGATGTCTGGACATCATCTGACATCCTGTCATATATCCTCTAGGTTCAGAATATCATTCTCATACTAAATAACGTCCGGTATTTTTCTCACACTTTGAAAGAAAGCCTCCGGGGAACGCCAAATCGATTCATATCTTGATGGCAAGCGTCAGTGAATGAAAAATTTACATATACGCGAAAAGAAGAACGACGATGAGCTTTGACAACGGGACAGCCACCTACGCAACAACCGCCTGCACCTATGTTGGAACGGGGCCGATCGCGACGGGAGGGGGGAACAGCGACGAAATGCGGACCTGCCGCGATGCGCCGGGAACAAGATACCATCGCATGCCTAGTCGGCTCGGCGAACTCAAGCCATCAATCCAGCAGCACGATTTTCCCGCGACGACGAGTCGCCGCCATGTCGATCAACCGCTGGTTGTCCGAACCGCGGAACTTCAATGAAATATCCTTGCGGCTCTCGATGAACGGGCCGTCAACCAGTACCGCCAGCGCACCGAGCAGTTCATCGGTCACTTCGCAGAAGGCACGGCCGCCTGGCAGAAGATCGCGCTCATAAATGTAGCCGGTATAGGCCCAGATATCTTTTTTCGGCAGTTCCATCCGTACACGGCGGACCAGTCGCAGCAGGGCGCGCTGATTCACCGGTTCAAAAGGTTCGCCGCCGAGCAGCGACAGCCCGTTGATGTAGGAGCGGTTCAACAGCTGCATGATGCGCGTTTCCGTCTCGTCATCAAACGGGACGCCATAGCTGAAATCCCACGTTTCCGGATTGAAACAGCCGGGGCAGTGGTGGGTACAACCCGAAACGAACAACGAAACCCGCACCCCGTCACCGTTGGCGATATCCACCGTTTTGATCGTACCGTAATTCATCGTTCCTTTCTCCTGTTCCCTTTGCCGCCCCGTCTGCCGGGCGCATGACGCACGAACGTTTCCGGCAGGCGTGTTTCGCCCCGCCTGCTGGAAACGGATGCTCTTACAAATGCAGCACGCGGTCGCGGATTTCCTGAGTACGCCCCTGATTCCAGAACTGTGTGCCGATGTATCCGCAGGTGCGGCGGGCGACATTCATCTTATTCTGGTCGGTGTTGCCGCACTTCGGGCAACGCCAGATCAGTTTGCCGGATTCATCCTTGACGATCTCGATCTCCCCGTCGAAACCGCACACCTGACAGTAGTCGCTCTTGGTGTTCAGCTCGGCATACATGATGTTGTCATAGATGAAGCGGATTACCTGGAGCACCGCCTCGATGTTGTTCTGCATGTTCGGCACCTCCACGTAGCTGATCGCGCCGCCGGTCGAAAGCGACTGGAACTTCGCTTCAAATGCGAGTTTGTCAAATGCGTCGATCTTCTCCGTCACGTGGACGTGATAACTGTTGGTGATGTAGTTCCGATCGGTGACACCGGGAATGATCCCGAACCGCTTCTGCAGGCAGCGGGCAAATTTATAGGTGGTCGACTCCAGCGGGGTGCCGTAGATGCCGAATCCGATGGTGGTCTCCTTTTTCCAGCGGTTGCAGGCGGCGTTCATATGCTCCATGATCCGGATCGCCAGCGGCGTGACTTCGGGATCCGTATGACTCTTGCCGGTCAAGTAACGGACACATTCGCAAAGTCCGGCGTATCCCAGCGAAATCGTCGAATAGCCGTTGTACAGCAGCGGGTCGATCGGTTCGCCCTTCTTGAGCCGCGCGATGGCGCCGTGCTGCCACAGAATCGGCGCCGCGTCCGAAAGGGTTCCCTTCAGCCGGTTGTGGCGGCACATCAGCGCCTTGTAACAGAGTTCGAGCCGCTCGTCGAAAATCTTCCAGAAGCGGTCCATATCCCTCTCGCTCGACAGCGCGATATCCACCAGGTTCAGCGTGACCACGCCCTGGTTGAATCGGCCGTAGAACTTGTAGTTGCCGTTCGCGTCGCGCCACGGCGTCAGGGCGGAACGGCAACCCATCACCGGAAAGCAGTTGCCCTCTTTCAGCTCCTTCATCTTCTTTTCGCTGATGTAGTCCGGCACCAGCCGCTTGGCGGTACATTTCGCCGCCTGCCGGGTCAGGTAGTAGTATTCGCCGTTCTCATCGATGTTGTCCTCTTCAAGCACATAGATCAACTTCGGGAAAGCCGGGGTGATATAGACGCCAGCATCGTTCTTGACGCCCTGATACCGCTGCTTGAGGACCTCTTCGATGATGATGGCAAGGTCTTTTTTCTCCTGCTCGCTTTTCGCTTCGTTCAGGTACATGAAAACGGTTACGAACGGAGCCTGCCCGTTGGTGGTCATCAGCGTGACGACCTGATACTGGATGGTCTGGACGCCGCGGGCAATTTCGTCGCGCACACGTTTTTCCACGATTGCGTTGAGCTGTTCCACGCTGACCGTTGTTCCGGCGAATTCAAACTCCTCCTGCACTTCGGCGCGGATACGGTTGCGGGAGACCTGAACGAACGGAGCAAGGTGGGTCAGAGTGATGCTCTGGCCGCCGTACTGGTTGCTGGCGACCTGAGCGATGATCTGCGTGGCGATGTTGCAGGCGGTTGAAAAGCTGTGCGGCTTCTCGATCAGCGTACCGGAGATCACGGTACCGTTCTGCAGCATATCCTCCAAATTGACCAGATCGCAATTGTGCATATGCTGTGCAAAATAGTCCATGTCGTGGAAGTGGATCAGCCCCTGATCGTGCGCTTCGACGATCTCCGGCGGCAGCAGCAGCCGCCGGGTGATGTCCTTGGAAACTTCCCCGGCCATGTAGTCGCGCTGGACACTGTTGATGGTCGGATTCTTATTGGAATTTTCCTGCTTGACCTCCTCATTGTTGCACTCGAGCAGGCTCATGATCTGATTGTCGGTGGTATTTGCCTGGCGGATCAGATTGCGCATATACCGGTAGGTAATGTATTTTTTGGCGACTTCGAAGGCGCCGGCCTGCATGATTCTGGTCTCGACGATATCCTGAATTTCCTCGACCGACAGCGCCCGATCGAGAGCCTTGCAGATGCCGGAAACGTACTCGCCAATCGCCTCTATCTGCTGTGCCGTCAATGCGTTCTTGAATTCCACTGTCTGATTGGCCTTCGTCACCGCGGCCAGAATTTTGGCGATGGAGAACTCTTCCTCCGCCCCGCTTCTCTTTATGATTTTCATGCTCTTATCACTATATCTTGTGTTAATACAATCAACATTTTCCATATGTTGTGCTTTTTAAAATACATCATTCTGACAAAAATACAATTGCACAAACTATTTTTTTGCAAGGAACGGCACGGGAACAGCTCTTTTCGGTGTTCATTCCATCCCCTGACAGGACAATTTTCTATGGACGATTGTTGCAAGGCTTCTTCCATTCGCCATTGTCCGGCAATTTTTCACTTGCGCTGCTCAAATTGAGCGGCTTGGTTGCAGCTGCAATGCAGCCGGCCTTCTTGGAACAGGATGTGACAATCGCAGGAGTCCGCAGGTTGTCTGGAGGAAATCATGACTGTTTGAAGAAGATCAATGAACGGAAGCCGATCGGCAGAGAATCAAAAAAAGGTTGACCATTGAGAGGATTTCCAGAACTCTTCTCCCCCCCCTAAAACTGCGGTAGGCCCCGAAAGCTGGACAACTTGACTTGGTGTAAAATGCCCGTAAATTAACTTGGAAAAGGAGGGC
>OLGD01002063.1_pt1 | contig 24899 bp, 23 predicted proteins | sample 1605311 | NCBI WGS metagenome assembly OLGD01 (sample SAMEA3888917, study PRJEB22519) | human gut metagenome | biome: human gut; feature: human-associated habitat; material: faeces | place: Denmark | collected 2010
AGAGCGCCGCCGCGTTTTTTTTATTCATATTATATATTAAGCAAATTATAGATTCGATTCGGTCTTTCGTCTGTCGCGCAGCGCTTTTGCACCCGAATGGAGAATGATAAAGAGAACGGCCGCGCCGAGCAGAATGATACCGAGTTCCAGACTGACGCGGCAAACGCCGTCGAGCGCGAGGCGGAGAAAATTGGGCCCTATCGGGAATACGATCTGGATAAAAGAGGCGATCATATTTTTGAGCAGGCCGCAGAGTGTGAGCGCAAGCCCCGGAAAAAGCAGTGCGATGCCCGAATAGAGACAGGCCGTGCCCGCGCGCTTTTGATTGATGAAAAAGAGAAGCAGCCAGAGAAAAACACAGAAAATCAGGCGTACAATCTGCGCGGCGTCCGAAAAGCTCCAGCGGATGATCGAAAAGGGCAGCGGATTGCGCGCTTTTGCGGCTTCAAGGTCGGTTATTTCCGCAAAGCCGCCTTTCATGATGAGATCGGCCAGCGACTGAATGTCATCCGGACGCAGCGGTTCTTTGAATATCGGGTCCAGTTCGGCCTTGTTTTCCGTGAGAAATGCGATTAGTTCGGCTTCGTCCAAACGACCCGTATCCGCGCCCTTAAACAGGCTGTCCGAATAGCCGCACAGCTTGTCGGCGATAAAGGTACGCACGCAGTTTGCGTCGGCCAGCTGCGAAATCATATCCGCGTCCAGCCCGTAGGCGTTTTGAAGTATAGAGGGAATATTATAGGAAATCAAATCACAGAGCGTGGTTCGCAGGCGCACATCCTCGCCGGTGATCGCGTCCACATAAATGGCGTCCGCGTCCGCGGCCATTGCGATTCGCCGTATCTCGTCGTGGGAGGCTGCGAATCGTACAAGCTGTACGCATACCGTCGCCAGTACGGAAACAAGCAGAATAAGCGTAATCAAAATCGAACCGACGCCCGCGAAAAAGTTGGCGGCGGCGCCGCGTCTTTGAGGCGCTTTTTGTTCTTTTCGATTGCGTTTTTTCGCGGCGGGTTCCGGTTTTTCTGGTTCCGGGGCCGGTTCCATATGGATTTCATCCGCATCTTTTGCGGGAAAATCCGGCTGCGGCCAAAGCGCGGGGCGCTCGTCCGGCTCCGCCTCGGACGGTATAAATGAAGCGTCTGCCGGGGATGCTTCTCTTGTGTCTGCGGGATCGGCGCGCTCGGCGTCGGCCTGTACGACGCCGCTTTTTTCGGGATTTGCGCCGGTCAACGCTGCGCTTTCTTTGCAGTCAGGGCAAAATTCCGCATCCTCATTCAGTTTTGCACCGCATTTTTTGCAGATTTTTTCTGTCATACCTTTCCCTCCAAATCCGATTGAATCCGGTGTCCCGCTTTGTTCGTCCGGTGCGCGGGGCTGCCTTTTGAAATAGACGCTTGGCCGGAAAACTGTACATTTTACGGGAACGTCCGCTTAAAAAAATTATATGTCTTTTTCATAATTTTGTCAATAGGGCGCAAAGGTTAATCGCCGCTTACAAAATTATTTGAAGAAATCGGTTTTAGAGAGAATCGGCGCATAAAGCGCGGGAATTTAGGTAAAAATAGAAACGAAATCCACTTCTCGAAAGGACAGGAATCATGGAACAGAAGAAAAAAGAACAGAAAGTTGCGCAAATTTTATACATTTCCATCATTATGGTGCTGCTCTGCATGGCGGTTGTCGTCGGGCTGGTTACCGCGGCCAACCGGCGTAAAACGCCCTCGAATACCGATATGAGCAATTCGCCGAGCAGTTCTGCAACCACGCCGAAGCAGACAAGCGCGTCGCCGGCACAGACGAGCGAGGTTACGCCGGGACGCACAGAGCCGTCAACGTCGGCTGCGGTGAAGACAGAGCCGTCGTCCGACACCTCCAAAAAAGAGGAGGAGGCGGATGCGCCCGTCCCGACGCTGCCTGAGTTTATCATGCCTGCGATCGGCAATGTTTCCAAAAACTATACGGTAGACACGCTTGTCTATTCCAACACGATGGAGGATTACCGCACGCACAACGGCATTGATATTTGCGCTACGCTCGGAGAGGGCGTAATGGCCGCCGCGGACGGTATCGTCGAGGCGGTATATCAGGATCCGCTGATGGGGTACACGGTGGTCATCTCGCATGACGGCGACGCCAAAACCGTTTATCAGAATCTTGCGGAGAAGATTGAAGTCTCGGTCGGCGATACGGTAGACAGCGGCGAAGTCATCGGCGCGATCGGCGAAAGCGCGATCATTGAGATTGCGGAGGAGCCACATTTGCACTTTGAAATGAAAGTTTCCGGCGCCTATGTCAACCCGCTCGACTTGATTTCCGTCCAGACAATGACAGTCATTTACGACGAATGATTTTGCCTTGATCCGCCGCAAAACCTTCGTTTTGCGGCGGTGGGGCACGTATAGGCGTAGGACTCCTCCCGGCGCAAGCCGGGAGGAGTCCTACGCCACAAAGGAGTCCTACGCCACAAAGGAGGGCACTTCTTTGGGGGCGTATTCGCGTCGTCGCGCCGCCTTGTAAACGTATTTTATTACAGTTTTTATCTTTATCGAAAAGCTGAGGCCGACTGTTTTATACAGCCGGCCTCAGTCTGTCAAAAAAGTGAAAATCGCAAATAAAATAAATATGTTTACAAGGCGGACATGTGCCGCCTTGTAAACACCTTACAGGCGCGCGAGTGCCGCCATTGGCGGCGCGACGGCGCGAGCGAACGCGCCCCATCGTCGAAAAACCAAGGTTTTTCGACGGTTAGAGGCCGGCTGTTCCATACAGCCGGCCTCTTTGGTATCCTGTGTTTTTTATTTTGTGATCGTCGCGGTGGAGGTTGCGCCGTCCCATGTCACATAGGCGCCGAGCGCCTCTGCGACAAGCCGTACCGGCAAATACGTTCTTGAATTTTCAATAAAAGCCGGTGAATCGAGCGGACGTTCCACGCCGTTGATTGTTGCCGTGGACGCGCCGATTGTGATTTTGATTTCCACGTCTCCCTCCGAAATCGTCGCGGTGGAGGTCGCGCCGTCCCAGGCGACGGCGGCGCCGAGGCTTTCCGCTACAAATCGAACGGGGAGCATGGTACGGCTTTCCCGAATGATGGGCGCCGCGTCCAGCGTTTCTTCCTTACTGTTTACTTTGGCTGTGAGGCTGCCGACCGTCATCTGAATTTCGGTGGGATGAAGGTCTTCGGGCAGGGTGAATCGACCGGCCGCGTCCTCGCGCTTTTGCGCAAAGAGCCAGTCAACGATTCCGTCTTTCTTGGCAACGTCTGTCCAAATGTTGTGACCGTAGCCCGGCATTTCGGTGTATGTGATTTTATCGCCGCCCGCCGATTTGATCGCTGCCACAAGCTGACGTGTGCCCTCTACCGAAAGCTGTTCGTCCATATCGCCGTGGAAAGTTTGAATCGGCGTGCCGGTCAGATAGCGCGCGATGGCGTCTGCGCCGCCGGTATAACCCGTTCCGGCCAGAATCAGCGCGCCGGCAATCGTGTTCGGACTCCGGCTGACAAAGCTCCAAACCGCGCCCGCGCCGTTGGACTGTCCCGCCATATATACCCGGGTTTTGTCTATTTTTTCCTCGGCAAGCAGTTTGTTGAAAAGCTCGGTCGCCGCTTCGGTTTCGGGCTGCGGCAGGGTTACGGACGGATGGAAGGCCGCGCCGCCGGGATAAAAGCCCTGTTTGATCCATTCGGAACTCTTCGGACATTGCGGCGCAACGATAATACATTCATATTCGGAATTGAGCACCTCGCCGATCAGCGCACCGAACGAAGTCAGCTGCGATTTGTTGTCGTCTCCGCGCGAGCCGTTGCCGTGCATGTAAATGAAGATCGGATAGGTTTTGTCCGCGTTTTTGTCATACCCCTCCGGGAACCAGATCCGGTAGGGAATCGTGATGCCGTTTGAGGCGGTAAAACTGCCCGAATCAAACACTTCATCGGCAATCAGCGCATCGGATACGATAGAGGCATCCTTGATAATAATCTCGCCCTCGCCGGAAACTTCGGAGAATGTTCCGCCTTCAAGCACGACTTTTGCGCCTTTGTCCACTACGATTTTCATATAATACTCTTTCGCTGTCGTACATTCTACGCTGTCGCGCACCGTAAGGGTCGCGCCGTTTGTTACATAAAATGTGTTTTGTTCAAACTGCTGGAAAAGCAGAAGATTTTCGAGAATGAGATCGCTTTTTACGGTGAAGCTTCTGCCGGTGGCAAATTTCAGCATGCCGCTTGTCGGATTTGTTGCGGGCTCGCGATCGCGGTAGTCCTTGCCGCCGTATACGCCGGTAATGGTCAGCGTGCCGCCGAGTTCGAGCGTGTAGTCTGAGCCGATATACAGGCGTCCGACCGAAACCAGCGTACCGCCGTTCGGCAGCAAACCGATAGAACCGCTGCCGTCTGCCTTTCCGAGTGATTTTTTCGGTGTTTGATCGGTCAAACCGTCGTTTGTGTCCGAGCCCGCAAAAGTGGCGTATGCCACGGGGGCTTCCGCAAGCGCGGATACCATACAGAAACCGCAGATGACGCACAGAAGAAGCAATAAGCCGAGTATTTGTTTTTTCATAAAATTTTCCTCCGCAAATTCTAAATTTTTCCTCTTCAGGATTATAAAAGGATAACAAATATTTTGGTTTTTACAAGATAGTTTCCCTTGCAAATTCATCATAGCCGTAAGGGCGAAGATAAAAAGCGCCGCTTGTGCGAAATGGTATGCGCGATGTAGTTTTGTGTAAAAAATACAGCTTTTGACCATCCTGCCGAAGACACAGGGTATCGCTATGAAAAAGCAGGAACGTTATGAAACCCAAACATATTTTGCATACAGGGTAACATCGGCTTTAACCGGCGAAGCAAAATCATAGGGCGCAGAATACCGGGCGTCACGGTACCAGCCTATAAAGCGGAAGCCGATTTTGACGGGCGCCGTCGGTTCCGCAGCCGGTGTTCCTTTCTTTACGGTTTGCGATGCGATCTTTGACGCGCCCACGGTGTTAAAGCGAACGGTATAGTTGTCTTTGTACCGTCCGGTAACCAGCACGATCAGCTTTCGGTTGTCGTTCTGTACGGGCAGCGGATCGATCCGCCGTGTCTCGGTCTTTCCGCAAGCCGCGCATGTATGCGTCTCTTCACCCGCAACGCCGGGTTTTGCCGGGGTTGTCACAACCCATTCGCCGAAATTATGGGCGTCGTTGGTCGGAATTTCCTCTCCGCCCTCGGTATAGGTGCATCCGTCTCTCTGACATTTCAAAACGGCGGTGCTTCCGGGAACCGTACAGGTTGCCGGCTGTTCGGGGGTGACGACGATAAGATCATGGCCGAGCGCCTCGCCGAGAGGACGCGGATCGGTATGCCCGCAAATCAGACAGGTGAAGGTTTTCACGGCCGGATTTGTGCAGGTTGCTTCTGATGTGAGTACGCCGTCATCGTATCTGTGCTCGCAGTTTTGGATGATTGCGCCGCGGTTGATAATCGTGCCGTTTCCGGTAATACTGTTAAAGATACCGCCCTCAAGAATGACGGTTCCGCCCTCGTCTACTTTAATGTCATAATATTTTTTACCGCTGGTTACCGTACATTCTACGCTGTCGCGCACGGTGAAGGTTGCACCGCTGTTCACACGAAAGTACGCATTGGATGCATTATTGAAGAGCAGCACATTTTCAAGCGTCAGATCGCTTTTGATTCCAATGCCGACGTTGGATGCGCATCGAATTGCGCCGCTTGCCGGATTGGTTGCGGGTTCGCGGTTGCGGTAATCTTTCCCGTTGTACACGGCGGTAACGGTCAGCGGGCCGTCAAGATTGAATACATAGCTCGTGCCGAAGTACATCTTTTGCACGACGACCAGTGTGCCGCCGTTTGGAAGCAAACTCATAACGCCGTTGCCGTCCGGTTGTCCGAGTGATTTTTTCGGCGTTTGGTCGGTCAGACCGTCGTTTGCATCGCTGCCGTTGAATGCGAGATACGCCACGGCATCCTCTGCAAACATGGGTATAATGCAGGAAGTACCGATCAGACACAATAGGATGAGCAAAATCGGTATGTGCTTTTTCATAAATTTTACCCCCATATTCTTTTAAAATTGGTCAGTTATTCCAATTAAAAGATACCACTTCTTAAATTTTGATTCAATATAAAAAGAACAAGAAAATTTACGGAAAATTTACATATTTGCGGGCGGCTTCCAAATCTGTATCCGCACCGGAGTTTTTCGGTCGTTTTTCGGAACGTTTTTTTGTATGGGACAAAATCCGGGGCGCGGAGGCAGAAGATTCCCCCGCGATTTTTGCGCCCGGCTCGCACAAACCTCGCGGTATATTCCGCTGAAATTTTTCAAAAAAATAGTGGCGAAGCGCCCCAAAGCGTGGTATACTGTATAAAGATAAGTATGCGCTTTGCCGGCGCAGGGCGCAAAACGAAAAAACGGATGCGGAGCGTGTGATGAAAGCGGAAATCGACGGTCTGACAATCGAATATGATCTTTACGGTGCGGGCGAGCGGCTGGTTGTGTTCCTGCACGGCTGGGGCTGCGCAAAGGAGATTTTCCGTCCGGCGGCTGAGCGTCTCGCGGCCGCGGGGTATGCCGTGGCGGTACCCGATCTCTGCGGCTTCGGGCAAAGCGCCGAGCCGCCCCGTCCTTTTTCGGTAGGCGATTATGCCGCCGTGTTTACAAAATTTATAGAATCGCTCGGCGCGCGCCGGGTGTCGCTTGTCGGACACTCGTTCGGCGGCCGCATCATTTTCAAGCTGTATGAAGAGGGGCGCCCGCCTTTTTTCGTTGAGCGCATTATGCTGATCGACGCGGCCGGCGTGCGGCCGAAAAAGACGCTGCGTCAGCGGCTGTCCCTTGCATTTTATAAGCTCGGACGGCGTTTCCTTTCCCTGCCGCCGCTTGCGCGCTTCTTTCCGAACGCGGTGGAAAACTGGCGCCGCCGTCGGGGCAGCGCGGATTATAGCGCGGCCAGTCCGGTTATGCGGCAGACGCTGGTTTTGGCCGTGAATGAGGATCTGACGCACTGCATGAAGAATATCAACGTCCCCACGCTGCTCTTTTGGGGAGAGGCGGACGACGCCACGCCGCTTTCCGACGCAAAGCGGATGGAAAAGCGGATCCCCGACGCGGGACTTGTCGTCGTGCGCGGCGGCTCGCATTTTTCGTTTTTGGATGACGCGCCCCTGTTTTTCCGTGTGCTGGATTCCTTTTTCGGCCGCGGGGATTATCAATGATTTTGAGGTGAATGGATGATGGAGACTTCTCTGCATATTCTGGCCGTTGTCTGCCTTTTGTGGTTTGCGGCGCTCGGCGTGCGGTATCTTGTCCATATGTTTCAGTTGAACGGGTATTCGGCAAAGACGCAGTTTGCCTGGATGCGCGCGAACCTTGCGCGTCTGCTTCCGTTTTGCGCGCTGCTCGTCTTGGCGGTTGCCTGCGCGTTTTCGGGCGACTACGGGTTTGGGTTTCTCGCGGCGGCGGCGCTGTTCCTCTCGCTTTTCTACCTGCCGAAAAAGGCGAAAAAGCCGCTTGTGTTTACCGCGCGCGTGATTCGTATGCTTATAACCCTTGGCCTTTTGAACGCGCTCTGCTTTGCGCTCGGCATTCTGCTTTCGGGCACCGGCGAGTTTGTCATTCTCGGCGCCGCCGTCTGCCTTGAACCGCTGCTTTTGGTGCTGGCCAATAAGATCAATTCGCCCATAGAGGCGACTGTGCGCGCGCGCTACATAAAGGACGCGAAGCGCCGCCTTGCCGACTGTCCGCGCCTGCGGGTGATCGGCGTGACCGGTTCGTTCGGCAAAACCAGCGTTAAGTATTTTCTGACCGCGCTTCTGCGCGAAAAATACAATGTGCTGATGACGCCCGAAAGCTACAACACGCCGATGGGCGTGGTCAAAACCATCCGCGCGTCTCTGCGCGCCACGCACGACATATTTGTATGTGAAATGGGCGCGAAGTATGTCGGGGATATCCGGGAGCTTTGCGAGCTTGTGCAGCCGGACGACGGAATCGTGACCTCAATCGGGGAGCAGCATCTCGAAACGTTCGGCAGCATAGACAACATTATCCGCACCAAATACGAACTGGCCGACGGCATCAGTCCGGACGGCAAGCTGTTTGTCAATCTTTCCAGTCCCACGATTGCGGAAAATCCGCCGCGGCGCGGCGCGATCACCTACGGCCTTGCGCCGGAGGCGGACTATTGCGCAAGGGATATTGCCGTCAGCGAGACAGGAACCGCATTTACGCTCTGTCACCGCGGCGAGCAGTATGCGTTTTCGACCCGCCTTATCGGTGAGGCAAACGTTATCAACATCGTTGGCGCGCTTGCGGTCGCCTGCGAATACGGCATTTCACCCGATGATCTGCGCGGCGCGGTGCGCGCGCTGAAGTGCGTCCCGCACCGTATGGAACTGCTTGACCGCGGTCCGGTTTTGATGATTGACGATGCGTTCAATTCCAATCCGTCCGGCGCGAAAGCGGCGCTTGAGACGGTCGCGCTGTTTGAGGACGCGATGAAAATCATCGTTACGCCCGGCATGATCGAACTCGGCGAAAAAGAGGAAGCCTGCAACCGCGCGCTCGGCAGTGAAGCCGCCGCCGTCTGCGACCGCATCGTGCTGGTCGGGGAAAAGCAGACCCGTCCGATCGCGCGCGGCGCGCTGGACGCAGGGTTTAAAAAGGATAAAATTTTTGTGGCGAAAACCATCGGCGAGGCTATGAATTTTGTATATGGCTTAGACGCCGGGGGCAGGAAAAAAGTCGTTTTGCTTGAAAACGACCTGCCCGACAATTTCTGAGGGAGGCATTTCTATGAAAATTCAGCTTGGCGTGCTGTTCGGGGGCAAGTCCACCGAGCATGAGATCTCGATTATTTCGGCTGTGCAGGCCATGTACGCGGTCGATACCGAAAAGTACGACGTCGTTCCGCTCTACATCACCAAGGACAACTGCTTTTACACCGGTGAAGCGCTGAAAAATATTGAAAATTACAGGGATATTCCCGCGCTGCTCCAAAAATGTACCCGCGTCGTGCTGGTTGGAGAGGGCGACATTGCCGGGATCTATCGTTTCCCGCCGCGCGCGCTCGGGAAAAACCGCATCGGCTGTATTGATATTGCGCTTCCGGTTGTGCACGGCACCAATACCGAGGACGGCACGCTGATGGGCTATCTCGAAATGCTGAATCTCCCCTACGCGGGCTGCGACGTGTGCGCAAGCGCGCTCGGCATGGATAAATACGCGATGAAAGCGATGTTCCGCGCGGAGGATATTCCGGTGCTGGACGCATCCGTGTATACCGCAAAGGAGTACGATCAGCCGGAGACGGTCATGGACGGGATCGAGGAAAAGTTCGGCTATCCGGTCATTGTCAAACCCTCGAACCTCGGTTCCAGTATCGGCATTTCGGTCGCCGCCGACCGCGCCGCGCTGCGCCGCGCGCTCGAAAATGCGTTTTCCTTTACGCAGGTCGTGCTGGTGGAGCGCGCCGTGAAAAAGCTGCGCGAGATCAACTGCGCGGTGCTCGGCGACCGCTTTGCGGCTGAGGCTTCCGAGTGCGAGGAGCCGCTCGCGGCAGACGAGATTCTTTCGTTTGAAAACAAATACATGTCCGGCGGCAAGGGCAAATCCCAGGGCGCGAAGGGAATGGCCGGCGCGGGGCGGAAGATCCCGGCCGAGATTCCGGCCGATTTGCGCGAAGAGATCCGCGCGCTCGCCGTCCGCGCGTTCCGCTGTCTGGGCTGCTGCGGCGTCGCGCGCATTGATTTTCTGATCGACTGCGAAGAAAACAAGGTGTATCTGAATGAGATCAATACCATTCCCGGTTCGCTCTCCTTTTATCTCTGGGAGCCTGTCGGAATCTCCTATACGGCGCTCCTCGACCGGATGATCGAACTCGGCATGAAGCGCGCCCGCGCCCGTGCGGGACTGACCTATTCTTTTGACAGCAATGTGCTCTCCGCCGTCAAGCTCGGCGGCGCAAAGGGATCCAAACAGTAAAGCGTCGCCCCGCCCGCGCATGCGCGGACGAGGTTTTGGCGAATTTTTCGTCTGGGTAACCTGTTTTTTCCGTATTCTTTCCGGACTGATTCAAATCAGTCCGGAAAGACCGTCGAAAAACCAAGGTTTTCCGACGATGGGGGCGTGTTCGCTCGCGCCGTCGCGCCGCCAATGGCGGCACTCGCACGCCTGTAAGGTGTTTATAAGGCGGCACATGTCCGCCTTATAAACGTATTCTATTTGCAATTCTTATCTTTATCGACAAGCTCACGGCAGGAAAGAATAATTTCTTTCCTGCCGTTTCTGTTTTACAGATTTACGGGGTCACGGGAATCGGCGTCTGAACCTGCGGTTCCTTATATTTCGGTTCCTTCATCGAAAGAATCAGCAAAAGGATGGTTATAGCCAGCGGGAAAAATTCATATCCGAGAAAAATGCCGATAAAATAGTTGCTTGCATGGCCGTTTGCAAAATTGTCGGTGATGCGGTACAGTGTCAACAAATAGAACACAGTATAGGTGATTGAGATGATCATCATGATGACGGCCATTGTAATGATTGCGGCTATCCAGCCGTAAAAGTAAGGATCGGGATAGTCAATAGCATCGTATTCGTACCGCAGCATTTGGAACAGGAACGCACCGATCGTCCCGATATAGGTCAAAACCGATACATTCAATAAAATATACAAGGTCAGAAGTTGCTTGCCGCTTTTTTTGCGCGTGCTTCCGACATCGCTCAGCCGTCCGAGCATCCATTGGGAGGCAAAGGGAACAAATCCCAGCCAGCCGTTTTTGACATTTGTGCGTTTGGCAAAATTGAGTATGGCGATACCGGACAGAATGTAATGAATCAATCCGACAAGCAGCGCAAACCCAAATAACAGCGCGTACAAAGTGACGGCAAATCGAAAACTCGCTTCATCAAGGCCGGATTCGGCGATCCATTGGTCCGGAAAAAAGGAATACAGTTCCATGAAAACATTTCCCCCCTAAATGTATAAAAATGATCCCAACTATAGAATAACATAAGTTTTCACATTTCGCAACAAAAATATTTTTCTGTTTTTCGTTGTTTTATTATTGACAAACGATAAAAACATAGGTATAATGAAACCGAAATCATTTGGAAAGGGGTTTGGACTATGGAAAGGAAAAACCGTTCTGCGAAATTGTCCCTTATTTTCGTATTGATTTTTTCAGGCTTGCTGCTTGCGCTTGTACCGAGCGCGCCCGCGCTACTGCGCTGGTATATCGAAGCGACCCACAGACCGGAAAGCATGCTGCTTCCGATTCTTGTCACATTTTATTGCGCTGTTCCCTTGGCTGTCGGTACGATCGTCTGCCTGTTCGGATTGCTGCGCAATATCTGCAAAAAACAGGTGTTCGTTTCCCCGAATGTACGCCGGCTGCGCCTGATTTCCTGGTTTGTATTGATTGCGGCGTTTTTGTTTTTAGCTGCCGGTTTCTTCTATTTTCCTTTTTTCATCCTGGCTGTTTGCGCGGCGTTTGTCGCGCTGATTGTACGTGTGGTCAAAAACTGTTTTGAGACCGCCGTTTTGCTGAAGGATGAAAATGATTTGACCATTTAGGAGGTTTACATGCCGATACGTATCAATCTGGATGTCGTGATGGCGAAAAAAAAGATTGCCTCGGGCGCACTTGCCGAAAAAATCGGGATCACGCAGGCCAATTTATCCATTCTCAAGACAGGCAAGGCGAGAGCCATTCGCTTTTCGACGCTGGAAGCCATTTGCAAAACGCTGGACTGCCAGCCCGGCGATATTTTGGAATACACCGAGGAGGATTTCTGATGAACGATTCAAAACAGTTTCCCGCCGATTACAAATTCGATCCCGAAACCGGCAAACCGATTCTGCGTCTTGCGCCGACTGCGAAGCGCGATTATGTTTATTTGTATGTTTTCGCGGCGCTTTGCCTTTTTGCGGTCAATTTTACGCTGTTTGGCGGATTTGCCGCCGGATTTGCCGTCGTATTCGTTTTGACGCTTGTATGCGCGCTGCTCTTTCTCGGCGACCGCTTGCGTTACCGCCCGTTTAACCTTATCTGCCTGTTTTCGTCTTTTGTGGTGGCGGTCAGCTTTTCCATTTACCCAAATTCTGTTTTCTCGGTATTGAAACTATTGTTTCTTGTGATGGCCGTTTCGATTTTCTTTGTCGATGCGTGCGGATTGCGCGCGCCCGCGCTCCATGACTGGCGCGCTGTGTTTTCGCCTTTTTATCTGCTCGGTATCAGCGGGGGAAATATCTCGTATACGGCGCGCTCGCTTGGCGGTGAGAACGTGCGTTTCGGTAAAAAACTGCTGAAAATTTTTGTCGGACTCCTGTTAGCGCTTCCGGCGCTTGCCTTATTGCTCGGTCTGCTTCAAAGCGCGGACGCCGCGTTTGAGCGCCTGATCGCTTCTCTGGATATTCGTTTCGGAGAAATTTTTGCAACGGCGCTCTTTGGCGGACTTTTGCTGATGTTTGCGTTCAGTATGCTCTTTGCGCTGCGAAAAAACCATACAAGCGACCGCGCCGCCGGCGAAAACGCATATATGTCTGTCTGTGACCCGACGATTGTTCATACGATCCTTTTGTCTGTCTCTGTCTTGTATGTGGTCTATTTGCTGTCGCAATTGGGATATTTTTTCGGCGGATTCAAGGGGGAACTTCCGGCTGCCTATACTTTTTCCGAGTATGCGCGCCGCGGATTCGGCGAGATGTGCGCGGTGTCGGTGATCAATCTGATGCTGATTTTTGCATCTCATCTTTTTGTACGCCGCAAAGAGGGGGTTCTGCCGCCTCTGACGAGAGCTTTCTTGCTGTTCATTTCGGCCTTTTCCATTTTGCTGATTGCGGCTGCTATTGCAAAGATGTTTCTGTATATCGGACAGTACGGACTGACGTTTTTGCGGCTTGGAACTTCGATTTTTATGCTCTTTTTGTTTTTTGTCTTTCTGGCTGTGATGATTCGGCTTTTTCGTGTGCATTTTCCCTATATGCGTATGATCATAACGGCGGCCTGTGTGATTATGGCGGTCACGGCGCTTGCGGATATTGATTCAACAGCCGCGCGCTATAACGTTTACGCTTATCAAAACGGTATGCATGACCATTTGGATATAGATTACCTCGGCGCCGGCGGCGATTCGTCCGTTCCGCTTTTGCTGAAGCTCGCGCACGGCGAAGACGCGCAGACGGCGAAAGATGCGTACCAGATGCTCTATTGGATTTTGCAGCAGCATGCTGATATTCAAAGCAACAGGATACAGAGGTGGGAGAGCCGTGATATTCGGAGCATGCATGTCTCCTATTTAAACGCAGACCGTCTGCTGCGGCAGTACGCCGATGAGATTTTGCAGCGCCGGGCAAGCGCATGGTAAACATTCGGTTTGCCGCGGATTAAAAAGCCGAAAAATCTCTGCCGGTATGCTTCAAAACCGGCAGGGATTCTTTCATCTTCACAAAGATTGCAAAGATTGTCGCAACAAAAGCCCTTTTTTTCGGCGGAAATGCATGGTATACTGATTCTATAAAATGATTTTTTGTTTTAAAAGGAGCGTACAGTATGCAGGTAGAAAAAATATCAAAACGGTATGACTGTGTAGTCGTCGGCGGAGGCCTTTCGGGCGTATGCGCCGCAATCGCGGCGGCGCGCCTTGGTTCTAAAATTGCGCTGATTAATAACCGGGGCTATATCGGGGGGAACGCAAGCGCCGAGCATTATATCACGGTAAACGGCGCGACCGGCGCGCAGGAGTTTAACTTTTTTGCGCGTGAGGACGGCATTATTGAGGAAATTTTGTTGGAAAATCTGCACCGCAATCCACGGGGAAATCGGTATATCTGGGACGCTGTGCTGATGGATTTTATTTTTGCGGAAAAAAACATCGACCTCTATCTCAATACGACGGTTTACGCGGCCAATACCGAAAGCAACCGAATTGTTTCGGTTTCGGCGCTTTCTTCTTTGTGTGAGGAGCAGTATGAATTTGCGTCGGATGTTTTCATCGACGATACGGGCGACGGTACGCTCGGGTATCTTGCGGGCGCGGAATATATGACCGGGCGGGAGAGCCGCGCGGAATACGGCGAGATGATCGCGCCGGAGACGGCGGATCATTGGGTGCAGCCGAGCACGCTGATTTTTTACGGTACGGATACGGGCAAGCCGGTCAAATACATACCGCCGCATTTTGCCATGGACATCCGCAAAACGAAATTGCTGACCAACCGGGTCATTCCGCCGGATAACTTTGCGCGCAATCAGTGGTACTATGAACTGGGCGGCGATAAGGATCAGACGCGCGGGCTTACGGAGATTATGAACGAACAGCGCGCTTTCGTTTACGGCGTCTGGGACTATATCAAAAACAGCGGAAAATTCGAGGCGGAAAATTATGACCTCGCCTTTGTGTCTTCCATGCCCGCCAAGCGCGAGTGGCGCCGGCTGCGCGGAGATGTGGTGCTGACCGAAAACGATATTGTCAATCAGACGATTTTTGAGGATGTAATCGCTTACGGCGGTTGGTCGATCGACCTGCATGCGCTGGAGGGCGTCTATTCGGACGACATTCAGAACCGGCATTACATTCTAAAGGGGATTTTTGAAATTCCGCTGCGCGCCTGCTATTCCAAAAACGTGGAGAACCTGCTGGTTGCAAGCCGCTGCCTGTCTGCGTCGCATGTCGCGCACGGTTCCACACGTCTGATTGCGACGCTTGCCATGGTCGGTCATGCGGTCGGCGCGGCGGCGCATCTCTGCGCCAAACTCGGCGTGACGCCGCGCGAAATCTATACGGCGCACATGGATGAACTGCGCTTTTTGCTGACCAAAAACGACCACACGGTTTTGGGGTATCCTTATCGGGACAGCGCCGACCTTGCGCAAACGGCAAAGCTTTGCGTTTCCTCGGTCAAGCCCTCCGCGCTTCGGACGGCCGACGGCTATAAGGCGCTCGAATGCAACATGGCGCTCGTGCTGCCGGCGGGAAAACAGCTTTCGTCACTCGAACTGCTTGTGCAGGCGGAGAGGGACACGGCGCTCTCCTATCGTCTCTATCTGCCGGCCAATCATGAAAGCTATAACCCCGAAACGCCGGTGTATGAAAATCGGATTTCGATTTCCAAGACGGACGGCGAGGGAACGTGGGTATCGCTTCCGCTTGGCGGCGATGTGCAAAACCGGTATGTATTCATAGAGTTTGAAGAGAACAGCGCGCTTTCTTTGGCATACAGCCGTAAAATGCAGCCGATGGTGCTGACGCTTATCCGCAGAAAGAACGAGCGGGAAACCACATGGGATGTCGAGCGGCGCTGCGTTAAGGAATATATGTATCGTCAAACCGCGTTCAGCCTGTGTTTTGCGTGTCCCGGAGCCGAACTATACGCGCCGGAGCAGATGACCAACGGTTTCAAACGGCCCTATGACAATACCAATCTTTGGGTTTCGGACGATCGCGTGGACGGGGAATTTATCGAGATCACATTGGATGCGCCGCGCGCGCTTTCCTCGCTGGTGCTGACTTTTGATTCCTGCCTGAACCGGGTATACGGGAACTCGCACAGCTATGATTATAACGTCATGCCGGAAATCGTGCGGGATTTTGATGTGCTTGTAAAGGATGGGGAAGCCTACCGGCTTCTTTCCGAGATTCGGGACAATTATCGCCACGTCTGTACGGTTCCCCTGGATCAGGTCGTTTCCGACCGGGTCAAAATTTTGTTTCATGCGACAAACGGCGTGGAAAATGTCCGCGTGTTTGAGGTTTCTTTATATTAACTGCCCGATCGCGGCATTTTGGAAATTTTCAAATGCTTTTTGCATAGTTTAAGACGGGGTTTATCTACCGAATGAACGAAACCGACGGAGGATTTTTTATGAAAAAAGTATTGCTGCTGAACGGCAGTCCGCACGAAAAGGGCTGCACTTATACCGCGCTCTGCGCGCTTGAAGCGGCGCTTCAAAAGCACGGGGTACAGACCGAGATTTATTGGCTCGGAAAGGAGCCTGTTGCCGGCTGTATTGCCTGCGGCGCCTGTGGAAAAACAGGAAAATGCATCTTTGACGACGGCGTGAATGCGCTGTTGCCGCGTTTGGATGAATTCGGCGCGATCGTGGCCGGTTCTCCCGTTTATTATGCGGGGGCAAGCGGTCAGCTGATTGCTTTTCTGGATCGGCTGTTCTATACAGGCGGCGCACGCATGGCCGGAAAGATCGCCGCTGCGGTCGTTTCCTGCCGCCGCGGCGGCGCCAGCGCGGCATTTGAGCAGATCAATACGTATTTCGGGATGAATAATATGGTGATTGCCACCTCGCAGTACTGGAATCAGGTGCACGGGTCCTGTCCGGAGGATGTTCTGCGCGATGAGGAGGGGCTGCAGACCATGCGCACGCTCGGTGAAAATATCGCCTGGCTGCTTCGTCTGATGGAAGCCGGCGCGCGCGCGGGAATCTGCCCGCCTGTATACGAGAAGAAAGTACGGACGAATTTCATACGATAAAACGTCGAAAATAATCGAAAATGGTTGAAAAAGCGCGCGCATGGCGTTATAATGAAATAAAAATGATTTCGGAGTAAGCTATGAAACGCGCGCTGTCTGCTTTGCTGGCGATTTTTTTGCCGTTTTTTCTGTTTTCCTGCTCGGAAAGCGATTATACGCAGGCCGAAGGCTATCTTGTGTATTCCGAAACGTCGAAAACGACGGCGGAGCTTGCGCCGGATGCGCCGCAGACCGACGGCACGACTTTGCGTTCGGGGGAAGATGAAACGCATGCGCAGACTTCGGCGCGGCAAACGGAATGTCCGCCCGCACAGTCAAGCATCGACGTTTCCGAACCGCTTGCGGATGATGCGGATATGGTTTACATTACCCCGACTGGGACAAAATATCATTTTCGCGCTTCCTGCGCCGGTAAAAGCGCAATAGAGAAAAATTTGGCGGCGGCGCTTGCAGACGGATACGCACCCTGCAAAAGATGCGCCTCATAAACGCAAAACGGGCGGCTTCACAGTTGTGAAGCTGCCCGAATTTTTTTTGAAAGATCGCTTTTGAGACGATTGGCGGCTGTATATGGGGGCCGCGCGGCATGTCAGCGCCGGTACAGAACCGCGCCGCGGCGAATGGTTTGCAAAACCTGAATTTTTCGAATTTCCTCCGGCGGTACTGCCAGCGGATTGCGGTCGAGCAAAACGACATCCTCATATTTTCCGGGCGCGAGCGTTCCTTTCTGCGCTTCCTCAAAATATTGGTAGGCCGCATTGCGGGTGACCGCGCGCAGCGCGTCGTATGCATCGATCCGTTCATCGCTTCCGAGCGTCATACCGCTGCGCGTTTCGCGCACGGCTGCGCACCAGACGCTTTCCAGCATATCCGGCGCGATCACCGGCGCATCCTGGTGCAGGGTGAACAGAATGCCGGCTTCTTTGGCGGAACGCAGCGGGCTGATTTTGGAGGCGCGGTCAAATCCGAAGTTGGCGGCATGGGTATCGCCGAAATGGTAGACATGCGCGACAAAAAAAGAGGGGATCACGGACAGTTCCTTTACCTGTTTCAATTGATCGGTACCCAGCAGCTGCGCGTGAATCATCACGGGGCGGTTACCGGCGGCCGGACGAAGCGCGAGCGCCTGCAAAAACTGCTGTGCGGCGCGGTCTCCGTTACAGTGCGCCAAAAGCTGAAGATGGTTGTCCGCCGCAAAGCCGACCGCACGCTCCACTTCCGCGTCGGTCATGGTTCCATAGCCGAAGTAGGGGGCGTCGCCGTCTTTTTCACGCGGCGTATAGGGGGTGCGCATCCAGGCGGTCCGGCCTTGCGGAGAACCGTCCAGGAAAATTTTCACGCCGCCGACCTTGAAGTTGCGGTGATAAACGCCCGCCTGATATTCGGCGAAATACGCGCCGAAATCCGCCATTCCGGGATAGCCGACCACGTCGATTTGCAAAAGTCCGCGCTCCAAAAGCTTTTGCCAGATGGGAAGCAGTTCCGAGACCATCATTCCGTCCTGAACGGTTGTGATTCCGTAGGACAAATATTGCGACTGCGCCTGTTCATAGGCATGCAGCAGCTTTTCCGTGTCCGGCGCGGGGATTTGCCGAATCCGGCTGATAAAATCCGTCTCCTCCATATATCCGGTCGGAACGCCGTCTGTTTTTTCAATAAATCCGCCCGGTGCGGACGGCGTGTCGCCGCAAACGCCGAGCTTTTGCATGGCGGGGGTGTTGAATACGCCCATATGGCCGGACTTGTGCTGCAAGGCAAGCGGTCTGCCGCCGCTTACGCAGTCGAGCATGTCCGCGCGGAGCAGCCGTCCGTCGGCGCCAAGATCGAGGCCGCAGTTGACGGCCACAATCCATTCATCCGGACGCGGATTTGCCTTTTGAATATAGGCTTCTATTTTTTCACAGACCGCTTCTGCGCTGTCTAAGTCTTCGAGCGAGGGGCGCAGAAGCGCGTTTGCGCTGCCGGAGAAATGTCCGTGCGCATCGATAAAGGACGGCATGAGCGCAGCGCCGTCAAGGTTGATGATTTCGTCCGCCAAAACCGAGGGCGGCTCTCCGCAGCCCGTCGCGCAGATTTTCCCGTCCTCGCAAAACAGATAATCCGCCGTGCCGCCGCTTTCCATGGTCAGGATGGTGCCGCCGATATACAGACGCTTCAACAAATTTTTCCTCTTTTCCTTAAAAATAAAAAACTTTTGCAATTTTGCCGGATTTTGTATCGACTTTTTCTACTGAATATGCTAAAATAACTTTGTGTTGCGCTTATGAACAAAAGTAAAACGCAATATGAATATTATGGATGGAAAATGCGAAAATCAAACGCTTTGGTTTTCAAACCCGCCTTGCCGGGCGTGTTTTTGTCAAGCATAACGGAGAATGCAAATGAAAAAGATTTCAAAAATGAACGAGGCCGCGTGGGTGCTCGGCATTGTGCTCTGCTCGCTGGGCGTGGCGCTCTGCACAAAAGCCGATTTCGGCCTTTCCATGATCGCGGCGCCCTCCTATATTCTGCAAATTCGCCTGTCCGCGTTTTTTCCGTGGTACTCGCGCGGCGTGTCCGAATATATGTGGCAGGGACTGCTGTTGATTTTGCTGTGCGTGATAATGCGCGGCTTTCAGTTTCGGTATTTGCTTTCTTTTTTTGCCGCGATGGTATTCGGTTATACGCTGGACGGATGGCTTTTTCTTTTCGGCGGCGGCGCCGCGTTTTCCGCGCTTTGGATGCGGATCGGCGCGCTGATTCTCGGCGAACTGATTACCGCGTTTGCCATTGCGTTCTATTTCCGGACGGATATGCCGATCCAGATTTATGACCTGCTGGTCAAGGAAATTTCAAAAAGCAGGGGGATCGAAATCAGCCGGGTGAAAAGGGTCAACGATCTTGTTATGCTGATCCTGTCCGTTTTGCTGGCGCTTTTGCTGAATCACAGCTTTCAGGGCGTGGGCGTCGGAACGGTGCTGATTACGCTTGTGAACGCGCCGCTGATTGCCGCGGCCGGCCGCCTGATTGACCGCGTTTGCAGCTTTGAGCCGCGTTTTCCGCGGCTGATCGCTATGCTGAAATAATACGTCGCTTTGCCTCCGGGACCTCCCCGGAGGTTTTTTGTTCTTTTTTTCGGCGCGGCCGCGGCGGAATTTATAGGACGCATTCTCTTTTGTCATAAATACAAGCCTTTGTTCATATTCATGTACAAACGAAATTGTTTGAGCGGAGGAATGTATATGGCAGGCACGAGCATATATCAGGATATTGCAAAGCGGACGGGCGGGGACATTTATATCGGTGTCGTCGGACCGGTGCGCACGGGAAAGTCTACGTTTATCAAAAAGTTCATGGAGGAACTGGTTTTACCGAATATTGAGGATGCGGACGCGCGTGCCCGTGCGCGCGATGAGCTTCCGCAGTCGGCCAGCGGCAAAACGGTCATGACGGCCGAACCGAAGTTTATTCCCGAAAGCGCCGCGCAGCTTCGGACGGCGGACGGCATGAAAATGCGCGTGAAATTGGTTGACTGTGTTGGTTATCTTGTAGACGGCGCGCTCGGCGCGGAGGAGGACGGTTCGCCGCGAATGGTCAACACGCCGTGGGCAGCGGAGAAGATGGAGTTTTCAGCCGCGGCGCGGCTGGGGACGGAAAAAGTCATGCGGGAGCATTCAACCGTGGGCATTGTCGTCACGACCGACGGCTCTATAGGAGAGATTCCGCGTGAGAATTACGCCTCAGCCGAAGCGGAAATTATCGCGGAAATGAAAAAAAGTGAAAAACCGTTTATTATTCTGGTCAACTGTCAGAATCCCCACAGCGAGGAGGCGCAGATGCTCGGCCGCGCGCTGGAGGAAAAATACGGCGTCGCCGTTGCGCTGGTGAATTGCATGCAGCTGAGCGGCGAGGACATCGAGGGGATACTCTCTATCCTCCTGCTGGAATTTCCGATTCGGCAGATCAATGTGGATCTGCCGGCATGGATCTGCGCTTTGGAGAGCGGTCATCCGTTCCGGGAGTCGGTTTATCGCAGTGTGCGGGATGCGGCCGTCTCGTTGGAGAAGATCGGAGAAATCCGCCGTGCGTTTGAAATGGGCATCAGCGAGGACTCAGGCGCCTATTTTGAGTCTATGGAAACCGATCTCGGAAACGGAGCGGCGACGGTACGGCTGAGCGTGCCCAGCGAAAAGTATTTTGAGGTGCTTTCCGAACTGACGGGGATGCAGATTGCCAATGATGCGGAACTGTTTGAGGCGTTTTATACGCTCTCGCAGACCAAGGCGCAGTATGATAAAGTGGCCGGAGCGCTTGCGGATGTGGAGCGGAAGGGATACGGTATCGTCATGCCGTCGGTTGAGGAGCTTGTGCTCAAGGAGCCGCAGATCGTCAAGCAGGCCGGCGGCTACGGCGTACGGCTTCGCGCCGCGGCGAAATCCATTCATATGATTAAAGCGGATATTGAAGCGGAAATCAATCCGATTGTGGGCAGCGAATCGCAGTCTGAGGAACTGGTGAAATACATCAAATCCTCGGTGGGCAGCGAGCCGGAAAAGATTTGGGATACCAACATGCTTGGAAAATCACTCTACGAACTGGTCAATGAGGGACTGCACACCAAATTGCAGAATATTCCGGAGGACGCACAGAAACGCCTCTCCGAAACGCTTGAGCGTGTGATTAATGAGGGAAGCGGCGGCCTGATCTGTATCATCTTATAACCAACTGACAATCTAAGAAACCGCCCCGGCATTGTTTTGCAGTGCCGGGGCGTTTTCAGCTTGTTGATAAAGATAAAAATTGAAAATAAAAAATGTTTACAAGGCGGACAAGCGCCGCCTTGTAAACACCTTATGGGCGCGCGAGTGCCGCCGCAGGGCGGCGCGATGGCGCGAGCGAACGCGCCCTATCGTCGAAAAACCTTGGTTTTTCGGCGGAAAAAGGCGGACAAGCGCCGCCTTGTAAACACCTTACGGGCGCGCGAGTGCCGCCGCAGGGCGGCGCGACGGCGCGAGCGAACGCGCCCCATCGTCGCAAAACCAAGGTTTTTCGACGGTTACAATCAGACAGAAATCATATTTTCTGTCTGATCGTATCTTCTATCACATCATGCAGATGAATAACATCGAGTTCTAATTCATTGCACAGCCCAACGAAATCTTCTGCTTCTGCTCTATTCAAAAAAACATTTGACACATATTCAATCAATTTCGATTGACATACAACCAAAATGCCGTACGCTGTATAGGAACCGGTCAGCGGATGGTAGATTTTTTCTTCTTGTGTCTGATATGTAAACATTTAAAATCTCCTGTTTTTCAAATTATTACAGGTATAGTATATCAGCAAAACCGTTCACAAATCGCTCACATTGAAAACAGCAAAAAATTTTGTGAAATTCGCATTTTTTTATCTAATTCTACAAAATCACAAAATACAAATCTGTTGCTTTTATGTGTTTTGTCATCATTTTTTACAAGATTATATTGTATAGTTTTCTATCCTTTATTATAATTGTATCGAATCACAGTTGATTTTAACGGAGAGAGAAATGTATATAGCTGTATGTGATGACAATTCAATAGATCGGGAAATCATCATTATGCTGCTACGAGAGTACGCTCTTGAAAAGTCAATGCACCTTGACATAGCAGAATATGATTCCGGCATCAATTTAATTTATGATATTCAGGACGGACGAACTTTTGATGTTCTTTTCTTAGACATCTATATGGAGAATATTCTCGGTATTGATGTTGCACATAAACTGCGAAAAGAAATCCACTATGAGGGAAATATTGTATTTTTGACAGCAACTTCCAAATTCGCGGTAGACAGTTATGAAGTTGACGCTTCCGGATATTTGGTAAAACCCATTCACTATGAAAAAATATCTGCGGTTATGGATAAAATCTGTCAATTTTATAAATCCCAAACCTATTCGGTTCGCCGACATTCCAACATCGTACATATTCCGATTGATGAAATTCTGTATTTGGACAGCGACAACAATAAATGTATTCTTCACCAGAAAGACGGCAACTGCCACACAATCTATAAAAAGCTGGATGAAATCCAGGAAGAACTGCCTCCCTATTTTTTACGGTGCCATCAAAGCTATCTGGTAAACATGAACTATATTAAACGCGCCGACAAGGAATTTGAACTGGTTACCGGTGACATTATCAGTATCCGTCAACGGGATTTGAAACGCATCCGCTCCGCTTATCTGGATTATCTGACCGGTCAGGGAAAATCGATCTGATGTTTTCCGTAAGGTCACGGATACCATATGCAAAATTTGCTTTTGAAAAAGTCAAAGTCCGGTTGAGAATTTTTCTCAACCGGACTTTAATCGTTTTCGCATGACGAAAATCTTGACCTCTTTTTTGACAACTTTATCGCCCGATAATGGGCGTTCTGCAATTGTATTTTTTCAAAAGCCCTTGCAAATACCAGTGATTACAGGGATACCGAAGGGCGAAGAGAAGGAAGATTCTCTCGGCGCTCCGCGCCTCGCACCTCCAAAACATAGTCGAAAATCGCGTGCTCCCGCACGCATTTTCTCCTTGTTTTGTCACTCGCTTTTGCCCGCTTCCTCCGCCACCGGCGCATTCATCAGGCCTTCGATTTCCTTCAGCTTCGCTTCGTAGGGAGCCTGCTGCAGATTGGCTTCGTACGGATTGTTCTCCATCAGCACAATCAAAAGCTAGTCCGTAGCGGAAACACGCGGCAACTTACACCGATCGCGTTCTTTCGCACCAGCACCGCCTTGTCTTTCAGTCGCTCCACGCAGGATTCGGTGAGTCCCACAAACAGCGACAGCGGAATGAAGCCCTTCTCGCAGAGTGTGCTCAGCGTTCGAAGCGACGCCGCGCGAACGAACGCGTTGCTGTCTTGTGTGTGGCTTTGCAGCAGCGAAATCACCTGCGTGGCTCCTTTTAGATCCATCGGCTTTTCTTCGGCTTCTCTCGGCTCCGACGATTCGCCCTCCTTTCCTTTCTCTTCTTCCCGCGCGATTTCCGCCATCGATTGTCTCCGCACCAAAATCGACGCGCGCTTCGCCACCACATTGGCGTACTGAGCCTTGCTCTCCACCTTCCCGCTCGCCTCCTCCTTTTTCCCGCTCGTTTTCTCGACGAGCAGTCCCAGCGACTGCACGACGGCCAACCGCAGTGTGTACGGCTCTCCGTCCAGCAGCGAAAGCAGCAGTGGCAGGCTTCGCAGCACCGCGAACGGAACTTGTTCCGCGCAGATCGTCTACAGAAAAGAGTTTAGCATCGCGAATACGATGAAATGGGAGAGGTTTCGAATCGCCGTAAGGGAGGCAGCGGAGCTGGACGGCTCGCTGATGTTGCGCCGCGCGACTTCTTTGATGAGCTCGCTCACGAACTCGCTGTGGTGATTCATGCGGTCGTAGAGAATCCCGGCCAGTCTGGCTCCGATAGCCGCCATAGGCTCCAGCGAGGCGATCATCTCGATGAGCTGCGAGTCCACGATGGGGAGAACGCTGCTGCGAATCAGAGAGGAAGAGAAGAAGGGACGGGAAGGAAGCCAACAGCGAAGCCAGCGTGGTCAGCACGATCTCGATTAGACGAGGGTTTTCTGAGGTCGATGGGCGCTCGAGAAGCGAAAGGCAGGGAGAACAGCTGGAGAAACATCTATGCGGATGAGGCAGGGAGGAAGACAAGAGTACCTCATCGGGAACTCCGAGGGAGAAGAAGCTCCGAAGCTTTCCCCGAATGGTGAACAAGAGGATTTCGATCGCGTCGTACAGGTACTCTCCCCAGTGAAGATCATTCGTGAGCAGTCGCTTTTTCTTCTGCCATCAAGCAAACTCAACGCCACTACCTTTCTGCCATTCTCACGCACCACTTGGTTCTTGTCTAACAGAGAATTGATGACAGCATCTATCTTTGGAATCAAAATTGATATAAAGTAGCAATATCTAGTGTCAAGACGGGTAGATAACGTACATATAAAGAGCATTTCGGTAGTTAGATAGGGTTTCAGCGTTTGATTGCTTGTTCACCGTATTCACGATGAAACCTCTCCCTCCTCGAAGTACAATTTGCACAAACTTCGCTTTTACGCCATCTTCCAACTGTTCAAAGTATCTACGTTCAAAAAGAGAGAACGACCTCCCACTTTGTAAAGGAATATAAGATATCAAAGTTTTCTTGCTCAGAAATCAATTCGTAGCAATGCGACTCCACAACCTCATTCGACAAATCTACAAATTTACAAAACGATTTACTATCGACTCTCAAGAAGTTTGGTGCAATTGCTACTGTCATAGCTTTCCAAATCCAAAACATTGCCCACAGCGAAAGAATTCTCGTCCTCCTTTTCATAGTCAGTCAAGTCCTGATAAAGACGGAATTCTTTCATTTTGAAATTGGATTCGGAGTTTAAATATGACA
>OLGD01002077.1_pt1 | contig 24696 bp, 19 predicted proteins | sample 1605311 | NCBI WGS metagenome assembly OLGD01 (sample SAMEA3888917, study PRJEB22519) | human gut metagenome | biome: human gut; feature: human-associated habitat; material: faeces | place: Denmark | collected 2010
CACGAAAAAACAAGTGATTAACACGAGAGAGCCAATACTTTTGAAATTGGCTCATTAACGAAGTTATTTATACAACTTGCTATGAAGAACGAATAAAATAACAGCTATGTTGAATACAAAATTCAAACACTTCCATAAAGAAAAAAGAGGAGCCATTGCTTTGACTCCTCTCCATAAAGATGAAATAAGATCATTCAAATGGATTATGAAAATCCGTTATATCAACAGGCATCAGCATCAAAGCCGGATCAGGATCATCCTCATCCCAAGCCATGATGTCGATGCTGATTACTCCTGATTTTCCATTTCGACTTTGCCTTTGAATTATAATCTAAACGAATACGCTGAGCAAATAAGCAGAGAAAGGTTGACTTTCTCTGCTAGCAAAACACTAGAAATTCAGTTGTTCTTTTTTCTTTTCTTCATATTCTTTCTCGCTTTTCATTTCTGCCTTTTTCGATAATGCCTTATGAATTTTTGAGTATTGCGTAACAGCCTTATTATAACGTTTCTTATCAAAACATTCGACTATGACAACATTTTCTTCTTTTTTCCCCTCTAACTGTTTTTGCAGTTCCATGAGATTTGCAAAAACAGACGTGATAGCCATATCTATCATACCATCAGTCTCTTGAGCATTGGGAGATTGAAGCCGATAATTCTTTCGCGCTTCCATAATATGATGCCATGCTTGTTGGCGAGTATCAGAAGGCCTATAATCTAGAGAATGAATAAAGCCATATTCCTGAAGCTGTTTTTCAATTGTGTCGACAGACAATTCACGATTGAAAAATTCTTCAAATTCTTTATCCTCTTCTTTATGTATTCTATCCTTATCTTTTTGCGAATAGCCTTTAAGTTCAGAATAATTGAATCCACCATGTATTTTGGCGTTCATAAGTGCAAACAAATAATCAGGATCCCCAGGCTTTATTTTCTCTAATTTAGGTTCAATCAGTCCTTTATCTTTTACACTCTTAACAGTCAAAAAGATATCATCATTTTCAAGCCTGTATCCTGCAGGTTTGTAAGTGACTCTATACGACGTTCCAATAATGATTTTTGTTACTTTGTCTTCTGAAAGATTTTTTACAACCAGATTCTTATATTCAGATTGCAGCTTTGCAATGATATCTTCGACTTTGATTCCGGTAATTGTTTTACGAACCCCGAACAAATACATTTCAGGATAGAGAAAATTGTTTTCATCAAAATCATTGGAGAACACGACAATGGGAGTTATTGATTTCCCTTTCGTCAAACCAAGCAGCGTCCCATATAACATGTTCGAGGTTCTTTCGTCTTCAGTAAGAGGACGGGTATACTCATAAAGGTTGGAAAGCTCTTTATCTGGGATATCAATCATAAAGTATTTATCGCCAGCTCTTGTTCCGAAATAAGTACCGCGATCTGAAGCCGGAAACGGTACTTCATCTTTCATTTTAGGAATCATCGAGCTTTTCTTATACCTGTCTGGCCACTTGTTCTCTTTTCTAATTTGTTCTAAGATATTATAATCACTACAAAATACGATGTTGAGAGGAATACCACTGATAGCATCAAGGATTTTTTCAGCATCAACGTTGTTGTATTTAGAAAAATTATTAAAAATTTCAACATTCACCGCAGAAGCAAAATTATCTGAATACTTGAAATCTTTCGAGAAGGTATCAATATATTTGACTTTCTCGTCAAAGCTGAGATTTTTATTTTCAGAGATCAAAGAACATATATATTTGGAATTAAGTTTCCCTGCTGCCTGTAATTGCAGTAGAACATCATAATAATCTATTACATTTGAACTTGTAAGATTTTCGTCAAAACATGAGAAAATTTCTTTACAGATGTCATCATAGCTTACTTGCTGTTGATTGTTTTTCGTATCAGCAGTCGCCTTGAGAGCTTTGTCAAACCCAATCGCTGAGTCTTTGAACGATTTCTCTGTGCCAAATCCTTCTGCATAATATCGTCCGATTGTAAGTATGGCAGCAATATCGCCTTTTTCTGCTGCTCTCTTCATCCAAGCAAAACTCTTGGTCACATCTTTCGCAGGCTTCCCTACAACTGCTTCTGTAAATGCGCCAAGAATTGGCAGCTCATCATCTGGATCGTAAACAAATACCGTTTCGCCGTTATACAGGCGAGCCATTTTTTTCATACTGTTAATATCACCGCCATCAGCTTTCGACTCGATTGTACTGACACAACCAGTCACAAACAACATTCCTGCTGCGGTCAGAAATGCTACAACTAATGTTTTTTTCATTGTTATTATCTTTCTGGTATTTTTGAATTTCGGCTCAGAAAAACTGTTTTATTTCTTTTTGAAGACGCCAGCCAAAATCGCGAACGTGACGGCAAGCGTACCGACTACAGTGAAGACAGCCCCCTTTGGCCGTGCATTCAACGATCGGCATTCCCTCGGTAAGCAACGGAGTCAAGAATCCAAAGCAAATGATCAATACGCAAACAACGCTGATAGCCGCGAATGCAATGTAACAGTACCGATATCTTTCATTCTACGTAATTCCTTGTTTTTTGTTTTGTTTCGTGTGTAATTCTGCTTGTGGAACTGTCAGTTGTTTTTTCTCCTCCAATACCTCCTTTTCGAGTTCTTTTCTCGGGGTGTTTGTATGATCACCTCGTCGTGAGGACGATTTTTTATTCAGGAGCATAAAACGCAAAAACGGCTTAACCCGACGATGGGCAAGCCGTGCTTGGAAGAGAATGACACTGTGAAGAAAGCAAAAAAATGCCGAACGCTTCCAAACACTGTGCCTATAGGTCCCGCCAAGAACCTGCTTCTATCATGCTAGAAAGCGCCCGGCAAGACGTGGATACACAATCTCACCGGGTACATTTCACCTAGGATAGAAGCAAATGAAACTTTCAACTTGGCGGGTTTATAGGCACATTTGCTGAAATATACTGATTGTAAATGAACCGATGCCTCCCAAAGGCATTACCTACACTATACCATCATTCTATCTACTTGTCAATAGCTGATATGAACTTCACTATAAATATTTCAGCGGCTCGCGCAATGCTGAAAATTTCAGGAAGCACAAACGCTACTGTCTCTTCCTTCTGCAGAAAAAACCGGCGGAGGCATAACACGCCGTCCGCCGGACACGCGGTACATTCGCAAACGCCGCCGAGGCCGCCATCCCGCCATCCCGCCATCCGGCGGAAGCGGTGCGGCGGTGCGGCGGATTACTCCGCAAAATCGCCGAAGGTCAGCAGAAGCGGATAATCGCGCAACGGCAGGTGGAGGAACCTGCGGTAGCCTTTGCCGTCGTTCTCCACCATCGATTCCGGAATGGAGTAGATCGTCCCCTCCAGCAGATCGATCAACTTCGCCTCGCCGGGCAGCGAACAGCATTCGATGGTGATGGTCGCTTCATAGGTGGTCGTCAGGATTTCAGCCGGCATCCAGTAGACGAACGCCGCGCTGCCGTTCGGTTTGGCAAAGCCGCAGCAGAACAAACTCCGGCCCGGATCCTCCCGGCGAGCCAGCAGAGGCGAATCGATAGGCCCCACGCGGATCGGGAGCTCCCGTATGGAGAACTCCTCCCGGAAGATCGCCGCCAGCACCTGCAGTGTCCGGTACGACGGTTTCGGCTTGTACTCTCCGGTCGCGACGCCGTCCGCATCGAACTCCGCGCCCAGGACTCCGAAATAGCCGTAGTCCAAATAACTTGCCTTGTCTCCCACGGTTCCATTCAGCGCTTCGATCATGTCCATGCAGGAGAAATAAGAGTTGAACTTCACCCCTTCAAACATGTGGGCGAGCAGGTGGCGGGCGAGGAACTTCGCCTGCCGCACCGGGGTCCAGGCCAGTCCACGAAGCGCTCCGGCCCCGTCACTGCGGGACTGGGTGCCGGTCTCCCCCTGGGCAAACTCTATCGCCGGATTCTCCCGCAGGCAGAGAGCTTTCACCGGCCGCATCCACTCGATCGAATGCCACTCATCCGGCGAATACCCGTGATAGGTCAGAATGTCCATCTGTCTGCCGGCACCGGTGGCCAGCACGTCGCGAATCCATTTGAGATCGTAAATGCAGAGCGCGCCGCCGATCACCTTCGCCCCCGGATCCGCCTCCCGGACTGCCGCAGCGGTAAGGTTGACCAGTTCGCCGTACTCGGTGCCGCTGACGCCGTGTTTCCAGCACCACTTGCCGTCTGGCTCGTTCCACACTTCGTAATAGGTGATCTTTCCCCGGTACCGGCTCACCAGTGCCGCAACGTAACGCTGCCACGCCCGTTTCTGCTCTTCGCTCCGAACCGGCGGACAGCCGACGGCGCCGAACACCTTCGCCGCCTCCTCGTCGTAGAGCGGATTGCCGTAGCAGAGACAGACCCACGGACGCAGGCCGCGACGAAGCAGATTCCCGACGATGTCGTCGAACCAGGCGAAATCGTAGACGCCGGGCTCTTTCTCCGTCCGCGCCCAGCCGGACTGGATGCGAATCCATTTGACGCCGAGAGCGGCGACTTTGTCGTACGCCTTTTCCGGGTCGAACACGGCGCGGTCGAGCTTCTCAAACCCGAGCCCGAGGGTGGACTCCTTCACCTGTGTGGAGTGCACCGGTTTGACGGAACCGATTTTTGTGAGACGATCCATGACAAATTACCTCCTATCCGATTGTGTTGGTAACCGATAACGCATCCGAAAGCTCCGATGCGGCATCGCAAAGCAGCTTCCACACCAGCTGTGCCTGCTCCGGCCTGCACCGGTTCGCCGGCATGGAGCAGCCCAGTGCGGCGAGATAGCTCCGGTTGACGAAGAGCGGCACGGCAAAGATCCCCTGCCAGCGGTCGAGGGCGCGATATCCACCCTCCCGACGGATTTTCTCCAAAGCGTCCGGCACATCCGTCCGCTTCCGGAATTCCGGAAACGGAACGGCATCCGCCGGCATGGCGTCGTAAAGCTCCATCGCCCGTTCCGCCGGCAGCCACGCCATCTCCACCACCCCCGTGGCGGTGTAATAGAGGTCATCGAATGCCGGCTGATTCAACCGGATTTCGCGGTCCGGATTGCAGTTGCGGTGGTAGAGCACGTACCGCTTCCCCCGGCATACCTGCGAAATCAGAACCGAATCGCCGATCCTCTCCGCCAGCTGATCCACCATGGGAACCGCCTTCGAGAGCAGCCGGGACTGGTACTGCGCCATGTTGTTCAAGGTGACGATCCGGGGCCCCGCGGCATAGCCCGCCTGCCGCGAAATCTGCACAATGTATCCGGCGTCCAGAAGCATCCGGAGAATCCGCGAGCAGGTGGTCCGATTCAACCCCAGCTTCTTCGCCAGCGCCAGCGGCCCCAGCGGTTGCGGTGTCGCGGCAATGATCTCTTCCAGAATCGCAAAGCTCTTATCAAGCACTTTAATCATTGTTTTACGCTCCTATAGATTCATATTATGAATCTTTGATATTATATTTTTTACTATACATGGTAAAGCGGGAAACTGCAAGCGAAGAAAAATTTTTTTCAGCCGAAAAAGGCGGCGGGACGAAAGGAGGCGTCTCACTTTTCTTCATCGGAAATAGCCTGACCATTTGACGAAACGGATTTTTGGATGTATTCTTTTCCCGGAGCGGAATGAATCCGCGCCCGGCCGGGACACCATCTCCGGCAAATCAAATGAACCGCAACCGTGGGAGGACGCATGAAGCTGAAACGAACCCTGATGGCCGCCGCATTCTGTGGAATTGTTTTCACATTCTGCGGATGCTGTTCCACCGCCCCAACCGACACAAAAGAGGAGAAGCCGAAAACCATGAAAGAGGTCTGCCAGTTTCTGAAGGATGCCGGCGTGTACTACATCGCCACGGTCGAGGGAGATCAGCCGCGGGTTCGCCCGTTCGGGACGATCCATATCTTCGAGGGGAAGCTCTACATCCAGACCGGCCGGAAAAAGAACGTCTCCCGCCAGCTCGCCGCCAACGGAAAGACCGAACTCTGCGCCATGAAGGGGGACGAATGGATCCGGCTCTCCGGCACACTGGTCGACGACAATCGGAAGGAGGCGAAGGCCTCGATGCTCGACGCCTATCCCGCGCTCAAGAAGATGTACAGCGCAGACGACGACAATACGCAGGTGTTCTATTTCAAGGATGCTACGGCGACGATCTACTCCTTCTCACACGAGCCGGTGGTGATCAAGTTCTGAGAGCGATCCGCAGCTCGCCCCTCAGGAGAAAATGGAGAGCTGTTTTCGATACTCGCGGGGAGAGATGCCGAAGCGCTTCCGGAAGCTGGTGGAGAAGTTCAGTGCGCTGTCATAACCGACCGCGGCGGCGATCTCCTTGATCGAAAGAGTTTCATCCGCCAGCAGCTGCCGGGCGTGACGGATCCTCAGGTCGAGCAGGAACTGACGGGGCGTCGTATGGAAATACCGGTGGAACAGCCGGACCAGATGGGTGGGCGAACAACCGCATCGAGCCGCCATCACCGTCTGGTTCCAGCTGTATTGCGGATTCTGCTCCAGCGCGTCGCGCAACCCGGACAACAGCGGCGGAAATTCCGAATCGTCCGCGGGGAGACGAAGCGCCTGCAACAGTTCAAATGCCAGTCTCGCATTTCGCCCCGGCTCCTTTACGGAATGCTCACCGGCAAGTTCGCTGATCTCGCGAAACAGCCGCTCCATCGGTGAATGTGACCGCCGGGAAAGCACATTCACCCGGTCAAGTCCGCTCTCGCCGAGCATGGCGGGAAGCACCCTCCCCTTGAGCATGACCGAGATCTTCCGGCAGCCGCCCTCGCCGGAGAGAAATTCATTTTCAATTTCCGGCTGCATCAGAAAAAGCTCACCCTGTTCCAGCTCGTACATTCTTCCCCGCTGCCGTACCAGCAGCGTCCCTTCCCGCACATACTCAATCGAGAGAAACGGTGCATGGCGCCTCAGGTAATGCGCCCCCCGGAGCAGATGCACTTCACAAAAGCAGTCGATCCGGAGCAGATCCGAAACGGGGTCCGGCGGCGGCTGACGCATCCGGTAATTGCGCCGCGACGACTGATGATAAAATTCCATCCCCTCACTGTACGACGGCGGCGGCAGGTTCACCCAACGGAACGGCGCAGCATTCGAAAGCTCTTTCATAATGTTTTTATTTCAAATATATTTTGCTTTTTTTACGATATAAATGGGGGAAATCATGGTTGTTTTTTTCTGTTTTTTTTACTATAATAATAAAAGAACGAAAAAACAAGGGGCTCAGAGTGAGAATTGCCGAAAACATCCGGCCGCCGTTTGCGGTACGCCTTTGGAACCAGCTTCAGAACTGTCTATACCACCCCGAGATGGAACTGATCTACGATTATGTGACCAGCCGCAATCCGCGCCACCGGTTCGATCACCTGCCGTCGCCGGAGGAGGTCGCCGCGAACTTCCCCAATCCCTGCGGCTGGAGCACCGGCATGGAGGACTGCATGCTCAACGCCGGATCCGCGCTCGACATCCTGCGCCTCCGGCGCGAGGACGAAGGCGGCACTCGGGAGGAGACGGCGTTCGCCTGCCATCTGCTGAACGGCATTCACCGCTGCGCCACCGTGCACGGCCGCAGCGGATTTATCGCGCGCGGCATCACCCCCCGCGATGGAAAAAGCTGTTACGGCAACTCCTCGCGCGACCAATTCACACTGGCGGTCTACGGAGTGTGGCGCTTTCTGCGGGCATTCTCCGACGCGCCGGAACCGGCACGCCGGAACGCGCGGGAACTCCTGCGCGCCGTCGCGCGTTACTGTGAGGCAGCGGTGACGCCGGAACGCGGTTACGACCTCGGCCGCCTCGACGGCGGACGGGCCGTCGTGTCGAAAATGTGGCAGTGCGACGCCCACGAGGTGCTGCGGCTGCCGATGATCTACGCGGCAGCCTTCGAGGCGACCGGGGAACGACACTGGCTGAATGCCGCAAAACACTATGCCGCTCCCGGAGTGGAGGAGACGCTCAAGGTCACCTCGCGGGAGTGCGGCTGGGATATTCCGATCGCGCAGGTGCAGCTCTCGCTGCGCTTTTTCCGGGAAAGCGATCTCTTTCCCGAGCTGCGCCGCTCCGTTTCCTCGGCGATGGAGAGGGTCACCGGCTTCGCCCGGCCGCTCCTTCGGAGACAGCTGGCGGCTGCGCTCTCCTTCTCCGGCGACTGGGGAACGCTCTATGAGAACTGGCGGCTCCTGCCGATGCGGATCACGCCGCAGACGCTCTCCGCCGACGGGCACTCCGCGATTTTCGACGGAAGAACCTACCTGAATCCCTGTTTCGGCGCCGCCTATGCCGAACCGAACTCCTATCTGCGCAGCATCGGCAACTGTCTCACCGCCGTTCTCATGGACGACAACGCAACACTTTCCTCCGCCGAACTTGTTCCGCTTCGACAAATACTCGAGCGGGTGGATTTCTCCCGCTGTTCCGGCTCCGGAGTCATCCAGCTGCTGCACGGCTGCCAACTCGCGCTTCATCGCGGATTCCATTGCCTTTCCTCTGACTGCACCACCACAAAGGAGGTTCTCCATGAAGAAGATATTTACGCTCATTGAATTGCTCATCGTAATTGCAATCATTGCGATTCTGGCGGCCATGCTGCTGCCGGCACTGAACAAAGCACGGGCGAAAGCGCGTGACGTCAGCTGTCAGAACAATCTCAATCAGCAGGGGAAAATCATTCTCTCCTATATGAATGACTACGGCGACTGGTTCCCCTCGGCCTTCAGCAACTGGGGAGCCAACTCCGGCGGCTGGCTGGATGTCTTCTACATCTATGCCCACCCGGGGAGCGAAAAGGTCAACTGCATCGTCTACGGCGATGTTCTGCAGGCCACCACGCGCCCCTGCCCCCCTACGACTGCCCCTCGTCTGTATCGATTCCGCGCCAGCAGGGCGTGGTCGATTACGGGCTGAATCTGAAGCTGGAAAGCCGCAACGCAAAAGGCATCAAGCAGCCCTCCCGCCGCGGCGTCATGATGGATATCTATCAGGTCTACTCCGGAGCCAACACGCCGAACGGCTGTGCCTGGCCGGGCAACACGCCGGGCCAGTATTGCTCGGTGTTTCCCTATGAACCGAAACTCTGGCGACATGGCGGCTCATCCGGGATCAACGTCCTCTACATGGATGGCCACGTCAAAACCGCCATGCACCAGGGCTTCCCGTTCGTCGCACCCTGGAACGGAGATTACGGCGTCGAAAAGGCCAACTATTTCTGGGGCACCTTTGACGGAACGGAAATCACCGCCGGCAGATGATTTCCCCCGAAACTCCCCCGGAGATGTTCCGCGAAAAATGAAAACTCAACCGACAGCAAAAGGGAATCCATTATGAAATCACGCTTTCTGATCCTGTCACTGCTCCTCTTCGCTCTTGCCACAGTGCCGGCGGCGGCCGGTTCCGGCGGATTCAAGGAGCCGCAGAAATATTTATTTCCCAAGGATCTGAACACCTTCTTCGTCGCGCCGGACCAGCCGGCGGTAATCGAACTTCAACTGAAGGGAATGCCGGAAAATTCGTCGCTCCGCTATGAGATGAGCGACTATGCCGGGAAGGTGTTCCGCAAAGGTTCCGCCATGGCGGAAAAGGGCGAACTGCGCCTCCGGGAGAGTTTTCCCCGCGGGCTGACCGATCTCTCCTTCCCCGAACTGAATCAGCGGATCGGCGTCTACGCCTTCGACGCCTTCGACAAGGTGGAGGACGGCTACTGGGGGGTGAATTCGGTCTTTTCCTCCATGGTCTACAGCCGCCCGGGCCAGCCGCGCTACCGGAACGGCATTTTTGCGAAGCCGGAAACCATTCGTCAGCACATGCGCCTCCTGCGGAGGCTGGGCATCGGCCAGCTGCGCGAAATGGATACGCTCTGGAAACAGGCTCCCGCACCGGGAAAATTTCTTTACAATGTCGATCTTGCGCAGGAGACGCAGAACGCGGCACGGGAGAACGGCCTCCACATTCTGATGTATTACGCACATTTCCCCGGCTGGTGCGGCGCGGAGGGAATTTTCTCCCGGAAACAGCCGCAGGTCCTGCCGCTGGACTATGCCCGATTCACCCCGATTCTCCGGAAGATGCTCCAGCTCGACGCGGTTCAGGCGAGCGGCGCCCAGGCGGGCAATGAGTGGGATATGGAACGGGTCGCCGCGCCGCCGGACGCCATCTCTCTGCTGGGGCATTACATGCGTTATCTGCTCGACAGCAGTTCGCTTTCCACGCCGCTGGTCGGGATGGCGTTCTCCGGATTCGCCGAATCCTGTATCGTCCGCCCGGAATATCTGCAAAGTTTCTTTGAAAACGGCTACTTCGACAGCATCGACATCTTCGGCGTCAACGGCTACGCCGAACCACCGGAAATGAGGCGTCGGCTGGATCTGCTCACTTCTGAGCTGGAACGCTTCTCCTCCGGCAGCGTCCCGCCGCTGTGGATCACCGAATCCGGCAAGGCGTGGTATCATGGCGGCCTGCGGCCGGTGGTCGCCGAGGATCTGGCCTGCGCCGACGCCTCGGTACGGAAGGCGATCGACGCCCGGGCCATGGGGGTGGAGAAATTCTTCCAGTTCCAGCTGCATTTCAGTCCGGAAGATTACAATTTCAATCAGGTGTTCTCGCTGCTCGACTGGTCGCTCTCGCCGCAGCGAACCCTGGCGGCCTACGCCACCGCGGTGCGGATGCTCTCCAACCTCCGTTATACCGGCACTCTGACGGAGAAGATTCCGGGCTGCGAAGAGGCGCTGCTCTTTGAGAACGGCGGACGGCGGATTCTCGTCATCTACCGCGATCCGGCAGGCGTTGGCAAACCGCTCCCGCTGCGGACAGTTCCGGTAAAGGCGGTCTTCCAGATGGACGGCGCCGAACGGAAGCCGGATGCCGACGGAGCGTACGCCTTCACCGGAAACATCCTCTATGCCGAACTCCAGCCGGGAGTCTCTCTGCCGGTCGATTCGCAGAACGTCCTCACCCGGATCCGCGATCGCTTCCGGGCAAACCGGCGGCAGCGGCCTGCCGCGCGTCCGGTCCTGCTCCGCACCGAATTTGAAAAGATGGAGCGGATGCGGAGCGGTTACATCGTGCGGGCCCGCGAGTTCGAGCTGGTCGTCCGGGCCTTCAACCTCTCCGACACGCCGCAGACGATCCGCCTGAACGTCTCCGGCGAAGGCATCCTCACGGAAACCCCGTCGCAGGGTGCGGAAACCCTGCCGCCGATGCAGGGAAAGGTGTTCCGCTGGAAACTCTCCTGCCCGGAAAAGAACTTCACGCCGATCCGGGTGGGCGACAGCCTCAATCAGGCACATCCGCTGGTCATGCGCTTCTACTTCCCGCCCCGGCTGGATCAGCCCAGGCTTGCGATTACACCCCGTGCCGCCGAATGGAAACCCTGGAGCAGCGGGACATTGAAAATTTCCGACGATCCGCAGGAAAACGCGATGCGCATCGATGCGTCCTTTCAAGTGCTGGACCGCTGGCTGTATCCACGTTACCGGCTGAAACTGCCGGCGGAAAGCCTGAAGGATTGCTACGCCATGACCTACGAAGCGCGCACCGACAAGGCGAGTGCCGAAGCCGGTTACAAATATTACGGTGCCTACCTGATCACCGACAGGAAACAGAAGGTATTCTCCGGAAGAAGTTTCGACACGCTGGATTCCAACTGGAAGACCTTCACCGTCTTCCTGAACGAGAATCTGGGGGACTCCGCATCGATCCGGGAGATCGAAATCGGCTCCTGTCCACAGACCCCAAAATCGACGCTGTGGATCAGGAATATCCGCTTCTATTGAGTCGGAATGCCTGTAAGGTGACCGGGAAACCTGCCGCTGCCGTATGTGGAAGCCCGGAAAAAAAACGCGCCCGTTGCGATTGCCGCGGGCGCGTTGACTCATATTCGGAGCCGCCTACTTTGCCGGGGCCTCCGCAGCTTTGGCCATGAACTCAATCGTGACCGGCTTGCCCGCCTCCACCATAAAGGGCCGGATAAGACGGTTGTCATGGTTGACCGTTACGCCCGCAGCCCCGTCCGGGCCGCCGTCAGAAACGTAAACCGGATTCCGATTGAACCAGAATCCGTTCGGAATCTGCTTGCCGTTACGTTCATACACCTTTTTCAGATCGGCATTGGGAACCAGCTTGCCGTTGATGGAAAGGTTGGTGACCGTAAGCCAGCCGCGATCCTCCACCTTCTTCGCCGACTGTCCGCAAAGGGCAAGCTGCAGCTTGCCGGAATTTTCCGGAATGAAGGTCAATTTGCAACGAGTCCACTCCGGACCGATCGCCTTGCCGGCAGCGGTCAGACGGAACGGGCGGGTCTCCTCCGCACCCCAGTTCTGGTTGCTCACCCGCAACCCTCCCTCGATCTTGCCCGGAGTGAGTTTGACCTTCCCGGCCTTGTCCAGCCCGGTGATGTCGCACCGCGGGATGGAGGCGGCGAAGAGCGGTACTGCGGTCATGGCGGCGAGAGCAAGTGTTGCGAACAGTTTCATGACGGACTCCTTTCTTTTTTGCTTGATGATGCGCCGTTACACCGAAGAATCCCCATCGGCAAACGAAAGAAATACAATATTATTATAATTGCACCTTTCCGGATTGTCAAATCGTCGATTCCGGAAAAACGTTTTTTTCTTTGCGGCGAAACGAAAACGGGTTCAAAACTTCTTCCGGAGACAGAACGGCGCCCGCAACGATTGCCGCGGGCGCAGTGTCGGAACGCAGGGAATTCACCGGTCAGTTGGCCGGAGTCTCAACAGCCTTGGCCATATACTCGACAGTGACCGGCTGACCGCCTTCGACCTTGATGACGCGGGTAAGGCGGCTGTCGTGATTGACCAGCATGGCCGCGGCGCCATCCGGACCGCCGTCCGCGACATAGACCGTCTTGCCGTAGACCCAGAACCCGTTCGGAATCTGCTTGCCGTTGCGGTCGCTCACCTTCTTGAGATCGGCGTTGGAAACCGGCGTACCGTTGACGGAAAGTTTGCTGACGGCCAGCCAGCCGCGGGCTTCGGGGGTCTTCGCCCACTGTCCGCCGACGGCAAGATAGACGGAACCGGATGTTTCCGGAGTGAAGGTGAATTTGCAGAGCGTCCACTCCGGGCCGACCGGTTTGGCGGCGACGGCGACAAGCCGGAACTGACGCGTCTCCTCCGGCCCCCAGGTCTGCCGGGCGACCCGCATACCGCCATCCACGGTCCCCGGATTCAGCTTGACATTGCCGCTCTTGCCCGCCCCGTTGAGATCACACCGGGGGATGGAGGCTGCGACCAGAGATGCGGCAGCCATGGTGGAGAGAATAAGTGTTGCAAAAAGCTTCATGACGGACTCCTTTCTTCCGGATGATGGTGAATACCGCCGCCCCGTTTTCTTCCCCTCCGGAGCCGGCACGGTACAGTCATTGTATTATAATCAATGGAAAGCCGATTGTCAAATTCCTCCCGATGAAATTTTCATTTTTTTCACGTCATCCCCCGTGGGAAACGGGGTCGGCTGCGCCGCCGGACGTTCCGGCTTTTCCTGAGGGAGAAGCGCAAAGAAACCATGATTATGTCAAACAGAGAAATCGTTTGTAAAACAGAACAGGAAAGATAATTTCCATCCATATTGACGGTAAATTCAACTTTTTTTCCAAAATTTTTCGCCCGGGCTATTGACATAATCAGAGAAATATCGTATAATTTATATAGAGACGAACAGGTGATGGATGAAAGACAAGATTTCACAGGTCTGCGATTATATTCTCAACCGGATTGAATCCGGGGAATATAGGGAGGGAGCGGCGATTCCGGCAGCGCGGAAGCTGACACAGGAGGTCGGCGCCTCGTTCGCGATCGTTCAGCATGCGGTCAACGTTCTGTCGAATGCCGGAATTCTGCGTTCGATCAACCGGCAGGGCTCCGTGGTGCGCGAAGGGTGGCGGAACGGTCTGCTGTCGAACCATTTTGTCATCTTCAAACCGGATACGGAACTGCTCTGGATTTCCGGGTTCCGGAAACTTCTGGCGAAACGGCTTCCGGACGTACGGCTCTGCCGGGAATTTCATAAGGGGATGTTCGAACTGCAGCCGACGCTGTACGTGCAGCAGCATCGGAATGAATTCCTCGATCTCGCGCCTTATTTCAACGAGCTGTTTCCGGATGCGTCGGTGTTCTTCGAGTTTCCTTTTCAATACTTCCGGAATCCGGACGGCAGCATGTTCGCAATCCCCTTCATTTTCTCTCCGAAAGTGATGTTTTACAACCGGGACGTGCTGAAACGAAACGGCTGCCCGGAACCGAAACCCGGTTGGCAATGGAGCGACTTCATCGATTCGCTCAAGCTCCTGAAGCGGACCATGCAGCCGGGTTTGATCCTGAATTACCATTCGGATCCCCATTACTGGATCAATTTCGTGATCCGCAGCGGCGGAGCCCTGGTGGAGCAGGATCCAGCCAATCCGGTGCGGATCGATTCCCCGGAGACGATGGCCGGAATCCGGGCGGTGCGAGAACTCTCCGGAGTTCTGGAACAGCAGGAGATTGCGGATCCTCATCTGGAATCCTTCATTTCCGGAAAAACGGCCTTCCTGTTGTCGGAACGGGAGATTCTCTGTTATCTGAATCATCGCAATTTCGATGACTGGGGCGTGGTTCCCATGCCCCGTATGCCGGGGGGAACAGACAAGATGTCACAGGCCACCGACCTGCTCTGTGTGCGCAAAGAGTGTGTCGATTCGGATATGATCCGCAGCTTCCTCGCATTTATGCTTTCCGAGGAGATTCAGGACTTCATCGCGGCGGAGAAGTACGGCATTCCCATCCGCAAATCCTCCGCACAGAAGACGATCGACATCACGGACAGACGGGATCTTCTCTTCCTGACGGAGATGAACAACATGTTCGCGGAGTACAATCTCGACTCCCCCGAGCTGATGAATCTGATCCAGAGCGGAATCAGTCAGATCATCCGGGAGCAGGAAAGACCGCTGGAAAAATCACTGAAAAGACTGGCCGATGCGGTCAGAATTTTTCTCGAAATCAAAAATACAAACCGGAAGACGGCTTAAGAAACACCGGAGGTCATCGATGGAAAAAGGCTCGGCAGACAGAACCCTGTGGAAATTCAGTTTCACTCTAATTGAACTCCTTGTTGTAATTGCTATTATTGCCATTCTGGCGTCCATGCTGCTCCCGGCGCTCAACCAGGGGCGAAGCAAAGCGCAGAGTACGCAGTGCCTCAACAATCTCAAACAGCATGGCACATGGATCAACCTCTATGTGAATGAGTACGCGGGCTACATTCCCGCCTGTGAATTCCCCAACGCCACTCCGGGGTCGGGTTTCCCGCACAGCCATCCATGGGACAAATTCTACCGGGCCGGATACATCAACCGCAGAACCTACTATGAACGATCCCGAAACAAAGCGACCTTCTGTCCGGCCTATGACAGTTTCAAGTCCACTCCTCCTTCCAATGTGCCGGAAATCAGTCTTCCGGACAGTTCCGACATTACAACGACACTCACGCTCGGGACTTACGGGTTCGCCGCCCGCATTCTGGGTTACACCGCAGTGAAGACCTTCAACAATCAGCTGCCGAAAATAAACCGCTTTCGGGCACCGGCCGCCAAACCGGGATTCCTGGACGCCTTTCTCGCGGACAACCAGGCGATGGGCAATGTCAGCAGCCTATCCTTCTGGGGACGCAGCAATTGGGTGAGCTCCGCCTCGAAATATATCAACAACTGTCACGGGGACGGCAGAGCCAATGCGGTATTTCTCGACGGACATGCGAGTAATTTCAACATCTATGATACTGATGAAAAATTGCTCCAGATGTTCCCGAATGCACTCAGCAATATGTTTCTGTAAGGGGTGATGAATGATGATGAAGAGAGGTTTCATCTGCATCCTGTGCCTTCTGTCGTCGGGAAGCATGCTCGCCGCAGGGAAAGTCAAATTTCAAAACGGTTTTGAAGACGGACTCACAAGCTGGGAGCTTCCTCCCGGTCGCGCGACGGTATCCGTCACCGATACCGCCGCCTCCGGGAAAAAGGCGGCGGAAGTCCGCTTCGATCCGGTCGGCAAACCGGAGAAGCAGCATCGCGGCGTCCTCTGGTCGAAGAAGATTCCCGTCTCCTGTGGAATCTACCGGGTCACCGGCAAGATTCAGCTGGCCGAAGGATACGGCGCCACTGTCGGAATCGAATTCTATGATGCGAAGAACCGCAAGATCGGCAACAACGGATTTCACTACGGCAGCGCTCCAAAATCCAAAGAGGCATGGCTCGACGTCGATTTCAAAGGCGCAGCCTATTCCGATAAAACCAGTTACGCACGGGTGAAACTTTATATTCCCCACTCCATCAGACAGGTGGTCCGGCTCGACGACATCCGTCTCGAAGCGCTGCCGGTTGAACCGGTGTCGCCTCCGTGGAAACCTCAGTACAAAATCCGCCCGTCGGAAAAAGCGAAGCTGACGGCGGCGGACTTTCCCGGCCCTGACGGCATCGTCTACCCGGACTTCACCTATGCCGGTGCCAGGGAAGAGGTGCTGAACCAGGCGGGGAAAACCGTGATCCGCCTTGCAGTGAAAAGCGGGGACGACCTTTACGAACCGTTGCGGAAGGCGATCGATTCGCTGCCGGCCGACGGCGGAACCGTGGAAATTCCGGCAGGCAGCTTTCAATTGGCGCGCATGCTGTCCATTACGAAAGATTTCGTGACTCTGAAAGGCGCGGGGAGAGAAAGGACCCGGATCGATTTCATCTACGATACCGGGCAAAAAGGGGTCGATCTGTACGGCATCGAAAATGGCAGCCGGATCGCGCCGAAACAGCCGATCCATCTCTACGCCAGACCGGCGGGACTGCGTTCGCTGAAGCTGGAGGTGGACGGCAGAGAGTTCGGGCGTTTCACCCGCGGCCTGCACTCCGGCAACGCCTCGTTTTATGTGAAGAACCTCCCCTCCTCCGTCAAACCGGGGAAACACAAACTGCGCGGCACGGCGGAATACCAGAATGGAGAAAAGTTCGTGACGGAGGCGGAAGTCCTTGTGGACTCCACCTGCCGTCCGATGCTGCCGCCGCAGGCGCCGAGAGGATTCATCGCCTTTCAGGGGAAAGGATTCCGCTACAGGGACTACCGGATTGCAAAAGACGGTGTGCGCGGGGAATTTTCCGTGGAAGTTCAGGAGAAGGATCACCCGTTTCAGGCGGGAGACATCGTCGTTCTCCGGGCGCTGGAGACTCCGGCGCGCCGCGCGGTGACCGGCAACGCCTGCAACTGGAGGAACTTCCGCAGTACTCATCTCTTTGTAGAGAAGGTGGAGGGCTCAAAACTGACCTTCCATCAGCCGCTGCGTCTGGATTATCCGGTGGCGGACCTCTCTTTCGTGCGGAAGTTCGACATCGTCCGCGGCGGCCGGATCGAAGGAATGACGCTTGAAACGAGATTTGACTACTGGCTGAGCAGTGTCACCTTCGAATATGCGGCCGACTGCGTGGCGAAGGATCTCAAGGTGATCCGCTGCGGCCGCAATCCGGTTTACGGAACACATGCAAAATTCTGTTCAATCCTGAACTGCGAATTTGACGGCAGCTGGTTCAACGGCGGAGGCGGCACCGCTTATGTCGGCTGGGACACCTGCTCGGACTCGCTGATCGACGGGGTCGTCTCATACCGGATGCGCCACGCGCCGGTGGTGCAGTGGGGCGCTTCGGGCAACGTGATCCGCAACAGCAGATTCTACCATTGCGACGCGCAGTGGCACGCCGGCTGGAGCACGGAGAATCTGTTTGAAAACTGTACGATCGTCAGCGACACCCGGGAGTTCGGCGGCTACGGCAACATCTTCTGGGCCTCCTCTCCGGAAGACGGCGCCCACGGTCCGAACGGCCCCCGCAATGTGGTCTACAACTGCGACGGCAGTTCCATCTCAGACGGCGTCTTTCTCGGTGGAATGAACGAAAACTGGATCTTCGCCTGGAATCGTCTCCGGGTGAAAAAGGGGGTGGGCTTCTTTCTCAAGACCTCCAGCTTCGACCATATTCTCCTCGGGAACACGGTGATTCTGGAAGATAAAAATTCCCCCTTCCTCCTCTTCGCCACCCCCGACTGCGGCGGCGTGGAGCTGCTCGGGAACACCTTCTCCGGCGGGAACGGAAAACTGTACTCCGGGCTGCACAAGCCGTTTCTGGAAAAGGGGAACCGAATCATTCCGCTGAATACCGCCCTGCCCCGACCTCAACCGGCGGTGCCCTCCATTTACGAATGGCAGCTCAAGCACAAGCGATAGGATCCGCCGGATACACGGCCGGAACTTTACGCGAGAAAGCAAAACCATGAAAAAGAGCGTCTGCCACGGTTGCGGCAGACGCTCTCGATTTTATCCGGGTATCGTTGTTATTTGCCGGGATCCTCGGCCGCTTTGGCCATATATTCCACTGTGACCGGCTTGCCGGCTTCCACCTTGATGGAGCGGCCGAGGCGGTTGTCGTGATTAACCAGCACACCTGCGGCACCATCCGGACCGCCATCTGCGACGTATTCACTCTTCTTGCCGCTCAGCCAGAAACCGTTCGGCATGGTTCTGCCGTTGCGCTCATAGGTCTTCTTCATATCGGCATTCGTCACCGGAGTGCCGTTGATCTTCAAGTTGCCGACCATGAGCCAGCCGCGATCCTCGACGTTTCTGGCCCACTGACCGCCGAGGGAGAGAGTCACAATACCGGATTCTTCCGGAGTGAAAACGAATTTGCAGACCGTCCATTCCGGTCCGACCACCTTCCTGGTGGAAGCGACGAGGCGGCAGGGACGGGTTTCTTCCGGCCCCCAGTTCTGGCGGCCGACCTGCAATCCGCCTTCGATGGTTCCTGGGGTGAGCTTGACGTTGCCTTTCTGGCTCACGCCGGAGATGTCGCAGCGGGGCATGGACGCTGCGAGAAGCGATGTGGCGGCGGCAGCGGTCAGAATGAGAGTGGCAAACAGTTTCATGACGGACTCCTTTCTTTTTCCTGGCTGAAACGACCGGCGCACCGTATTATTCACCCCATCCGGCGGCCGGCCGCACGATATCTGGTATTATACCAGATTCTCCGATGATTGTCAACCCTTTTCTCTTAAAAATCCCTTCTTTGCGCGAAGGGAAGAGAATGTGGAGCTCTCCACTCCGTCGATCAGCGACTGCTGTAGAGCAGCCGGACGTTGCGGATCCAATAGGTGATCTTCTCCTTTTTCGGATTCATGCCGATCTCAAATCCCTCCACTCTCCCCTTCGGAAACAGAATTTTATTTTCCACCCACTCACCGGTAGATGGACGGTATGAGAATCGGTATTTTTTTCCATCAACAATCACCCAGACGAGAGAGGGGCTGCTGAGTGTTTTTCTGGTCTGCTCCGTCCGAATCGCAAAGGAAATGCCGACGGCCTGCTTCAGAAGTTCCCGCTCCTCGGCCACGAAGATGAAGCGGGGATAGATCCAGCGATCGAGGCGCGGGAAGGAGCCGTCAATCTTCAGTCCTCGGACATTTTCATCCCAGAGAATCGACATCTCACCCGAGGAATGCTTCCGCCAGCGTGACGGAGAATCCGCCCCGGAAAGCGGCACACTGCGCATCTGGAAAAAATGAGGAGGAATGAAGCAGCGCGTTATTTTCTTATCATTCGCAGTTCCGCAGATGATCGCCCCATCCTCCTCCAGTTTGAGCTTGGTTACCGGTAGCTGGACTGCAGCGAATGCCCCAATGGAGAGAATTTGAGGAATCCCTTCGGCTTTCGTGAAGTTATGGGAAAGACGGATTCGCTTCTCCCGTTCGTCCAGATTGGTAATCCGGATCAGCAGGGAATTCTCCCCAGTCACATCGGCATCCAGAACGACGGCCTTATCCAGGTCGCTCCGGGGCGCCGGTTTTCTCCCCTCCGGTTCCGGCGGTTCGATTCCCTCCGGAACATTTTTAAAACCATGCACATAGAGTGGATAGCGGGTAACAGGAAGAATCATGCGCCCTGCCCTTCGTTTGAGTGCAACGGGGGTTCCGAATATCTGTTTAGCAGTGAGTGCATCGCGGCAGACAAGTTCCGTTTCCGAGTCATATCTCCTGCTCAACTCCCCCTTCTGGAGGACACCGCCGGCCTCCTCCAGACCGGAGCGATTCCAGAGCACAAGCGAACAGGTACCATCCGGTTGCCGGTAGACAAAGCATCTGCCTTTCGGAAGCAGTTTCAGTTCTCCGCAAAGTTTTGCAGAACCGATCTCTCGATTCAAAACCGCGTAGGCTGCATAAAGCGGTTTGACGGAGAGATCCTTTCTCAGCATCCCCCACTCCTTCAGGCCATTCTGCTCGATATGCCGCCGCAGGACAAATGCGAAACTCCTGGTTACACCGTTCTGTTGAAGAAGGATGGCCGCCTTGGGCAGAAATTCGCTCCAAAGCATTTCCTGTTCCGCATTCAGTGAGGGCGTTCCCGGAGAAATGCCTTTTTCCGTGGCATTTCCTTCCGCATGAGTTCCGTATTCCGTGACCCAGATCGGCATGTCATGCTGGAGTTCTTCGCGCAGGAAGCGGCGGATCCCGTCGAAAATCGCTGGATATTCACGCAGCGGAGCATAGATATGATAGTTGAAGAGATCACAGTATTCGGCCATGTCTCCGGCAAACATCTGCCCGCTGATCATGCCGTCGCCGACTGGATATAGAGAAAATGATCCCGCACTGACCGGAGTATCCGGATCTCCGGCTTTGCAACCGAGATAGGCGGCTTTCTGAAGAGCGGTGAATTTCCACGGAGCACTCCCGAAGACGGGACTCAGATCCTGCTCGTTCCAGAACTCCCAGCAGAGAACCCGCCCCCGGAACCGTTCTGCACTGGCTCGGGCAAAGCGGTAAACGGCAACCAGATCACGGGAAAGATCCCCCGCAACAGTTCGGAAGTGCGGCGGATTGGAAATGACCATGGAACTGTCGATCTCGTCTCCGCAGAGAGAGTTGATCACATTCTCCGTCGAACGGAAATCCAGTTTTCCCGGAGTACATTCGATTTCCGACCAGTAAAAACGTTCACGAATGGCGGCGCCGCCGGCGTTCTTCAACAGCCTCCGATAGAATTGAAGCCCCTCGGCCCGTCGTCCCTTGAACGGACCGAGTCCGCCGCGTACCGCCACATCAATTCCGAAAGGCGAATGCACCCCCTCTTTTCGTATTTTTGCAAGGATGCAGAAGGTTTTCTCCTTTCCGTCGGAACGCAGGCGGTAATAGCCGGCAGGAAGGAGGGACAGGTCGATCCGACCGTCGGCGGCAGTTCGAAACTGAACCGGAGAACCGAACGCATCACGAATCTCACAGGAGAATTCCGTCTCACCCTCCTGCTGCAGGTGGGCACTCTCTCCTTCCACAAAGAGATCTTCCCCGGCCGGAAGCATACTAAAGCAAATGGAGATGAGGAGAGCGGCAGAAATTGTCTTTTTCATGTTTTCCACCTTAATAACGGTAATCAAGCGCCGCATTATTTGCTGCATTGGAGGAAAACGGACTGATTCCGGCATGCGGCTGATACGGGTTGGGAATACGTATCGCCTCCACATTGCCGGCAAGCATCAGCGTGTTGACGGATGATCCGTGCCGCGCGGCGACATCTCCCCAGTTCGTGTTGCCGGCCTCCCCGCTTCGAACCCAGCGATAATAGCCGCGCTCCCGGTTCTGTGTACCGTCTGAGCGGTGCGCCCAGGTATCTGTCATAAATATTTTTCCGGAGGGATTTTTTATCTTTCCGAGTTTCAGGACTGTCCAGCCGCCGCCAGAAAACAGATCCCGGTTCATGCCGTAATGCGGCCACGTGATGTACCAGTTGGAACTGCCGTCCACCGGATTCACTGGCATGGAAGGACAATGCAGTATGGTGATGGGCACATAGTTTCTCTTCCGGGGATATCCGATGAGCAGATCCCCCCAGGTCTGAAAGGTTTCCGCGTTCCGCATGGGAAACGGCATCATATCGGCATGATCTCCGGCATAGGCGAGCAGGCCGTAACCGAGCTGCCTCATATTGTTGATACATGAGGTGCCATGCGCCTTTTCACGCGCCGCGTTCAACGCTGGCAGCAGCATGGCGGCAAGAATCGCGATGATTGCAATTACGATTAGAAGTTCTATCAAAGTAAAAAAACAGCGCCCAGGAGAGGAGGAAGATGTAACCGGTCGAAAGGGTGCCGCCCCGAAACCGGCATGCGCGGGCGCTGCGGCACGAAAGCAGAGGGAGATCGGAAGTGACGTGGTGCCGAACGTCGCATTCCTTCTCCCGCTTCGCGTTCTCACCGGTCGGTACGGAGAAATGTTCCGATGAAATGCGGAGTTGGTGTTCGCAGTCAGAAATTCAATCAACACAGAGAAGGAAGGAAAGTTCGGCCCCCCGTCAGAAATCCCGGAGAAGGAATCAGAGGAACTTTTTTTTCTCTTCGACGCTGGACTCATGATACTGTTTCCTTTCTTTGAATTTCCTGAACGGAGATGCTTTCGATCAATTTGTCGACGATATCAGAAAGTCGCGTATCCAGAAAACGGGCGGCAAACGGGCAGAAATACGGGAGCTCCACATTCCGGTGAAACACGACACTGAGCTCCTCCGGCACGCAGATTCCAAGTTGAAGAATCGCCTGAATTGCTCCCGTGACCGCATTGTCAGGATAAACGATCAGCGCATCCGGCCGAAGTGGTGCACGAAGCAGTTCGAGCGTCTTCTCATAACCGATTTCATCCCAATTCCGGCAGGCGAGCGTTTCCTGAGAGATCACCCGGAGATTCCGTTCCATGATCTTCACCCCGGCCGCCTTCAGCCCGGTAATCAGAAAACTGACCTTGATCGCTCCGCCGGGAGTCGCCGCAGGAACAATCGCCGCAATGCGGCGGCGGTTGTACTCATTCAGATAGGTTGCGATTGAGGTAAAATCAAGCATCGTATCACGCATGATAACCGCCTTTCGCAGTGGAAGCCGGTCGAACCAGATTTTGTCATGGTCCGAAACGATCAATCCGATCACCGCCTGAATCCGGTTCGCAAGAACCGCACTCCGGAGCGCGTCGGCGTCGTCCAGATACAGATACTCGAAATTCAATTCCCGCAGCCGGGCAGTCAACGCCTCCCGCAGATAGGCAAAAGCCAGCAGATTGCGCGGCGGCCCGAAGTGTTGAGAAGCAAAGATTCCCACCCGACGAATCATCTCTATCGAGGGAGCGATAAACATTCCCCTCCCCTGCTGCTTGTTCAAGAGTCCACGCCCGACCAGTTCATCAGTCGCCAGCCGGATGGAAAACTGGTTCGTCTTCCACAGCCGGGAGAGTTCTCGAAGCGACGGCAACTGCTCGCCTGCCAGAAGTTCGCCTGAAGCGATCTTCTCCCGCAGAAAAAGCGCCAGCTCCTGATGAATTCCAGCGTTGCCCGCCCGGTGGAAATCCTGCAGTTTTTCCAGCGTTGAACGTTTCATAAAAAATAACGATTCCTCTATCACAGTTATCTATGTTGAATATAGTACAGGATCGAGAAAAATCAACCTGATAAAATTAAAAAATCAAAAATTCTGTTGTGAAACGAAAGAAGATAATTCATATTCATTTGGTTGTTAATATACTACAAACGACAAAAACCATCATTATCCAGATCTGACTTTTCAAGCCGAAAGAAAACAGGGGAGAAAAAACATCTTTTCTTCAAGACGGAAAATTCGATTGTTTTTATCCAGAACCGTCCGGGAAAAAGCGTCTGTTTTCTCTTCGCAAATCGATCCCGGAGTGTTGCAATTCGCAAATGGCGCGTTATATTACATCCGATTGAATCTGCATCGGGTAACAAGGACGGGAAGCAAGATGAGCAATGGGGCGGCCGGAAGTGTCGGCATGGAAGAGAGGGAATCCGGATTCCGGGTCCGCTATGTCTTCTACTTCGCCGGCCTGCTGCTGATCTTTCTCGCCGTGCTCTCCTACAGCCCCGCCGACGGCGCCTCCATCACCGGCGGCATCGACGCCCCCCCCAGAAACTGGATCGGCAACCTCGGCGCATTCCTCGCATACTGGCTCTTCAACCTCTTCGGCCTGACCACGTATGTCCTGCTCGGTCTCACGCTGCTGCGGGTGATCCGGACCCTCCTGCCGGGAAAAGGACGACCATTCCTCTTCCTCACCGGTGAGCTGATGCTGCTCTTCGGCCTGATGCTGCTCTTCGCCCTCTCGCCCTATCCTTTCGTCACCCTCACCGACCACCTCGGCATCGGCAGAACCGGGGTTCCGGAACTGGCCCTCTCCGGAGGAGCTGTCGGGCAGGTCCTCGCCGCGCCTCCCGTCGAGGCGTTCGCACTTCCGGAAGGGGTGCTGCGCAAACTCATCGGCGCAGTCGGCACGATGATTTTCGGCTGGGCACTCGTCACCGGCGGGCTGATCGTCATCTATTTTTCCGACTGGCACGTCCTCTTCCGGAATCATGTTTTCAATATTCCCAGAGGCGAGGAGACGCCCCGCGCCATCCCCACTCCGGCTACGCAGGGGGAAACGCTTCCGGCGCCCGCTCCGGCGCCTGCCACACCGGCACCAGCACCGGCCGCCATTCCAGGCGGCCTGTTCGGCAGCGCCCGCGCCGCACTGAACGCTCTGCGGGAACGACACCTGCAGGGAGGAGCTCCTGTCGGAGTCCCGGAGGAACTTCCCCAGCCGTCTGAAACGCCCGCGGACTCCCGGGAGCCGGCAATTGAACCCGCCGCACCCGCC
>OLGD01002082.1_pt1 | contig 24657 bp, 44 predicted proteins | sample 1605311 | NCBI WGS metagenome assembly OLGD01 (sample SAMEA3888917, study PRJEB22519) | human gut metagenome | biome: human gut; feature: human-associated habitat; material: faeces | place: Denmark | collected 2010
TGGGCATGTTCGGGACTTGCACCCGTTAGAGCGCGCCCATGGCGCGCAAACTAAAAATACCACCTGCCATTTCTGACTGGTGGTTATTCTGCAGATGTTTGTAATACCTTTTCTATGTCATCTATCGTAATGCTGATTGTCTCCCAATCTTTTGGAGAACTACCAATATCAGCGATAAAAGCTTTGTTCTCAAACACTTCTACGATAGATGCTGTTCTGCCATCCTTCAAAAGTACCGTGTCAAATTCTTTTATCTCCATCTACTTCACCTCTTTAATATATGCGCTCGACATTGATACATCCCCGTTGGGCTTATGCATCCACCCAACAACAACATTTGCAGGAGTTCCATTTTTACCATATATGACTATTTTCTGTTCATATCTGTCCCCATATCCGTTATTGTCCTTAAAGGTTGCTGGATATTTTGAAGCCCTATGCTTTATCTCACTTTGCAATTCTCTCCAATTATTTATATCATATCCTAACCGGGACGAAAAAGCCGCTCCCTTTGCCAAACCTTCTTTGTGAACGCCATCGAATAAATATTTTGTGAATTTCCCATCTGGAAGAATAACGCCTTCTGCATTAGGTAGCTTTCTTTCCGGATGTTCTATCAATTCATTCTGTCTTTTATAATCCAGTTTTGTATACTTCCATTTATCAGCATTATTATACTTCAAATTCTGGAATTCATCCAGCTTTTTCGGTACATCATCACCTAAAATTTCTCTATATCTTTGATGTTGTTCCCTGTCCGAAGAATGATTCTTAACTTTCTTCTCTTCCAGTTCCACCTCCGGTTTTCCTTTTACATATTTGTCGTACCACTGAGAGTAATTTATGGAACGCGGCACTTTGATGCGCCTTCCGGTTGCTGGGTCTATGGCAGAGCGTTGCATCTTTGCTATTAGAGATTCGTCTATTACAGAAATCATCGTTGATCGGCACCACGGATGCATAGGTGGACAGTTAATACCTGTTTTCCTGTCTTTTACAGGAAATATTTTCCCATCCAGTTCCCGGCATAACTCAGAAGTCCTTAGATCAAGCGTTGCAAGATATTGATATTTTTCAACCCCAGACTCCTCATATGCTTTGAAATTCATTTCTGTAGAAATAAAATTGCTTTCCGTTCTTACTAAACGCCGTGCATTGCTTGCACTCTGCGCGAACTTATTCGAAATTATCTCAGCTATTTCCCGGTTTGTCCGTCCGGTAATCAGATTGATGAGAAATTCTTCCTTTAATGTTTTTGATAACGCCTGCGTGTTCTTCCAAATTCGCTTTGAGTAATTCGCGCCAGACCATTTACTGTTCAGTGCCTTGTTTATCTGGTTTGCAGATAAGTAACTGAAACTAAAGGCTGCATCTGCCTGCTGCTGAATGTTAAAAATATTCCGATAGTAGGACTCATTTGCAAGGTCTGTGTAAAAACTTGTGGAAATATTTAACTCCTGTTGATAGACATTTTTCATCATCAGATCCATCTGATTCTGTAGCTGTCTTAATCTTTCCAACCTTGCTTGATAAGCCGGTGCTTCAATTTGTTTTAGGAGTTCTTTTTTTGATGAATCTGTAGCATTCCGCAGCTTCATCAGTAGCTCATCAAGTGATTCCTTATCCGTAAGTTGATTAATTAATTCCCTTGCTTCTGCCTCAGGCAGACCATGCTTTGTCATGTAGCGCTCAAATATTTCGTCTGCCATTATCGACAGATACCGCGATGCTTTCTGGTAGACCGTTGCTATCTGATCGGAAATATCTTCAGCTTTCTGATAATAGCCAAATGCGTCTTGTACCTGTCTAAGTTCCCAATAAGACGGATTATTCTTCATCGCCATTTACATCACTCTCTTCTGGCGGTTCGTTTGATTGATTTCCGAACAGCTCTTTCTGCTTCAATAAATTCTCCTGCTCTTCCTTTTCCACAGCCTTCAATTCTTCTTCTGGATTCTCAACGAATGGGATCTGAGATAGCAATGTTTTTTTGCTTACCTTTCCCCACAAATTCGCTACATACTGGCTAATCTCCAATAGGTTCTTTGGCATCGCCCGAGTGAATGTTGGAGTAATGCCAGAAACATCTATGTTTATTCCTGATCTTGTGTTAAGGAAATTCGCAAAAATACGCAAACGCTTCCGCAATCCTTTTTTGTAATATCTTGTCTTAATCTTCGTAATATTTTCCATACCAAGTAGCTTAAACTCCATCGCAACACCAGACACATTCCCTCCGAAAGATTCATCCGACATGCAGGGAATATGACTAAATTTGTGGATGTCCTGTTCGATGGCTTTTTTCAAGATTTCAACACCTGCTTCATCATAGGTTCTGGTCAGATATTCTGCCTTCGCCCCATCTGGAAATTCCACAAGCTTTTCTTTTTTTAGGCGTTTCATTGCTTCATAACTGCCCTTACCGTCTCCCTCCTCTACATCCTCATCACTCAACAGTGCTCCATATATGGCAAGGATCGAATCAATGAACTGCTCTTTGTCCGTAATACGGTCCGACATCAGGGCATTGTAGGCGTCAATTAAGGGTATCTGTAGTTCATAATCACCTATTGCAAGCTTGTTATTTAAATACTCAATGATCGGAACCTCATTTTTGAAATGCGCTTCCGGTTCTTCCAGAAGTACCTGCGGACCATCAACATCTTGAATATTCAGGACATATTTATAATTCTTCGTCAACACTGTCGCAACATATACCGTATTTGCCCTGTCAGTGTCGTCCTTTCTGGCATAATAATAGACACCGAAGAGCTCGTTCTGCTCTATGGTGTCATCGTATACCAGGAATGTGTTTTCTGGAGGAAGATTCTTTATGGACAAATCTGTCTCTTCTTGTTTTGTATAGACATATTCATATGCCCTGCCGTATATGGAGAGATCAAGGCCATTGTCTCCGTCCACTTCATCCGCACCTGCATTTTCCAAAGCCTCCGTTAGTATCTGGATATCTGCTTTGCTCTTGTAAGCTACTGGATTTCCAATAAAGTAGGAACTGGCTGTATCGGAAATATCTTTTGCGTGGTTGCATACAAGTTTGTTTTCCCTGTCTTTATCAGATAGAATCTTATGTTTGCCTTCATAGTATTTTTTTAGTTTTATCAATCTTCCGACACCTGAGCGATGCTTTGAAATCAAATGTCGAATCGCTTCTTTATCTGGATTGGACTCGTCCCACTTTTCCGTTGGTATCGTAAATACATGCATATTTCTCACCTCCTAATGAAAGCCAACTTTCGCTTTGCTTTTAATTTTTGCTTTTCTTCTGGTCATAGAGTCTTCCATGCCATAGCGAACAGCATCTATCGTATGATTGTCTTTATCTGGATAACTACCCTTGAAATTTCCATTTTTGTCCATCTCTAATTCATAACTGGTAAATTCCCTCGCTGCATTCGGACATCGTTTGGGGTCTATCACAATTTCCTCCAATTCATCCGCAAGAAATTCCATTCCATAATCTACAGAACCAGGACCTTTCTTTGCACCAATTACACGCAATCCAAGTTCATTCAACGCTGCAATCGCTCTCGGTTCTTCCGAGTCCGCTGTTATTATCCGATTTAATGGGTTCAATTTTCGAATTTCTCTTGCTGCTTTGGTGTTTCCCAATTTTACCGCATATATTTCTCCAAATAGATATAGGCGCTTTTGTTTTTTGTTATAATGCATTTTTATGTATGCCAATGGGTCTGCTCCATAACCGAAATCAAGACCGTGTTTTATCCGATCAAACACTGCAATCTCATCATCAGTAATTGGACGAATTGTTACATTCTCAAATACTGCTCCGCCGGTTCCTGTAGCAATGCCTAAATACTCATGCTCATAAGCTTTTGGTTTTGTTTCTTTTAGGTGCTCCGCCTCAATGAAAAATTGTTCCCCTAACCATTCCTTTGGGACTGATCTATAATCCGTATGGCTAACTATTGTATCTTCCCTTTCATCCAGAACATCCTGATTCACCCAACTGTTCATACTCTTAGGCGGATTCCATGAATAAAAAACAACATACTCCGATCCACCTCTCATTAATGACTGAAGTATTGTACGTTCTTCTTCTGGGCCTTCGAATTCAGCACGTTCTTCGAACCAAATATATTTAAAATAACCGTTCTTCAGCTTTACAGATTTAATTTTTTGTGGGTCATCAGCCCCACGAAAAATGATGCGGTTTCCAAAAGGAATATAAGTCAAACCTAACGGTGATAATTTGACTTTCCACTTGTCCGTTACGCCAAGTGCATCAATCGCCCAACGAAGCTGCTCAAAAACAGATTCTTCCAAAAATCGTCCAACTTTTCGCATTGCTATGGCATTCGCCTGTGGATCTTTCATCATGTTGAGAATAATTTCAATACTCGCAAAAGATGATTTTGTGGATCCCCTTCCACCCGCCAATTTGTAATGCGTGTGATGATGCTCTTCGATATCCCAGTGTAAATCGTAAAAGGACGGAGCAATTAAGTCGGATAATTTAACCTGTGTCTTCTGGCTTTGGTATGTCATTTACAATCATCACACTCTCAGCGCCGGATACATCCACATTCTTCTTATCCCGCCACTCATCCGGCCTCCTGTTCTTAAGCCAGAAGATCTGCGCCGTGGTATCCGGTACAACCTCTTTTGTTTTCCGCTTCGCCAAAATCTCCTTAGTCTTAGGAAAGCGTTCTCTGGCAAGCATCAATTCATCGTCTGTTGCTTCTGGATGCTCAAGTTTGTAGCGATTCATGTATTCGCACAGCTTCTCTGCGTACTCAACTTCGTCCATCGGAACGCTTATGTACTCATCCTCATTGTAGGTGTAGCCGAGGGCTCTTTTAAGCAGAGCGTTCTCCACTTGGCGGTCAACGATCTCCTTGCCCTTTTTTAAGGCCTCGCAAATCTTGCAGTGCTTTTTCTTCCAGCGGTATAAGGTTGCGACATCTATGTCCATATTGATGGCTATCTGCTCATCTGTTAGACCATCTCTCGCCCACCCTTCCAGTTTCAACAATCCTTCTGCTGTCAGCCAATATTCATACTTTCCTTTTGCCATTTAGGTACCACCGCCTCTTTTTCATCGTTTTTTGTCAAAAGAAAAAAGAGATGCTAAAAAGCACCTCTTTTTTCTAAAACGAAACGTCCCTGTCCATTACACTTTTATTCAAAAACTTCTAAATTCGCAAGCCCATATCTCGCTGAGCCAACTATGCTTCCTGTACTAAAACATAACTTTAACTGTTTCGCATAATTCAATTCTATCACTTCATGCGACACTAGAGTATCTGCCTTTTTTTCTATCGTTTGCATTGTTACGCCATCTAAAATTACATCTATCGTTGCGTCCAGCATTCCATCGCCATCTACGTGTCCTAAATCAAATTCTAGCTTTGAGTATTTTCCTCCTAAATCAAATAGTATATAATAATCTTCAGCTGAACCTGACGCACAATATGTGAATCCCTTGCTATACATCTGGCCGCTCATCTTAAAGCTTCCATTAGCTTCATAATTATTCTTCCAAGTCATATCATACGGCGGACATACTTTCAAGAAATCAGACCCTTCCAAATTTTGTTGAGCAGTTATCTGGTCATTTTCCTCATTAGATTGATCTGAGTTATCAGTTTTATTGCTTAATTCTGTATTCTTCAATTTTAACGAGTCAATCTCTTCCTCTAATTCAGCAATTTTATCTTTTTGTTTTTGATTCTCAGAACTCAGTTCCTCTATTTTCTCATCTTTTTTCTTATTATCATTAATAATATAGTCAATAGCCCCTTCGTAGTCGCCATTATGAACTTCAACAACTTGGCTTACCTTGTTATCTATCTTTTGTCCAACATTGTCACCACCCGCCATATATCCCAATATTCCTGTAATTGTTGCAGTTATAACCCCAAAAATGCCAGTAATTATTGCTACCTTCACTTTTTTATCCCCTCTTTGTTCTGCCATTTGCATTTCCTCCCAGATACTTTTTTTCTATTGTATTCCAAAACTTGTCACTATTCAACATTTCTTTTTCGACATATTCTGACATAAAAAGACATCTGGCCATTACAGTCAGATGTCTTTCAAAAAATGTATTGGGGGTTCTCCTTCTGAAGAATCGGAACACCAAGAATCGAACCCGGGACCGTCCGGATATAAGCCGGATGCTCTAACCAACTGAGTTATGTTCCGATAATGCGCCACCGAGCGTCACAGCCCGGTGACCAATCAATATACAAAAGAGGGAAAATCACATGACATTCAGCATCATTCAGTGTTTCCAGTTTATATATTAGCACAGGTAAGGCGGACAAAACGGACAAACTTTAATTTTTTTCTAAAAATCTATCATGTAACTTTCTGCAACTCTCCGATGTATACTTTTTCCCCATCCTGTGCGCTACCTGTATCCAGTTCAATCCGTCCACATATTTGTAGCGCATAATATTTCTTATTCTGCTCTCTCCTATCGATTCTATGTATTTCTCCACATTGTTCAGCATCTGCAGTAGTTTTTCATCTGCCAGCTGTAGCTGCAGCTTATAGGTTTTTAGCAATTCTTTTTTCCGTTCATACTCCGGAAATGGAAAACCCTGAATTTTCTTTGTTCCGAGTGGTTTCTTTCCGCGTTTCCCGCACGTCACAGAATCCGCCACCATACAGCCTTTCATTTCCATATTCAGCAGTTGGCTGTCTATGGACTGGATGCGCTGTACCAGATTTTTCTCTTCTGCCTGTAGGTCTGTATACTGTTCAAGAATATGCTTTTCCATGTGATTCTCCTATCTCATCCAACTCTCTACGATTACCGGATCGTCTCCTGCTGCTCTCGGAAACCTTGCAATAAATCCTGCTGCCCAAATGTCCATTCTCCGTTCCTCTAAGTCGTCCCAAATCTGGATACAGTTCGTTGCCGCTGGTATTGCTGCTTCCCAGACTCTTGCTATGTATTTACCTGGACAATCTTGTGGGCTATTGTAGATTACAATCATCGGCATTTTCATGCCACTAAAATCTACTTGCCCGAAGCCCTCCACCTGTTTTGTCTGCATTTCTTTCTCCTTTCTGTCAGGTTCCTAGCTACCACTGCCGGCAGCTCCTCTACCTGCTCAATCACTGGTTTTCTATACTGTTTTGCCAGGTCAGCAAAAGCCCGACTTACTGCTGCTGCAAAATCACTCATTACCTGCGCCGCACAGGCGAAAACCTCTCTTATATTGTCTGCTAGCCGCTCTATGTCCTCCGGTTTCAGATTGTACGCTTTCACTGCCTCAATCCTGCCATCTGTTCCCTTAATGGGATTGTGTCCATATAATTTCTTATACCTTTTCTTTTTCTGTCGTTTGTTCATGCCTTCCTCCGCTTTTTGTGCTTCTTCTTGCTCTCAAATCCGATCGTAGCATAGATTCCTTTCGCCGAATTGTATACTTCTGCCACAGGTAAAGCAATGCTGTTCTTTTAATCTATTTTCTGTATAGAATGCTTTCTCTTCTCCGCAGTGCTGACAGCGGATATATAAAAATCCTTTATATCCATCGTTTCTTAATTTCTTTTCCATACATTTTTCCTCCTATTCCGGGATATAACGTCCATATTATTAATCTCTACCATGCATCATCCTCCATGAAAATTTTCATTTTCCTCCCTAATGCATATCCATATTCCCGGTTTGCTCCTTTGCTGTTCTCCCAACCTTTTAGCATGTAGATTGCTTCTGCCATTTCCAACAAGCAGAAGGAGATCTTCATATACTGTTCATAGGTTGTCCTCTCCGGCATATAGCTATTTGCGTTCGCTGGGTTGTAAACTGTGTATCCCGCTTTCGTAAGTCTCTTCTCTACTTTAGCGAAGCGATCCATATAATCATCCGTTCCGGTTATTGCACCGGATATATAAATTCTCATATTGTTTTCCGCCTTTCGATTATTTTTCGTTTTTCTGCACATACTATCCCAGAGGTGATATTATGGCGTCTTATGTGTCCCCGGCCGTGCAAGATAAATTTGAAACACTGTCCGTTGACCTAAAGAATATGATTCTGGAACGGGATGTACAGCTAAATACAATTCACGACTTAATCGCCGTGCTTGAACAGATTGTCGCAGAGGCAGGGGAGTAATCATATCCCCTGCTTTTGTTACTTTCTGCTAAATGTTATCTCTTTTATTGTTTCTCTGGTTTTACACCCTCTTCTTATTCCGGCGTGCGGACAGATTGGTTCGTCTTCGCAATCTTCACATCTTATAAATCCGAGTTTTACAATATTGCTGTCTTTGATTTCAAGTTCCTGCTGTCCCTCCACTATATCCTCCAATCCTGTACCTGCCCACATTCCAGACAGCGTTTCTGCTTGTTCCGTATCCTGCTGCCACATTTGCAGAAATATATCTTAATTCCAGTTTTAAATATGTGGCCACTGATCCAGACCTCTTTTTCCTGTACGGTACTTTCCGGCTTTGTCGGAAGTTCTTTTGCCATATTCAAGACTGCTGCATGTAATGTCTCTGCTTCCTGATCGTATTCCTCGCCGGCGTAGTAGTCTTCATAGATTTCTCTCATTTTTACAGCCATCCGTTTGCTCTCCATTTCCATGCGGAGCAGAATTTTCATAATTTCTTTATTGTCCATCGTCATCCTCCAATTGATTTTTCCCGAATATATCCATAAATTTTTGATGACCATAAATTGCTTCGAAGGTCTGCTGCCCGCGTTGCTTTAGCCAAACATTCTCTTTCCCAGCCGGATCCCGATGTACGGCGTGTGGACCGTACATGTGGCATTCCGGACAGAGGTATACTTTTACTCCATATTCCTCGCTTTTGGCTCTGTTCGGTCCGTTAAAGATATGGTGTTCGTGAAGGATTGGTTTTATGCTATAGTCTCCATGGTGCATGCAGATATAGCAGGTTCGGTTATCCTTATTGTGGAGGATGCTTTTTGGGTGGTGCATCCTCCTCTTTTTGCTCTGTTTCTTCGGAAACATTAATCCCCTGTGCTGCATGGCGCTCCTCCGAGTTCTCCGTATAGCTGGCCGTATGTATAGCTTTCCCTGTTCCCCCAGTTGTCTACAAACATTACGATATGGGGATATATCTGCTCCAGGTGCATCTCTTTTTTTCTCCGGCCTTCTTTTTCCGTGCTCTCGCTTGGCAGCTTATATTTCTTTCCGTATACAAGCTGACTCAAAACGAATTCTATTAATTTTTCTTTCTTCACTTTTCCGCTGCCTCCTACATGATAAATTTATTTAGATATTCCATGTCCTGCTGCTTCACAATTCTCCCCATATCGGTTACTACCTTTGCTATAATCTGCTCGATATCCTGTATTTTTACGCCTCTCATGGCACACATCATGGCTATCTGTAGTTTTTGCTCCTGAGTTGTATTTAGTACAATTGCATTGTGTACCTCTTTCTGTGTCATTCGCCTACCTCCTCAATTTTTGAATTACCACCATATGTTCTCATCCTCATCAGGAACCTGTATTTTGCAATCTTCCCATTCTGCTCCACAGCGTCCGCATACCAGAAGGTCCGATTCTCCCGGATATGGTACGCCCCTTGTATAATCGCAATACTTACATTCCCAATGATACCCTGGTTTGAGTTTCTCAATTGGTTGCTCTTGCATTGTCCTCTACCTCCTCGATCTCTCTCCCATTAATATCTACCGTTTCTTTAAGCCACCGCTCCAACGCATCCGTGTTTTTAAGTATTTCCGGAGAGAGGTGACGGTTTAAATACAGGGCGGCGCCATATTCTGTACATTCATCCAGATATTCTTTTCTTGTCTGGGCAAATTCTGTATCCTTGCTTTCCTGTACGTCCTGCTGCTCTTCTGCAGGTAAAACCTCTTCGACTTCCACCTGTTCTGGAATCTGTTCGCATTCAGTATTTATGCAGGATTCCGGGGTTTTTGGTGTCTCCTGTTCGGTGTTTTCCTCCGGATTGTGTTCGGTTTTTATTTCCCCCTGTGGCAAATCCTTGCTTTTTTCTTCCGGAACTGGGTCTTTTTCCTCTTCTGGGTTGTTTCTCTCTGCCTCATTCAGATTACTTTCTGCCACTTTTTCTGTTTTCTCTGAAATGCCTTCGCATTCGGGATTTATGCGGGGTTTCAGTTCCGCCGGCGGAACTTTTTTCGGTTCTTTTTCTGGTTCCTTTTTGACCTCCTTCGGTGGTACGGTTTCTGCCGTTGCTTCTACTATTTTCTCCGGTTCTCCATAATAGGCGGTGTGTGTGTTTGATCCGCTTATAGCGTCTTTGTAGATTTCCTGCATTCGGGAAATAAATTCAGCATAGGTCATTTTATACGACTCTTTCTCCGGGTATATTTTGTATTTAATTCCCTGTTCTAAATCGTAGAAGAATACTATATAATTACCTTTCCGGAAAGTCTGGTTTCCATGAGGATTTAAAATATATACCAGTTCTTCCATATCTCCGGTTGTGTAGGCTTCGCTTGTATAGAAGCTGTTCAGGATCTCCGGCCGGTTTCGGAAGAATTCTACAATTACTCCGTCAAAGTCATCATAGGTTTCTTCCGGCTGCTGCTTTTCAAATTGTTTCAGTTCCCGGAGCTGTGCCCGTGTGGTGTCCTTTGTGATCAGTTCCCGGTCCTCTTCAGATACCGTCAACATTTCAGACAATATACTGCTGCCCATGCCTTTATACCGGTCTTCCAGTTCCATCGTTCCCGGTTTCACAAATTTCTCGGCAATTCCAATGAAGTTGCTGGTTGTGCTCTTCTTCAGACCATATTCCGCCTGAGCAAACTCGCTGATATTTTTATATCCGTCCTGCTCATAGAGTTTTCCGTCTCGGATTTTTCGGAGACGGCATCCGATTCGGACGAATGCTTCCGCCGCAATCGTCAGATCCGTCCGTATGGCTTCCTTTTCCCTTAGCCAGTCATCCAGTGTCATCTGCACATATTCCATTGTCACTTTCTCCTTTCTGCTATACCTTCAATCTCCAGAATATAATATACTCTGCCAGGTTCTGCTCCCCATTCTGGTCTTCCTTTCCCAATTTTTAAGTTGCAGTATGCTGTTACCTGCGGACTATTCCGACTGTATCCATTCCGGAAAATAACCTGTATAGGCCACTCCTTTCGGATTTCTTCCGGAACACACTCTCCATGGACTATCTGGCCATCGACCAAAATAGCGCCAAAAGCATTCGTCAGTCTCGTTTCGTAATATGGTTTTATTTCTCTGTACTCCTCCAGTTTTATTCCCTTTCGGATCATATCAAACCATTTTCTTTTAATTGGCAGTACCAGTATTTTGTCTTCTTTCATCATCCCGCCTTTCACTTCTCCTATACTGCAGGCTTCATGCTGTCTGCTGCCCGCTTCTTCAATCTCTTATCTACCTCTTTTGAAAGCCTCTTCATGAATTCCCATGCTTCCTTTGGTGCATCCCGGTTGTAATCTGATCTGCACTGCTTAATCTCGCTTCCATCCATCTCCACTGTACAGAATGTCTTTTTCGGATTTTCCTTTGTCCTCAGGAAAAGGATCACGCATCTCCTTTCCAGCATCTTGTCAAAATAGGTTCCTCCAACACAGTTGTGGTTTGCCTGTCCCTCTTTCTGGAAATCTGCTTTGCATTCCGGAAGTATTACTGTATAGGTTTCATCTTCAATTTTATACAGTTCTCTTAATTCCGGGAGCATCTTTCTTAATATCTTATTCTTTTCCCTTACGTCTGCCTGTTTTAATTTATCCTCCCGCTCCTGCCTTACCAATGATACTTCCTGGTGCATGCTTTGGAAGTTTTTCGGAAGTAACTCATGGAGCGTAATCGGAACGTCTATGGCCCTTAAATCATCCAGATAATCCATGTAATCTCCCGGCTTTATCAGACTGGTTTTTATTCCCTCCTCAAGATATCTCTGTAACTTTTCCACATGTCCATACCGGAATATTTTTCCTGCATTCCCTGATCCGAATTCCTTCGTGAAAAATCTTACCTGCATCTGATTCAGGCGGATTCCGTTTTCATTTCCTTTCTGAAGCGTTTCAAGTTCCCTTTTGGAAATATTCATTTTTACGCACATAATCAACTGCTCTTTCGTTACTCGTAATACATCCCATGGTTTTTTCGCATCCCAGTCTACTGCATTGTCATTACCATATTCGCTCAAATCCCATACCATTCTGTACAGCCCTGCTTTCAGCAGGTATTCCGTCTTTGGATGCCTTTTCAGGTAGTACAGAAGTTCCGTTGGATGCGTATACCATCCCGGACAGTTCTTTAAGAGTTCTGCTACTGGTATGTATTTCCATGCAGTGTCTTTTAGCAGCTTTTTGAGGTTTCTGCTGTAGAGTACGCATTGCTCTGTCTGCCGTTCGTAATAATAGCTGTAGCCGCGGTTTGATTCATGGCACCAGCGTATTACACCGGTGTTTTTGTATTCTCCGTACTCGAAATATTCCTGTTTCCGAAAATCCAGATCTAACCGGAAACGCTCTTTTTCCCAGCATCCTGCAAATTCAACCTTCCAGTCTTTTTCCTGCGTTCTTCTCACTTTGCAATGAAATCTGCGCAAAATGTATCCGGTTCCATCCGTTAATTTTTGAAGGATTCCCACTTCTTTATCATCTATCAGGTATTTTTGTTTTTTCCATGTTTTCATCAGTACCCGGCTTTTACACTTCGGGCATATTCCTCCCTGATTGTGATGTGGCCTTCCTTTCAGCGGCACTTCTGTTTCACAATGGGTGCAGTAACCGCTTTCTACTTTTTTCCCGGATTTATACAGGATGTATCTCTCATGGATAAATGCCGAATCCAGCACCCACTTATCAAAATCTTTCGGAAGCGGTGGTACCGCATTCATTACCGCATCGATTGCTTCCAGTTCATTTTTTCTTTTCAGTTCCAGCTTTTTTCCTTTTATTTTCTGTTGAAAATGCAGGATCGCTTCTTTTACTTCCTGCTGCCCGGTTTCCAGATAATCATTCACCAGTTTTTTTGTTTCCGGGCTTGCCCATGGCTTATTTCCGTATGTGTATCCGTTGTCCATGTCATAACTTAGCATATCGATCTTCGCAGTCAGCCAGCGGCCGGTTTCCGGTTCATGGGTCAGGTACTTTTCTTCCTCTTTGGAGAGGAAGATTTCATATTGCGGTTCCGTATCCCCTGCTGCTATGCGTTTTCTTGTAAATACTGCCAGCTTCAAGATCCCGTTTTCCACCACTGCACGGTAATACTGGTAGGTATTGTAGACGCTGTATGTATGCTTCCAATTCCCAAATCCACTCGTTTTGCTTGTTTCTTTATCTTCCCGGACCATCTGCAGGATTTTTGGCGTTACACACAGCTTTTTGATCTCCAGGAGTTCTTTTTTTCTCATCGCTTCTCCTCCTGCAGATAATATGTCCTTGCCATCTTATAGACTGCTGCATCATGGAGCCACGGTCTCTCTCTGGTTACGGTTTTCCTGGCTTCCTGCTCAATGTATTTCAGGCATCCCAGCAGGCTTTTTTCTTTCTTCCGGATCCGGAGTGCGAACGTCTCCTCTTCGCATTTCCCGATCAAATAGTCCGCGATTGGGTCTGCAGGAATCCTGCTGTTGTAGCCTTCAACTGCTTTGTCCTTTTTTTCGATTTCCAGTTTTCCGATCGCCGCTGTCATAGCATCGCAGAGCAGCGGGGTTTCTCCGCGAATATATCCTTCTGTCAGTTCCGGGTCCAGACCATTTTCTTCTGCCAGTAACCGTATGTTTTCCATGTCTCCTTCGTTGAAGAGGCCCTCTGCCGTTCTGTTGATTTCTTCTGGGGAATCCATATTGCCAAATACATCAAACATCTCTTTTTCTCCTTTCTATCTCCATCTGCATCCATGTGCTGTATTCGTGTGCCTTTGTTGTCTCCCACCGGATCTGGTGCTGTTCTAACTGCTGCCCTACGGTTTCCCAGAGAGCGCTGTATTTTACCGGTTCACCCTTTGCTGTCAGGAATCCGTTTTCTTTCCAGACCAGCAGGTATTTTTCCAGAGCAGTCTGCAGGTAGCGATCGCTTGTGTGGATCGTTATCTCACAGGGCTTCGTCATGCGCTCCATGGCGTCTCCGATCGCCTGCAGCATTAACTGGTGGTTTGTGCCCCGGACGTACCGGAATCCTTCTACGGTGTGGATATTCTCTCCTTTGCAGGCGGTAAGGACGTATCCGCACCATCCGGATGTGGTTCTTGGGCTTTTGCTGTCTGTCTCTATGTATAGATCACCCTTCATCTTTATTCCCTCCTGACTAACCGGATCATGGTATACCTCCTATACTTGTACCCTGTGATCGGATTGATTCCCTCATGGATATGTGCAATGTAATATCCTTTTTTGGGTTTCGGTTCTTCCTTCCACCGCTGGAGCTTGTCCACGCGCGGCTCCGGTAATGGCATATTGCGGCTTGTATTATAATTTGCTTCACTCAATCTCGGTTTTCCTGGCTTTCCGTCTTTCTTTGGCTCAACCGTATACTCATCCTTTGTCATATAATTTGCCAGCTTCGTAAAATCATCGTCATAGTATTTGCTGTTCTTGATTTCTATGGACCAGGTGCCTCCCTTTGTCCATGCCTTTGTGATTATACTGGCCGTGTCTCCAATCTCATTTATGATCAGATGTATATGCCATGCTCCCTTTGTTCCTCTTTCTATATTCCGGATCCAGAAAACCTCATACCCCCGTTTTTTGAATTCTCTTCTTACGTAGCGCATGGCTCTCTGGAAATCTTTCAGCGCCGCACCCATGTCCGGCGGCCGGTTCCTTACCTCGTAGGTCCATGTTGCAAAAATGTCTCCTGACCCGAAATACGCCAGCATCCTCTGTCTGCATCTTTTCGCCTTATTCTGTGCATTAACCAGTCTCATCTGCTCCTGTGTCGGTTTGGCTCTCTTAGCTCTCCCTTTTCCAGGTCCTCCATATTTGCCATCATGGAATTCCTCTACATCAACTACATCTCCATTACGGAAACTGTATGTTTTTCTATTAACACCCATACTATCCGGTCCTATCTTTAATCTTTTTATCGAGTTTTAATGCGGCATTTCCCGCACATTTTTAAGCCATTTTTCCCACATGGGGAAAATCGTAGAAGCTGGCTCTTTCTAATTTTTCGTCAAATAAAAAGAGCGTAATAACATCGCCCTTTCTATTTGACTTTTAAACAGCCGGATGGTATACTCTATGTAAGTCTTTTATGTAACCACCTCGGTTGCGTGGCTTCTCTTTTCGCAGAAGAGAAGCTATTTTTTTGTTTTGGACTCTTCCTGGTCCTCCAGCCTTCCCAGCTTGTCCACCAGATCTCCGAAGGCTACACATACACCGCCCTGGCTTTCGATCCGGAAGGAGCCGGCAAATTCCATTGGGATTCTGTAGCCTTTTCCGTTTGGGTTTCTTCGTGTCAGTCTTTCCACACAAGCCTCCCTTTTCTAAAAGCATAGATTAAATAGCGCTTTGATCTGTTCTCCGGTAAATGCATATTCTTCTTCTCCTCCGATCCGGTAGGACATACCGCAACAGACTTCATTTCTTTTCCATCCGCGCATTTTCCATTCCTTTACTTCCTCTTTCATCTCTTTGTAGTAGAGAGCAAATTCTTCTTCGCTCATTATTTTCATCTGCTTCTCCTCCTCTCCGTTATCCAGTCTTCTATATCTGTAATAATCGTAAGTATGGTCCAGAAGGTTAATCCATAGGTTACTGCTACCTCCCATAGTGTCTGTGTAAGCCAATGCGGCTGGATCAGGGCAGCAGCAAGGAGACTTATTATTAGATCCTTAATCATTATGCTTGTCCTCCCTCTTACCGCTTACGCGGTCTTATGTTTTTCGTGCATCATTTTTCTTTAAACTTGTGCCATCGAAGTTTTATCTACATTCTCAACCTTTTCCCAGCCCAAATCCCGCATTGCCCGATCTACTTTTTCACTTATGATTCTTCTGGCTTCTTCAATCGGCATGATGCCTGTTTTGTAAGTTTTTCCATCGACTACAATTTCATCTTTCATTTCTCTTGGCGGACTTTCTGCAAGATAATACACAGTGTCGCCTTTAAAAAACCTTGGGACTATTCTTATATCATTCTTCATAGATCACCCCTCCCTTTCTAAATTATGTTTGTGGGGTTGTACGTGTTACTTTCTCTTAACTGGCTTTCCCGTCCGGCTCATTCGGTGTAATCCCTATGGAATTACAACTTTTATAGCGCTTCTCAGCCTTTTTACATCTATCGCCACCAACCGGGATAAGGTTCGCCATTTTCTGTCCACCATTGTTCAAATTCTTCATTAGATTTTCCAAGCACAAGAGTGTGGTAATGTCTGAATAACTCTTTCGCTGGTACCATAGTTCTAATCACTCTTAAAACAGGATCAATATAATCTGATTTCGTTTTTCTTTTGATTAGTTTGTGGTACCAGTGTCAGTTGTATTTCGGCATATCGTTAAACCCTTCCGGCTCGTCTCCTACTCTTTTATCCCACTTCCAGGAATTTAGGTTTTCATATATCTCGCATAGTTCCTCGGTTGTAAGATTTTTGAATTGAGCCCACATCATTTTGTTCCTCACCTCCTAGCTTCTTTTTAGTAATCAAATTGTTGTATCTCCTATCTATATGCACTATAATTTATGTTACAGGCACTGCAATGCTGAGTATTGCGAAAGGAGAAATCTCATGTCTAAAATTTACGCTTGTCTCGCTGGCAATTGGGTGTGTCTTAATGATGACCCAGAATGTAAAATAAGTGAGAACGGTCAGTCCCCTTATATTTGGTGGAAAGAAGGAGCCCCTATCTATGCTCCCGATAAACGTCCAGAAGATATATTAAATAGCTTCTATGGCCTCGATTACGTCCACATTTATTACAAAGGCGATGACTGGAGAATTAATCCGATATACATCCAAATTGTGAACGGATAATATCGCGTACCTTTTCTGTATCGAGCTGGATTGTTGAATCCAGCTCTTTTCTTTTCATTTCGAACTGTCTATCAACTGCAATTTTTAATTTTATCCACTGTCCATAAGTAATTCCTTGTAATGATTCAATATACTTTTCCGTCTTCTCCACCTCCTAACTGGGTTTTATCTTGCTTTCCCTTTGCTTATCTCCTATTGTTGTAGCACAAGAGATTAATCGCTTTTTGCTAGAATCATCTCGATTTAAACGAAAGTTGAGTGCCAGTAAACGGAATAAATAACCGCTACAAGCAGGCAATACGCTACATAAAAATATCCAAGCTTCTTAAAAACCAATCTGGACAGTACGGAACATATAATTGCGGCTGCCCAGATTGTTATCAGCCATTGTATTGGTGTCACCGTTCTCACCTCCTAACTTGCTTCTTCATGGATTTTTTCTTTTCCCGTTTCTTTCTTCTTTCCTTCTACCCACTCTTGCAAAATCTGCAGTATTAGGGCGTTTCTGGTAAATCCTTTCTTTGCTGCCATCTGCTTTAATGTATCCCTCAGCTCATCCGGCGCCCGGACTGTCATAATGTTAGCCATGTTTTTCCTCCTTTTTAAGTGAATTCACTGAATTAATTTTGATTCTATCATCTGACTTCACTGATGTCAATATGATTCTTGAATTAATTTTGAAATCGTTATACATTTGTAATGAAATCACTTAGAAATCTTACGGAGGTATTTTTTATGGCTACCAACAAAAGACAATTTACTTTACGCTTTGACGACGAAACTTACGAACGTGCCCGTTATCTAGCCTATATGGAACGACGCTCCATTGCTATGGAAATCGAACATATGATTAACACGTATGCCGATGAATACGAAAAAGTTCATGGTCCTATTCCACTCCCAGCGCCTTCCGAAGCAAAATAATAATTTCTGTATTAAAACTTTGTCCTGACTTATCCGCCTTCCTCTGTATCTCCTCTTTCAGATCAGCAGGGAGGCGAATTGTTATCTGTTCTCGTTCCATACCTTTTGTCACCTCCTAACTGGCTTCTTCCCGTGGTTTTTCTTTGCTATCAATCGTATCCGCCATATCAAGCCCGATTTCAATTCCTCTGATCAGGATCTTCTTTTTTGATGATGCTTCTTTTAAGAGAGTTCCTATCTCTTCACAGAGTTTTCTTCCTTCAGCAATGCTTTTCATTTTATTTCCTCCCTTCTTTTGAGTTGTTAAACCCATTATATATCCCAATATAGGGTTTGTCAACCATTTTCTTACGCCTTTTCTTACTTTTATGGGTTGACCAACCCACTTCAAGGTGTTATAATACAGGCAGACCGAGAAAGGAGGTGTACGAATAAATTGGAGATTCATGATCGCATAAAATACATAAGAACAGATTTACGATTATCTCAGGAAGCCTTTGGAGAATCTTTAGGAGTCAGCAGAGATGTAATTAATAATATGGAACGTGGCAGACCAGAAGCCAAAGATTATATGCTAAAGCTTATTTGCAAAACTTATAGAGTTAATTACTTCTGGCTTACTGAAGGACTAGGTGATCCATATCTTGGCCCACCCGACATATTGTTAGATGAGGTTATCGAAGAATATCACCTTGAAGCTGATGACAAGGAAATAATCGAACGCTACATTAAACTTGATCCGGATAAAAGAAGGCTCCTAAAAGAAATAATCACGGGCATAATAAAAGCGCCGGATTAATTTCTGGACAAAGGAGGTAGCCAGATAAATGACAGTCAATGAGCGCGTCAAGTATTTACGTGAAGACCTCAAAATGTCTCAAGCAAAATTCGCTGAGTCATTGGGTGTCGGTCAAACAACAATCAGTTACATAGAAAAAAGTGGTTCAACGGTTAAGGAACAGCATTTACGCCTTATATGTAAAACGCATAGAGTTAATTACTTTTGGCTAACAGAAGGTATAGGTGATCCATATCTCGGTCCACCCAGCATATTGTCAGATGAAGTCATTCAAGAATATCACCTTAAAGATGATGATAAGGAAATAATCGAACGCTACATTAAGCTTGATCCAGAGGAGAGAGAACTCCTAAAGAAATTACTTGTGAACATAATAAAAGCGCCGGATTAATTCCCGGCGCAGGAGTTGATAAACAGACAATGGACATATCTAAATATTTTACTAAGTTTAGAAATGTCGTCTATTTCATCGATCATTTTGATTATGCACTTTTTTAACTCTTCTTCGCTCATATGTACCCCTCCTTTTTGCTCTGAATGTTTATAGGTACATTTTACCAGACCAACCTTACATCTATATTACATCCGAGAAAAATCCGTCCCGTTTACGGGACACTTATTTTCCATCATCTATATAGAGATCTTCTATGCGAAGTTCCAGTCCCTTCGCTATCTGCTGCAAGGTACTCATCTTGGGGGTTCTGCCCTTTCTTAGGGCATCTATCGTCGACTTTGATATTCCAGTCATATAGGCCACCTGACGGTTGCTTAATTTTCTCTCTTTCATGATTTCATCTAATATTATCTTCATAGATACCATAATACGACAATTTTCGACAAAATACATCTGGGAATTACTGGAAATATTTTTTCTTACGACACAATTCGACACAAGATATATACATATTATGGTAATATATTTTTAATCACCCATGGTGAAAGAATACATATGAGGAGGATATAGTATGGCAACTCAAATCTGTCCAAAATGCGGAAGTAACAATATTACTTTTCAAAGAGAGCAAACAGCCAGTATAGGTGGTAGCCTCCATTCGTTCGGTGGCGGAAAAACTGGTCACGGAATATTCTACTGGCTCTTTATAGGCTGGTGGTTTTGGATTTTCAAGTTTATTATGTGGATGTTTAAAGTCATGTTAGCGATTTGCACGCTCGGATTAAGTACCTTGTTTACACGTAAGAAAAAAGGGAAAATAGGCGGTAAAACAATAACCGCAAGCAAATCTATCAACCGTACGGTTGCAGTATGTCAGAATTGCGGACATACTTGGAAGGCTTAATCTACAAAAAGCTGTCACTTCTCAACAGTGACAGCTTAATGTGCTTCATCCTAAAGGAGGCTCAATAATGAACATAGAGGAATACATACAAAGACGTTTGAATCCGCAAATTGATTGGTATGATAAAAAATCCATTCATGCTCAAAGAAGATACAAGCAATTTCAAATAGCCGAAATCACTCTTGCTGCTTGTATACCTTTACTATCTGGATATACAAACGAATCGGCGTGGATTGCACTTATCTTAGGTATATTTGGTGCTATCATAGCAATTATCGAATCAATTACCAAACTCAATAAATATCATGAAAACTGGATTCAGTACCGCTCAACTTGTGAATTGCTTCGTTACCAGAAAAGTTTATTTTTAACACATTCGTTTCCTTATAATCCAGCAGACGAAACCATTGATAATATTTTTGTTAAAAATATAGAAAACATTATTTCGTCAGAAAATAATCAATGGAAAGTAATAAATAGCATGGAAGAGGCCAATAATCCAGATGACTCTAATTAATTTTTTCGTATGTTTGCTCGAAAATATCAGGCTTACACGGGTATTGTTCTCCATGTACTCCTGTTATGATCCAATCACCCGGAAGGGCTTTCATATCTCCTTCCAACGTGTGTATTATTAACTCTTCATCTGTTTGATAGGCACTAACAATAACTGGTTTTTTACGAAAATTATATTTTTTATTTTCCATAAGACCCCCATAAACGAAAGGACTAAAATATGAGTATTTATAATATTTTTATTAGCCATGCTTGGAAATATTCCGATGACTATAATAAAATTGTAGAATGGTTAAACAAGGCACAATCCGAGGGAAAATTCACGTGGAAAAACTATTCCGTTCCCGAACACGATCCGTTAATTGACCCCAATACAACCGTAGGTAAAAGCACACTTAAAACCATGCTCAAAGAGCAGATTCGTCCAGCATCAAAAATAATTGTAATTTCCGGTATGTATGCTACATATAGCGACTGGATAGATTTTGAAATTGATACTGCTATTGATTATAGTAAGTACATCATAGGTGTTAAACCTTGGGGACAACAACGCATACCTACAAAGGTAAGCAATAATGCCAATATAATGGTTGGTTGGAACGAATCTTCCGTTATCAATGCAATACTAAACTAGTTTCATAATAACAGATGAAGAGTTAATTTGCAATGCTAAGCTATTGGGTGCTACCATCTCCGAATAGCTTAATATATGAATCTAATGATGCATATGCTTTATGTGAATGCATTGCATCGTCTTCGGTGACGGTCTGCACAAGCAGACCGTCTTTTGGTTCTCTAAAATTCATATAATAGAACAGATGTTTTCAATACATTTTTATTGACATTGTAAATAATTTTCGTTACAATGTATTTATAAAATTTAAGTGAGGTGTTATTTATGGCTCAAACAAACGTCAATATTCGAATGGATGATAACTTAAAACAGCAGTTCGACCGTCTTTGTAATGAACTTGGTCTTAATATGTCTACCGCTATTAACATCTTTGCAAAGACAATGGTTCGCCAGCAGAGAATTCCTTTTGAAATTTCTCTTGATGTTCCCAATGCCGAAACCTTGGCTGCCATCGATGATGTAAACCACGGAAGGAATTTAAGCAGAACCTTTCATAGCGTTGCTGATCTGATGGAGGACTTAAATGCTTGACATACGATACTCAACCAAATTTAAAAAGGACTATAAAACCATTATCAAACGTGGGTACAATCCACAACTATTGCAAGATGTTTTAAATATCTTATGCAGTGAGCAGTCGCTTCCTCCCAAATACAAAGACCACAATCTTTCTGGTAACTACGAAGGACATCGGGAATGCCACATCACTCCCGACTGGTTACTAATATATAAGATTGAGCACGACATATTGACCTTGTCATTAACCAGAACCGGAACCCATAGCGATTTATTCTAAACTACCCCCGGACCTTTAAAGTTCGGGGAATTTTCTATCATAGGTGGTAAATATGGATCAGTCAAATAAAGAAAATATCAATCAGCTTCGTGTAGGATGTCTCTACATACGTGTAAGTACTACAGATCAGGAGGAATTGTCTCCTGATGCACAGAAAAGGCTCTTATTAGATTACGCAAAGAGCAACCACATTGTTGTGCCAGACGAATTTATTTTCGAAGAAAGTGTCTCTGGCCGGAATGCCCAGAAGCGTCCAAAATTCCAACAAATGATTGCTCTGGCAAAGTCAAGCGAACATCCGGTAGATGTTGTCCTCGTTTGGAAATTTTCCCGGTTTGCCAGAAATCAGGAAGAATCCATTGTATACAAAAGTATGCTCCGTAAGGACCATGTTGATGTTATAAGTGTCTCTGAACCGCTTGTAGATGGGCCATTCGGAAGCCTGATCGAGAGAATAATTGAATGGATGGATGAATACTACTCTATCCGGCTTTCTGGCGAAGTACTTCGCGGTATGAAGCAAAAAGCATTGAATAACGGATATCAGTCCAGCCCATGCCTCGGATATGATTCTGTCGGGAAAGGAAAACCATTCATTATTAACGAAGAAGATTTTAAAATCGTATCTTATATCATGGACCAGTATGATAACCATAACATGGACCCTACCGCTATCGCACGAAAATGCAACGAAATCGGTTACCGGACCAGACGTGGTGGACTATTCGAACGCCGCAGCATCGAATATATCCTTCGCAACCCTTTTTACTGCGGGGTTGTAGAATGGAATGGAATAAGATTCGAAGGCACGCATGAGGTAAGATACACCCGTGAGCAGTACGAAAACCGGATTCGTCTTATGGACTCAAGGAAACCCCCTAAAAGACACCGGAATATTTCAGCTTGCCAGCACTGGCTTTCCGGCCTTCTCAAATGTTCTATCTGCGGTGCCACGCTCTCATACAATTACAATAAACAATGTTCCTTTTTCCAATGCTGGAAGTATGCCAAAGGATTCCATAAGCAGTCCTCCTGTATTTCTGTCAAGAAGGTGGAACGAACAGTGAAAGAATGCCTGGAACTTCTCATGCGTGGCGAAAACTCCGCATATATCCGGCGACAGCCCAAACCTGTAGATAACACCGATGAAATCAACTCTCTTACCCGTGAACTCAATAGGATTTCTGTCAAAGAAATGCGTGTGAAGGATGCCTATGAAAACGGCATTGACAGTCTTCAGGAATACAAAGAAAACCGAATTCGCCTGAACAAGCAACGTCAAGAGTTGGAAGAACGGATCAAAGTACTAGATTCGCAAACCACACATTGTAAATCCGAAAGCGAATTTTTAAAGGATTGTGAAGCCGCCTACAATGCCATCGTGGATCCGGATGTAAGCAATGAAGAAAGAGGGACTCTTATACGAACCGTGTTCGAATCAATTTCTTTCGATCGTAAATCTGGTGAATTGCTCTTTGATGCAAAATCATAGGTTAATGCTATATGGTGGACCGGATGGCGAAATCGGAGCTTCCATGCGCTATCTGTCACAGCGTTTCACCGCGCCAAACCGTACCTGTATGGGAATATTGAACGATATCGGTACAGAAGCCCCTGAAATGTTCCGTTCAGGGGCTAACGCTTTTTTTGACGCTTTTGCAACCGTATAGCTCCATTTCATAGGAAGCAAATTCAGATATACATCAATGTTGTCCTTATCATTGACAACCATCTTATCTAAAATGTGCTTATAAAACTCGTCATCGTATTCTACGCCGCAGACAATTTCGTTGATAGCATCTCTGATTTCCTGCACAAGCTCCTGCTGCTGCCTAATCATAGCCTGCTGCTTGTCGATACTGTCGATAACCGATTGCAGCTCGGCAATTTCAGCATCGCACTTAGACCGTGCCGCAGAAAATTCATCTTTGCTTATATCCCCAGACATATAAATGTCAATCAGTTTTGTACGCTTATCTTCGATAGTTGCAATCTGTGTTTTCAGCTTTTCAATATCTGTGCCTGTCGTATCCATAGCGATGATGGACTCTATAATAGAAGTAAGATTTTTCGTGATTTTCGTCTGTTTGAGTTTTAATTCCTTTGTTACAAGGAACATAATATGTGTCGCATCTTCATTGCGTATGCTTGCTCCCGTGCAGCCGATTTGATTTTCCGCTTTGTCAGTATGGGGGCTTCCGTGCTTTGCCGCTTCCTGACACCGCCACGCCTTATATTTGCTGCCGTCTTTTCTGGTTTTATATCTTGCTACATAGCTTGCGCCGCAATGCCCACATTTGATTTTACCCGAAAACGGATAGCGGTTGCTGTGCTTCGCCTTGCCCTCTTGCGAAAGGGAACGCTCATCTAAAATTCGGTTTGCTTCTTCAAACAACTCACGGGATACAATCGGCTCGTGATGGTCTTTGATAATCACAAATTCTTCCTGACCTCGATTGTATTTCTTTTCGTGAGAGAGAAAATCTGGCGTATAGGTCTTTTTCTGCACCAAGTCGCCGCAGTATTTTTCGTTGCGAATAACACGGAGAATAACGGTATTCTGCCATTCCTTAACACGCATAGGCTCAATGCCTTCCTCCCGAAGCTCACGAGCAATGACATGAGTTCCTTTTCCTTCGTTCACAAACTTATGAAAGATAAGGCGTACAATCTTTGCGCCTTCCTCATTGATGGTCATTTTTCCGTCTTTTACATCATAGCCGAGCATACTGCGCCCAAACACAACGCCTTGCTCCATCTGGCGCTTTTGT
>OLGD01002089.1_pt1 | contig 24577 bp, 23 predicted proteins | sample 1605311 | NCBI WGS metagenome assembly OLGD01 (sample SAMEA3888917, study PRJEB22519) | human gut metagenome | biome: human gut; feature: human-associated habitat; material: faeces | place: Denmark | collected 2010
ATCTGTAAAATACCAGTAAAATAAATATATGATTATCTCCGGCTTTCTTGAAGAGTGCATGAGAACTTTTTGAATGATAGTTCCATCTTTGAATTTCAAATTTCTGATAAAGTGAAAGCGGAAATTTAAATGGGTAAGCCTGTCCTTTTTCAGCTAAGCCGGTACATATTCGCTCACCGCCTTGGTTTATCATGACAAGAAGTCTGTAAGGCATAAAAAATGTACACTTATATTTAATTTTCATGGTATAAAACCCTTGAACAGGAACGGCCTTTACCGTTCTTGTTCATAGTGTTTGGGTTTTCTTTGCCGTTGCGTCTTTGTCTGCTGTTTCTTCCGCAGGCGCTCCCGGACGGAGCGTGTTTCCGCTTCCTCATGGAGCAGATTTGCGACATCCCGCTTGCTGTCAAACATCATCAGCGAATCGTATCTCTCGCCGTAGGCGTCCTGCACACGAGTAACCGCAGAGCGTTCTTTTTCCTCACGGATGGAAAGCCGCGCCTCCATCAGCTCACCGGCGTCAAATTCTGAAGCCTGTTCCTTCAATTCGCTGTATTCCTTCAGTGCGGCATCCAGTTCAGCAGAATACTTTGCCTCCTGCGCTTCCAGTTTTTTCAGCGCACTTTCCATTGCGGCAATATCCTTCTTTACAGAAGAAATGCCGGTATCATCGGCGCAGTCCAGAGAACGGAGCAGCATTTCCTTTTCCGTTTTCAGTTCTTCCAATTCTTCCGTCAGCTCCGCAATGCGCCGGGTAAGGTCGCGCAGCTTTGGTATCTGATAAAATGGCGTTTCCTTTTTCTCGGCAAGCAGATTTTTCCGTTCTTTCGTTTTTTCCTTAATCTGCCGTACCAAGCCCATATACCGTTCCAGCTTTGGTATAGCCGCCTGAATATGCTCGTTCATGCGGTGTTTTCCCATACCGATATGGCGAAGCTGGTAGCGAAAGATTATCATATTGCCACGCAGCCGTTCCATCGCTTCCGCAAGGGCGGGAATCGTGTTTTTGACTGCCTGTGCCAGCTTTCTGACAGCGGCTTTCAGTTCACGAAGCAAAGCATTGTCTGCTTTGATCTGCCGGTTTATCTCGCAGCGGTCAGAGATGATTCCCTGTCGTTCCAGCGCACGGGCGACAACGCCCTCATGAATGGTTGGCCGTTCGTCCAATCCTCGTTCTGCATGGCTGCGATGGTCAATGCGTTCTTCATAGCCGTACCGTTCCAGATAACGATTCGTCGCATCTGCCCACGCCTTGCGCCACTGGACAAGTTGTTCTTCGCTGTTCCAACGCTCAGAGGTAGGATTTTGCCTTCCGTATTTCGTGCTTTTCGGGTATTTGCTGACTCGTTCATATCCGTGCTTTTCCGCTTCGGAGGGCGGCAGATATACCTTCTTGCGGCCGACCTTGTAAGGGTACTGTTTCTCCCACCCATCAGCCTGCGCCGCTTTGAATTCGGCGGCGGTAAAGCCCCGTTCTTCGCCGTTTCGGACACAGAGATATTCTTTCTCGGCCTTGTACTGCTAGTTCCCTTTTTCGTCCAAAGGGCGAACCGTTACCATGATATGGGCATGAGGATTGTGCCCGGGAGGATATGGATCGTGGACGGCAACATCGGCGCACATCCCATCGGCGATAAAATTGTTCTGGATAAAATCCGTCAGAAGCTCCTGCCATTGTGCCGGTGTCAGTTCAATGGGCAAAGCAGGAACAAACTCACGGGCAAGGCGGCTGTTCTTCGTCTTTTCATTTTTCTCCACCGCATTCCATAAAACGCTGCGGTCTTTCCATTCCGGCGGAGCAAACTCTGAAAGAAGCACATCCTGCCATATAAGTCCTTTCTTTCGTGTGAAGTCATGCTGTACTCCGTCATAGTCATTCAACATCTTGGAACAGCTCAAATAGGCGGAAGCGGCAACAGCAGAACGCCCATTGCCCCGGCTGACCATTTTTGCTTCCAGATGGTAGATTGCCATTTGTTCTCACCTTCCCTTCGTTTTTGTTTCTTTTTCGCAAAAAGGAAATGGGGGTCGCCGGAGCAGCGATACCCATATCTGCGACAAAGCTGCCGGTAGCAGGTTTTCGCAGGCAGTTGGCTGGTTGTTACAACTGTTTTGATGTTCAGGCAAAATATGGCAGCCAACTGCACAGGCAATGCTCGCTTGCGGCATTGCCTGCCCCCTCTGGAGAAGCGGCTGAAAGGCACTTCGTGAAGAGCGCACGAGCCCGACCAACGGGAGGGCTGCCACCGCCTGCTTTCGCAGGTGGTGAGTAAGTGCGCCCTTCGGGAAAAAGAGAAGCGCCCCGGTTGCCCGGAGCGCCTACATAACACTTTATCGTAATGCCCAATACAGAAAATCCTCCAGCTTCGTCAATTCCATGTCAGCGGCAGGCGGATAGACTTTTTCCAATATGGCGCCTTCTTGAATCAGCCGCCGTGTCCGTGCCCTGCGTTCTTTCTGCCGGTCACGCATCAGCGCTTCCTCCAGCCGGTGCTTAGCCTGCAATAATTTTTTCTCGTTATCAGTCATAGAACATCCTCCTTTGGTATTAAAAATAGGGTTAATTGATTTCGATGTAATACCAAACATCCTCCCGTTTGGTATCACGCTTTTTCTGAAAATATTTGTAATAGCAAAAATGCCTCCGTTTGGTATTGCAGTCATACCAAACAGGGGGGGGCGAAAGCAGTAATAAAAACCATCTCAAAAGAAAAAGCGGATCGACATACATCAATCCGCTTCCCGTATCATTATGCTGTTTTCTGTTCCGCCTTTTCAGAAGATTTGCCCGTCTGCAATACCGGCACAGCGCTTGCCGCTTTCTTTGCCGCATTGCGTTCCTTCTGCATTTTCCGATTTGCCTGCGTCCTGCATTCATCGCAGCAATATTTTGCATTGTTTCTCGTTGTGGCAAAGGCTTTGCCGCAGTTTTCGCAGACGCACTCCCGCTTTCGGATTTCTGCCGCTTCCTGCCGATAAAATTTCGCCCGGCAGTTGGGGCCGCAGAACAGCGTATTTGACCGTCTGGATTCAAACTCTTTCCCGCAGCATTTACAGGTCAGCCTGAACGGCCGTCCCACAGCGTGTTCACCGGTTTTGATTTTCTGATACCGTTCCCGGCTTTTTATGCGGTGCCGTTTAAGCTGCTCCTGCCGCTTGATTTCCTCCGGCGTCAGTTTCGGGGCGGGCAGTTCAAACCGCCCGATGAATTTCAGGTAAATCTCCACCTCCTGCACCCGATCCCCGTCGATTTTCTCCGGGGCATGGACAATGATCTTGTCAATAAACTCGTTGATCATCGGGGTGGTCAGCTCGGAAAAGTCGGTGTATTTCTTTGCCAGTGCAAGGAACTGCGCCGCACGGCCAGTATCTTCTTCAAAAGCGGATACCTGCTGTTCGGCCTCCGCTGCCGATATTTGAAGCGATTTCTGTTCCGCTTCATACTCTGCCAGCAAGGTGTCAAAGCGTTCGTCGGTTATGCGTCCGATGGCAAAGGATTCGTAGAGCTTTTTGATGATGGCATCCAGCTCGGCAATGCGCTTTTTGCTCTTGCTGAGCTTCCGCTTGGCTTCCTTTGCGGCTTCCGCCTGCCGTATCCGGGAAGCGGAGCGTACCTTTTTCATAAATTCATCCTGATTTGTGACAGCAAAGGCGCTGGCTGCACGGATGGTTTCCAGAATCAGCTCTCTGACCGCTTTTGTCCGGATATAATGGCTGCTGCAAGCGTGAGTACGCTTTTGATGTGCCAACGTATAGGAGGAGCAATCAAAGAAGTCTGACGGGTACAGCTTTTTCTCTGTACCGCCTCTGGAACGGTGGTTATACATCTTCTCGCCGCAGTCGGCACAGTACAAAAGCCCGGTCAAAGGATTCGCCTCGCCGATGGTATCAATGCGCTTGGGCGTTTTCCGCAGCTTCTGCGCCAGCTCCCATGTCTCCTTATCCACAATAGCTTCGTGGGTGTTTTCAAAAATCAGCCATTCTTCTTTTGGGTTGGGGACACTGCTCTTATCCTTATAGGATGCCTTGTGGGAACGGAAGTTGACCGTATGCCCCATATACTCCGGCTTGGATAAAATCTGCCCGACTATATAGCCGCTCCAGTTATACGGGTTGGGAAATTCCTTCCTGCTCTTCCAGACGCCCATTCCTTTTTTGCCGAAGTAAACGGCGGGCGTTTCCACCTGCTCGTCAAAGAGGATGCGGGCAATCTCATACGGGCCGTTTCCTTCAATGGTCAGGCGGAATATTCTGCGGACAACTGCGGCGGCTTCCTCGTCGATCAGCCAGTGGTATTTGTCCTGCGGATCTTTTTTGTATCCGTAAATAGCGATATTGGTGGTCGGTTTGCCGGATTCGCCCTTCGCACGGACAGCGGCTTTCTGCTTGCGGCTCAGATCCCGTAAATACCACTCGTTCATGATATTCAGGAAAGGCGCAAACTCATTGCTGTTCTGGTCGTTGCTGTCTACGCTGTTCGCAATGGCAACAAAGTGTACGCCGTGCTGCCGGAAAAACACCTCGGTGTAAAAGCCGGTTTGCAGATAATCACGCCCTGCCCGGCTCATATCCTTTACGATGACGTGCGCTACTTTCCCGGCCTCAATATCCGCAATCAAATCCTTCCATGCCGGGCGGTCAAAATTGCCGCCCGAATACCCATCGTCGGTGTAGTGGACAAGATTTTCGTAGCCCTGCTGGCGGGCGTAGGCTTCAAGGTATTTTTTCTGATTGATGATTGAATTGCTGTCCCCGGTCAGGTCATCGTCACGGGAAAGTCTTTCGTATAATGCTGTGATCTTTCCTTCCGTCTGTTTCACGCTCATGATGCGCTCCTTTCAGACTTCCGGCTCATTTGTGGTGATTTCATTATATCACAAGTTCCGGCATTTGTAACCGTTTCGTTTCGGATCATTCGTAAAATTTTATCTTCCAGCGTTTCCTGCGCCGTTTCGCTGAAACACACCCTGACTTTGTAGGTGGTGCCGCCGATCCGGCGTGTCATATAGGAAGCACTGTTGTTTTCATTGTTTGCCATAGGCACCTCCTGTTGAAAAATTCATAAAATTTTTGTATAATGTGGTTGGTTCCGGTATGGTGTAACCATTTATGCGTTTGAAAGCGAACATAAGGGATAAACACCCTGCCGGTGCAGAAATGCCCCCGGAAAAGCCTTGTGCTGTAAGGCTTTCCGAGGGCAAAAGCGTTACATCTGCTGTTGGTTTTTCTCCCGGTATTTCCGTACCCGCGCGGCGGTCTGCCTGCGCCGGGCTTCTTCGGCACAGCGCTGCGAACAGTACATCCGTTTCCCGTCGGCCGGGAACGGTTTGCCGCACTGCCTGCAAGCCGTTAACGGCGTCGGCTCACTGCGAAACACAGCTTGCAGTTTTGCGTCGGTCGGCAGCACTGCGCTGCGGAAATACCGGCATAGAGCGCTGTTTGTGTAACAGATACCGAACATGGGACAGTCGCAGTTCAGCGGCAGACATCCGTACTCCTTGTCGTAGTTGGCGCACAAGGAAGTAATCAGCTTTTTTATCCGCTGCTTTTCCCGGCCTGTCAGTTCACGGTTTTGGCTTGGCATCGGTCATTCCTCCTTTCTTACTGCCGGAAGTAATCTGAAATAAAAGAAATGGATTACTCCCTCACTAATAGGAGAAATACAGGGCGGTTGGCGGAACTGTTTTTTCGCAAAATCAAAGAATTTTAAAAAAATTTTTTGAAGGGAGGTTTCTGCGGTGTTTGAAGATGATTATGAAAGCGAAAGTGATATTGAGCAAGCCGGTTTATCCGAGCAGGCTCAGAGGCAGCTTGTAAAAGAACAGCGTCTTATTGAAGATCTGGAAACCGATGCCGCAGAACATCCCTTTGAGGAAGATACCGAAGAAAAAGAGCCGGAGCGGAAGAAACTCAGGCGGGAATTGCAGGCGGAAGCCCTTGCCCGTCTGGAGGACGCTGCCAGAACGCAAAAGGATTTTGAAAATGTCATCGCATGGTGGGACAGGCTGGACGCTAACCGGGAGCGCAGGGAACGCTATCATGAACTCAGCCGCAGCGGGGACGATCTTCCGCTGGAATACGGTGCGTCAGTGGATGAGCTCTTTTTCCCGGACACATTAAACGGTGTGATGGAAAAGCAGCTCCGCAAAGGGGATTTTCTTGATGTGATTTTCTGCTGCCCCTATGATATACACGAGCTTGTGGCGGAGAAAGAACTGTCACAGATCCTTTTTGAATTGAATGAGGAACACAAGGAATTGCTATTTCTCTGCGCCGTCCGGCTGTTCAGTTCCACACGGATCGCCGGAATACGGGGACAAAGCGACCGGAATATCCGCAAGGTGCGTGGCACGATGTTCAAAAAGATACGAAAAAAGCTGCTTGCCGCCCTTATGGACAAGGCGGAAAAGCAGCAGCCGATGACCTTGCTGGAAAAAGAATTTTTAAGAGAGTGCGGACTAACAGTTGATAACGGAACAAAGAAACAGTATAATAGATAATATAAATTCGAGTTATTTGGGTTACAATCTATAGCGGAGGGTTTAGTGTATGACGAACCTTTTTGAACGCACCAGTTCCCAATGGGTGCGGTACAGTGAATATGAATGGAAACCGGCAGAGGACGGGACTCTGTATCTTACGCCCACAAAAGCAGCGCAGCCGGGCATCTACGATCCTCTGGCGGAATACCGGCAGATCGTGCTGGACGCCATCGACATTGGGCGCATGGGAATGGCAAGGAAACCGGATACGGAAATCCAGACCGCTATCCGCCAGTTTGCCGTGAAGTACGGGCTGTTCGGCCTGATGACCGCACTGCCCACCACGCCGGATTTTATGGAATATGAAGCGGTGTACCTGCCGAAAAACCATTTTATAAAAGCGGAAACGATGTCCACCGAAAAATATCTGGAACTTTTCTTTCCCTTTGACAAGCTGGATGTGATTAAGCATGGAATCGAATCCATGTGGAATATCGAAAATGACCGTGTTATGATGGCGCTGGCTATGACCATGACGGACAAGCCGATGGCAGTCAATATGAGCTTTCAGCGGGAGTATGCGGAACGGTACGACTGGATGAAGCAGCAGTTCATCGACTGGGCGTTTACCTATGTCAACAGTATGCTTTATTATGAAGATTACGACACGTTAAGCGAGGATACCCGCCGTCTGATGCAGCAAAGCATGGCAGCCTTTGGCGGCAATGCGCCCACCTATCATATTGCTCTGCTGGATAAGCCGACTATTATCTGGGATTTCCACTCTCTGCTTTTGGGCATACAAATGATGTTCAGCTTTATGCTGACCGACAGCAAAAATCCGATCCGCCTTTGCAGGCACTGCACGAAAGCCTTTGTCGCAAGCAGGCCGAGCGCCGTGTTTTGCAGCCCGCAGTGCAAGAATAAGCACAATGTTTACAAGAGCAGGGCAAAGAAGAATCGCTCAGATAGGGAGGAACAAGGAAATGATTGATAAATGGATCGCCGAAGCAACGGAATGTGATTTTAAGGTTGCTCTGGAAGTGAGAAAGCCGAAAAGCTGGCTGAAAAGCGTCAGCGCCTTTGCAAACGGCATCGGCGGCACACTGTTTTTCGGTATTGATGATAACAGAAATGTAGTGGGGCTTGCCGACGCACAGGCGGACGCTGAAGCAATCAGCCGTTTGATTAAAGAGCGTATCACGCCTTATCCGAACTTTATCCTAACTCCCGAACGGGAAAAAGGCAGAGATATTCTTATACTGTCTATTTCCGCTGGGCGTTCCACGCCATATTATTACAAGGCTGACGGCGTGATGGAAGCATATATCCGTATGGGGAACGAAAGCGTGATGGCTCCGTCGTATGTATTGAATCAGCTTCTTCTCAAAGGGATGAATCATACCTTTGACGCATTGATTTCCGAATATAATTTCAAGGACTATGCTTTTTCCAAGCTGCGTGAACGATATAAGGCTTGGACAGGTAACAGCATGGAGGAAAAGCTGTTTGATTCCTTTGAAATACGGAATGAATACGGTAAACTGACCAATGCAGGTGCTTTGCTTGCGGATGATGCGCCGATCAAGCAATCCCGCCTGTTCTGCACACGCTGGAATGGCCTTGATAAAAGCGGCGGCATGGTGGATGCGCTCGACGGCGCAGAGTATTCCGGCAGCCTGATTATCCTGCTTAATGAAGGGGTTAGTTTCGTAAAGCGGAATATGAAAACACGTTGGAAGAAAACAGCCAACTCCCGCATTGAAATGCCAGATTACTGCGAACGGAGCGTTTTTGAAGCTCTTGTCAATGCGCTGATCCATCGTGATTATCTGATCTTGGGCAGCGAAGTCCATATCGACATTTACGATGACCGTCTTACAATTACTTCCCCCGGCGGCATGGCGGATGGTACACGGATACAGGAAAGAGATATTTTCAATATTTCCTCTACCCGCCGCAATCCAGTCCTTGCTGATATTTTTGGCCGGTTGGGATATATGGAGCGACAGGGAAGCGGATTTCGGAAAATCACGGAAGCCTACCATGCAGCCCATAATTACCGGGATGAATTGGAACCTAAATTTTATTCCGACGCAAGTTCATTCCAAGTTACGCTGTATAACTTGAATTATGGGACTGCAATTAACACAGCTAAAGTTATGATTGAAGATGAAAATGTTGCGATTACTCCTGATTATCTTGCGATTGAGGTTGCGATTGACGGACTGAGCGCAAGCCAAGCTACGATTAAAAAAGCCAAAACAGTATTCGCAAGCATGGGCATTGATGGTATCTTTGGACGTTCCGACATAGCCGCTATTACAAGCGATTCCGTTACTGCCGCCGGTAATCTTATCACAAAGCTGAAAAAAGCGGATTTGATTGAAGCCGTCAGTGGGTTTGGAAAAGGGAAATACAAATTCAGAGTTCCAAAAGTATAAAGAGAATGCCCGTTATCAACATACAGCCGATAACGGGCATTCGATTAAGCGTATACAAGTTCCGTCAGTACAATTTCCTCTGCACGGTTGCGAATACTATTCATGCGGCGCACCCGCTCAATCTGGTCGGCCGCTTTCAGCGCTTCGGTTACGCCTTCCTGCTTTGCCATAGCAGATACAATGTTTTCCATACGCTCATTGCAGGCTTGGTCGATTTCCGCCAAATGACAGCGCAAATTGCCTGACGTCAGCAGGTTTGTGTAAAGTATACTTCGGTGTTCTTTCAGATAACGGCGGCGCATACGCCCGTATTTGCCGATCTGATTATCGCCGATGTCCGGCAGGGCGAGATTCGGGATGAGGTAATCTCCCTCCCGACAGTAAGTGCCTCCCATCTGTTCAAACAGGGACTTCATAAAGCAACAACTCCTTTCTGTGTTGGATTTCAGCGGTTATACGATTTTTGCTCCTTTCCTATAACTGCTTTTCAATTCACCACAAATGAGCCGCAGTCATATGTATTAGGTGGCTGAAACCACCCTTTACATATTAACTCTTGATTTTTGATACTATTGCTATCGCCTTGAAGCTCGTCATCACGACTGAGTCTGCAGTATAATGCTGTGATTTTTCCCTGTTGGGGCTGTCTTACTAAATTCATTTGATACTCCTTTCCGACAGCCTTCTAGTGGCAGGAAGGGATTATACCAGAACTGCTGCTAAAAGGCGAGGTTTTAATTGTTAGGTTTCTGAGAACTTTCGACGGTGTTTTTTGCGGGAACACTTTCTATTATCAGCCGCTTGAGCTTATCTTCCAGCGTTTCCTTCGCTGCTCGGCTAAACACATTCTCAACGACATACCATTCACCGTCGATCAGTAGGCCGTTGTATCTGGGTAATACTACTTTCATTTGGCACCTTCTTTCAATTTGACAGAGCGGCCACAGCTTTTTGTGCTGTGACCGCTTTGTCGTTACGGGATTACTTCATCTGCATTACACAGACTGCTTCGGGGCGGATGAGCTTTGCATCGATGGTTTCATAGCCGACGTAGCCTACCTGTTGCTGGGGTACCAGCACTTCGGTGAGGGAGCGCATCGCAAAGGGCTTGCGATCGACGATCCAGAAGTAGCTGAAATCACCGAAAGCGATAGGTCTTGCGCCTGTGCCTTCCGTCTCAGAAGGCATATAGTCGGAGATGTATACCGGCTTGCCGAGCAGGGTGTTGTCGCTGTGGTTCCAGAGGTAACCGCCATCACCGTCGGTCATGGTGCGGAGCTTGTATGCGGTTTCGTTGTTCATGATCCACACGCTGTTGCGACGACACTCCGGATCCTGTGCGAAGAACAGATCCACAACGTCGCTGTAGTCAATGCCGAGGGCATAATGGCCGACCATGGCATCCTTTAGGAATCCCTTTGGTGCGCTGATGCCATCGCCGTTGATGCAGGCAGCTTCTTCAGCACGGCCGATGCTTCTGGCAAACTCTCTGGTGACCTGTGTTTCTACATCGAAGCCTGCGTCTTCAGTGAAATCCTCGGACACACGGGTGGCGCAGCCGAGAGTATGACCATCCAGCTGGTAATCGTCGCATGTCTCCACATTTTCAAAGAACATGGGATTCTTATCGGTGAGCCAAGTGACTTCCGGCTCATTGTCAAACGCCCAGATGGTATAGTCACCCTTGCGGAGACTATGGACAGTGCCGATGCGACGGAACAGGTTTTCCTTCTGGCGAAGCGCTTCGAACTTCTTGTTGGATTCGTAGGGCAGTCTGTAGCTGCCGTTCTGGGTGTCACGTCCACTCTCCAAAACAGTGGTGTTCGGAATTTTTCTTTTTGCTCTGGCTGCATTCCAGAACTCGCGGTTATATTCAGTAGTATGATACATATTGGTGTTCCTCCTTTAAATTAGCGGTTGCAGCAGGTGCATGCGTACATAGGCAGCACGTGCTTGTCTTTTGCAGGTAAGATTTCTTCCAGCGTGCCGCCACAGTTGGGGCACTTGATGTTGAAATAGTGGTACTTGTGGATGTCGGTGGGATGCTTGGCCAGCAAACGATAGGTGCCGGGCACTGCGGACTCCAGACAGAAAGTGGAGATTTTGAATGCGGCCTCTGCGCTATCGTAAACGTGGTCGATGGGTCTCTTGTTTGCTCCCTGAATGCCTCTGCCATCGAGAGCGTAATACTTGAATAACTTGTCCATTTATGGATCCTCCTTGAAAAAACTTGATTTATGGGGCTATACCCCTTCTTGATTTCCCGCTGATTTTCGTGGCATTGCCACGCCGTCTCGGGAATAAATAGTTGGCGAGATTTTATCTCCCCTACCCGCTAAGGCGGGCGCTGTGCTTGCAGTAGCTTTTCACATCATCCAGATCATACATGTGGATAGTGCTGCTGCCATCTTTGACGGAGTAGCGGATGTCCTTGGTGACAGTGATCGTGGTGCCGTCAGCCTTCTTATATCTGCGTCTACCGACGGCAAGGATTCTGCTGCCAAACAGCTTGTCCTTCCAGCTCATGTGTTTCCTCCTTCCTTGATCAGCTTGTAGCCGCGCTTGCGGCAGTGGTTGATGGCATCTCGGTAGTAGCTGAAGAACACGGTGCTGGTGCCTCTCTGGATGCACCACGGCATGGGCGTCAGCGCGATGCTCCTGCGCAGGATTATCGGCTCACCATCTGCAGTGTGGTACATGGCAAACGCGTCCTTCTGGCTGTCACCGAAGTCTGCTGCATCCGGCATTTTCATCGGCATTCTGCCATCTCTTGTGCTGTAAAACTTGTAGTTTCTCATGTGTTTTTTCACTCCTTTCGTCTGTGCGCAGGTTTGCGCAGGTTATTTATGTTGTTTTCAAATTTGCTTTCTTTATAGAAAAGACCTATTTTACCTGCGCAATTCTGCGCATATGGTTTATATCGCTTGCGCCATACCTTTGATGCGGTATCCGCGAAGTATGGTTGTTTGCCCGCCGCCTCCCCGTGGATGCTTTCTCACCACCTCGGCAAAGCCTCGTAATGCTTGGTTGAAGTTGCGGTTGCTTTCTGCATAGCAGCCGTTTTCAGTGCACCAATTTCGGTAGCACTCATATACGATGGCCGTTTTTATTTCTGCGGCGGTGGTGGCCTCCAGCTTTTCCTCCACAAACTGCATCACCTTGTCGCTGTCCTGCTTGTACTCAGCGGTGGCTGCGATTACGGCTGCCGGTTGCGTCAAACCTTCCTGCATGGCAAGTCTGTATCCTTCTACCAGCCAGTTGAGGATGGCGCTTTGATTCTTCGGCTTGCCAAACTCGGATTTCAGCGTTCTGTCCTGCTCGGATTCTTCGAAGTGTCGGTCGAAGGGGATGATCACCACGCGGCCGCTGCTGAACAGCGTCATATCGTTGATCACCGGCAGATAGTTGGTGTTGATATACAACTTGAATTGCGGCTTGAAATCAAAGCTGTTTTCATGTAGAAATCGCGCGTTGAGTGTATCGTTGCCGGTCATGCTCTTAACCTGTGCTGCGTTAAGCACCAGTCCGCGTCCCGGCTCGGATATGTTGGTAAATCGCACACCCGCCAGTCGAGCAATATCCTCGCTGGGTGTCTGGCTGCTGACATTCTGCTTTATGCTGATCGTCTCCGGTCTCGCGGTGCAGCCGTAGCTGCCCAACACCTTAAGAACACTCTCACACAATGTTCCTTTTCCGTTTCGGGTCTTTGCGCCGTATAGAATGAACAAGCACTCATGACGGGTATCGCCGCTGATACCATATCCCAGCGCCTTCTGCAAGAATTTGGCTGTGTCTGCGTTACCGCTGGTGATCTCATCCACAAAGGTGAGGAATCTGCTGCAGCGTGCTGTGGGGTTATATTCTACATCGCTGATCTTTGTCAGCCTGTCCTCAGCACGATGCTCGGTGAACTCCATGGTATCCAGATGCAGAGTGCCGTTCTTACAATTGAATACATAGTGATCGCAGTCGAACTCACTCATGGCGATGGGGTAAATACCCTGTGCATCGCGGAGAATGGTGTCGCGCACACGGCGGGTCTGCCACTTGCCACAGTATTTGAGAAACTCCTGTCGCTTCTGTTCATCTTGTATGGACAGTGCGTATATGAGCATGGTGTCTGCCAACTCCTTGCAGTATTCCATGGCCTTGAGGTTGCCGACGTCTGCGCTCCACACACCATCGGCGTAGCAGTACCAGCTTTTACGCTCCGGCACATAGCGGACAATGTCCTTGTAGTAATCTGCAAACAGACGACTGGCACCGATATCCGACCATGCGTACCTGCGGCTGCTCTCTGGCCGCATTGATGCCAACTTTTCTGCCGGTGTGTTGAATTGTTCCGGCGGGATGTAATCATCCCGATCGGCAATCCGTTCGCCGAACTTCTTGGCGCTGCTCCAGATGCTTGCCAGCTCATCCTCCGACAATGGCGGTACACATCGTTCCGCTTCTATCTTGAACAATTGTTCCGCTTTGGCTGTATCACCATATCGCTTGATGAGTTTGCCTGCCTTTTGAGACAACGTTGCATTGCGGCTGCCTGCGGTGATCGCTGCGGGTAGCACCTGATCCACCGTTTTGTCACCTTCGAAAAACATGACCTCCGGCTGTTCGGTGCCGAAGTAGAAGCGAGCTGCGTCCAGCGCATTTTCATCAAACCACGGGAACTGTTTCTGGATTTGGTGCTTCGTGGCTGTGTATGCTTTGCTGTCCGTTACCTTCTCCACAGGGAAGTAGCAGTGGAACTTGGGGCGAGCTGGGCGGCCGTTCTTTTCCTTCATATGGTTGCGGCTGTAACAAACTGCGAATGTCACATTCGGGAATGCTGCCACCACATCCTCCGGCTGTTTCCACTGCGCGGGATCCTCACTATGATCGTTGTCGCAATCCATAGGGATGCAATCCGACCATTCGAAGCCTGCTGCGCTGCGTTTATGATCGCGGTACATAGCGCACACGTGATCGTGCTGCATTGCACGCTCCAGCGATGCGATATCTCTTACCTCCACCTCGGTGGGGTAGATGCAATTCTTTGCGTTGCCGGTGCAGCTTGCGGTGTAGATGGTAAATCCTTTCATTTTCTTTCACCTCCTTTCGGTGTTGTGGTTGGTGTTGACTTCAGTTCGCATTTTCCTTCAACCATTCCTTAAATGCGTCTACGGGAACAAGAATCCTTGTTCCAATGCGGATAGTGGGAAAACCCTCTCGCTTGGTAAGCTCATACGCCTTTGGCAAGCTGATCCCCATGTGCGCGGACAATTCCTGCACACTCATCGTTGCTTTCTCCATGTATTTCACCTCCTTCTTCATAAAAATGGGTACAAAAATACCACCCTACTATTGCTCCAGCGGCAATTTTAGGTGGCTACCTTAGTACGATGTTCGCTTTTCCGTTTGTCTTGATTTGCAGTAGTGCGTTGTATGCGGTTAAATCTTTTACACCGCAGCTGTTTCGTTTGTTGATCATTGCTTCTTTTCTCTGTGTTCTTCGTAACTCTCGTTGCTTCTGTCTGTTCCTCATATCTCTACCTCCTTATTTTGGACAGACTACCCCCTTTGCGGTTTCTCGCGGGAAATGACTAGCAACGTCCGCGAGTGGGGATATTCGGTTGTACCATATTGACAAGTTTCGTTTCACTTGCTATAATGATTATAACACAAGCAAAACAGAAAAACAAGTATTCCGCAAGTATTTTGAGAAACAACAATAAAAACGAAAGTTCGAGGTTTTTTACGATGGCAAAACAATCAAAACCTATCATCGACAAATATAACGCAACATTTCCTACCATACTCAGAGCGTTGGAGGAACACCATCCTGCTGACGGCCGGAGCACCACCCATAAGGCTCTGGCCGAGGCCGTAGGTGTTCGTCCGCAGACAATCAGCCTGTATGCTATTGGCGATACACAGCCTACACCGGATACTCTTTTGAAAATCGCTCAATACTTTGGTGTATCTGTTGACTACCTACTTACGGGCGTTAGCTCTCAAAACCAGCAGGTGAATGAAACGCTTGGTTTGTCTGAAGAAGCTATCCAGTTGCTGAAACTCGCAAAGCAGTATAACAAGGCGACAGATTTTCCGTCGGTATTGGAGCTGATCAACGGACTGCTCTCCGACAAGGAATTCTATGAATTTCTGGACGACCTCGGCTACAAGGCCAGCCAGTTCCAAATTATTGCCCGTCACGAAGCTGCCAAGAATATTGATCTCAACTTGGGCGGCTACTACCTTTGGGACATGCAGATGTTCGTACAGGATTTTATTCGACGCCAGCTTGTGAAGAATGGCCTCGATATTGAACTTAATTAAAGAGTCAAAAGCGCCACCACACCTGTTTCCAGATGTGATGGCGCTTGCTGTTTTAATTCATTTTGGGTTCTGTGATGTCGCTGGTGCTGATCATGGCCTCCAGTGCCAGCCGCATGCCGAGTTTGAATCCGAGGGTGAAAGATGTCACCTCGTTGGCATCATTAAGTTCCGATGCACAGTCCTTGAACTTCTCGAAGGTTTCCTGCTGCGCCTGCGTCAGCGTTTGCATCAGCTCATCCTCGTTGCGTGTCACCAAGTGCAGCAGATGGGAGTATGTGCCGCCTTTGACGATGTCCCGATCACACGGGGTGACGTTGCCGTAGTACAGTTCTTCTATGATATTTCGCATGTTGCCACCTCCTTTGGCAGGGACACACAATACCAGCTTACAGCGCAAAAGTCCAGCGTAACAATCGACAATTAGCAAGCAAAACACAAAGCGACACCGTAGCATGCCTGCCACGGTGTCGCAATGCTTATTGCTGTAAAATTTTCGCGATCATCAATTCGACACATTCGGTATTGTCGAGGGTGTACACATTTCGTGCCTCGCGATATGCGCGATCCGCTTCTACCTCGGGAGTGCTCCACCACAGTTTCAATTCCGATGATTTCGATCCGGACATGATGAAGGAGTTCAGAATGACTGTCTTGCCATCTGCCGACGGTGCCAAGCGTGCCTCCAATTCCTTGATGGTCTTATAGAATTCCACCTTCGGATCATCCGGTCTGATATGCATCAAACCCTTCGGATCGATGAAGGAAATGTACTGCTTATCCTCTGTGTCAATCCACAGGATATAGTCGGGATAGAAATTTCCTGCTTCAAAGAAGCCCATGCCGACTTTGCTCTTATTGCGGAGAAGGTACAAAGATTTTCCTTCCAGCTCGCTGCTGTGGCTTTCGACGTACGCCTTTAGGTAATCGACGAAAATCATCTCGTCGCTGTTGAGCGCAACAGGTGACACCTGTATTTTCAGATTGCTCTTTTCCAAGCAAATCAGCGGTGCGTATAGGTGCGATCTGAAATCGAACATCACCATTCTGCCATGGAAGGAATCCTTCTTGTAAACATCCAGTCCGTTGTTTGCCTGCAAGATTGTGGAAATCTCAGAAATGAAAGTTTCCAGTTCATCGCTGGTTGTATCCAACGGATGCTGCTGTGCATAGGTAATGGTGTATTCGTCTACGAAGTTGCTGTCATCAGCATCCAAAATCGCGTACTCCAGCATCGGCGCTTCCCAGCGTTCCTTCTCGTATTTGAAGAACTTATCCATGTAGGATTTCAGCGCCATAATCGCATAGTCTGTGGCTGCTTCCAGCTTGGCAAGTGTATTGATTTCCAAATGGTGCTCCGGGATCAGTAACACATACCAGCCTTCTGTCTGGAGGATTTCCAGCAGCTTATCTGCGACGATACTGATGTTGAAGTACCGCTTTTCGCTCTTGTGCTGCTGCAATTCTTCAAAAATGCGCTGCATATCCAAAAGCGGCAACACGTTAGCGGGGAGCACGTGTTCTTCAGGCATAGCTTCAATTTTGAAACTAAAGGTGGAATCGATGGACTGAATTTTGCTGCGGCAATCAATGGTGGTTTTGCTCTTAAGCAGATAGCGAAGGAAACCCTGATCGGGCTTATCCAAAACCAGCCTGCGTGCCTGTTGCTTGAAATTAGCGCCATCCTTCACCTTAATCACATGAAGCTTCTTGCCCTGTACCTCGTTGAATCGGCTGATGACCGGCAGGCGGAATTCGTGAACGGTTTCATTGGTGGGCGTGCCTTCCTGCTCCAGATAGCTCTTGAAATCTTCCATATACTGCGCCTTCACGCCGAATATGGTCAGCGTTTCAAGAAGCTCAATGTGTTTGGGAGGCTTTACGCTTGCGTCCAACATGCGAGAACGCTTCAGGCACCCTTCATAGCCTTTCAAGCGAACACCGCGTCCGAATAGCTGAATTGCCTGCGATCCTTCGCCTTTTGCGAAGTTAATCAGTCCCATGGTGGATACGCGCCAGCTGTTCCAGCCTTCGGTAAACTTACGGGATCCGATCAGCATTTTGATCTTGGAATTCTGCGCGTTGATGCTGCGGAACAGGGAATCGGAAACGAATTCCTCTGTGCTGACGATGATACCCTTCTGCTCACAGTTTTTCAGCAAACCGGAGGTATCACCGATGTTTATTACACCAAAGTAATCGCCGTACTCACCAACCTTCAGACCGATTTCGCCGGATACCTGCCGAATGTTTTCCAGTCTCAAGCGCGGCTCATCTGCATTACCATCGGTATTGAAAACGATGTGCAGGATGTCTGCGAACACTGCTGCCGGATCAATATCATGGCCGAAGATGTCCTGCAGCGCAGAGAAGTCTCCGTAGAACAAGTCTTTGCCGGATCCGTCGTACAGACCTGTGTCCTCATTCAGCACAGCGCGGATGTTTTCAATCGCCTTTGCGCGGTTGCTCAAGAATGTGTTGAGGAAAACCAGCACTTCCTCTACGTCGGTGAGCAATTCTTTTTCTGCCTGTGTTAAATTGCTGCTCTTTACCGGTGCGGTAACACGGTTACCAACGAATACCAACAGTGGCTTTTCGATGTGGAATTCCCGCAGTTCATCTGCCTTGGTTTCAAACACCTTCATCTGCTGATAGAACGACAACAGGCATCCTACCAAATACAAATGGCGCTGTTCCTCAACGATGCTTTTCTGCAAGTTGTAAATACGGTAATCCTTGCCGTAACCGTCGCTATAGAAATACTTATAGGAATAGTCCATGATGATGGATTTTCCGTATTCCTCCATCAACGCACGTTCATCCTTAGCCTTCTGTGTGTTGCCTGTGGCATTAGCATTCAGCGCTTGCTTGAAAGTTGCGGAATATTCAAACGCGAAGCCTTCTGCTGAAAGGCGGGTGCGGTAATCGTACCACACGTCGCCGGAAAGACCCCTGTGTCCTTCGTCAACCAGTACCAAGTTGTTCTGCTCAAAGCTGTCGACAGAAACGGTCTTTACCTTGCCTTCTTCCTTCAGCTTGTTCATGTCGATTACAATCACATCATCGCGTCTGGTTGCGAATCCGCGATCCTTTTCGAACATGGCTGCGGGAATGGAAGACAGGGCAAGTTCTTCAAGGTGCTGCTTGCTCATGCCCTCATTGGGCGCCAGCACGATGACCTTGTTAATGCTGAGTTTGCTATTCAGGCGTTTGGCGCACTTGAAATAATGAAGGAACTGCAGGATGTTCATGTGCATGATCAGCGTTTTACCGCTGCCGGTGGCGCACATAAACGCCAGCTTATTTAGTTTATCTACGGTGTATGGTTGAAAATCAATGAGACCAAGAGACTCTGTTTTCTTATCATCCAGCCATGCATTCAAATCTGCGCAAAACGCTTCTGCGTCGGAGAAATACCGATCCAGATACATCTCTGTAAAAAGCAGTGCGACATACTGGAAGTACTTCCAACGTAACCCTCCGCGTTTCTCACCGATCTGACGCGTATGGCGGCAGATGTTTTCATCGTATAGCCGCAGCTTTTCGGGAGTGACTGCTGCGCCCTTCATTTTGCTGATGCGGGCAATATAGTCACAAAAATAGGTGTTGCCACTTTCGTTGACGCCTTCGTATTCGGTGCTATTCAATTTCTCACTAAGACCGCTGAGGGAATCAATTCTCAGTTCGTGTAAGAAATAGCGGAACAGCACGAGCTGATCGTCGAAAGAGGCTTGTGGGGCGGTTCTTCTTGCCATGCCTTACACCTCCTCGAACATGCGCTTCTTGAACTCGATCTCCGTCACCTGTACCTTCCAGCCTTCGCTGCTGCCGCGCAGATTTTCCAGATTGCTGTCGCCGTTGACGAAAATAACGTCGTACTTGCGATCCAGTGCATTCTTGCGATAGGTGGTGAAGTAAGCGTCCAGCGCTGCGTTAGATGCGATCACATCATCGGTTACGGTACGCCAAATTACTAGTGCACGACGACCGTCAGGCAGTGTGCCTTCAATCTGACGGAAAGCGTACTGGCCGCTGATGTCACTGACCAAATCCACCGCCCCCTCGTATGTCGGATTCTCTGCCGGTTTGCTGAGGAAGTAGGAGACAGCGCTCTGATTATTTACGGTCAAACCGATCAGATAATTGAAGGTTTCGCACAGGTCAATGTTGCGCTCCTTGCACTCATTCTTTTCGGTTACTTTCATGGTATAGGCGAAGGGATTCGAAAAGGCTTCTACATCCAGCAAGCTGCCGCGGCTCTCCAGATCCACCATGTAGTGAATCAGATATTCCTCACCCAGCAATGCTGCTAACTGGCCGCCATCGTCTGAAAGCTCAATGTTGGAAAGGGCATCTTCGTAGCTCTCAAGGCGCATATACTTCAGGACATGAGATAATCCAGTTATTCTACTTACAGGTTTGCCATTTTTCCACTCTGAAGAATATATTACTTTTTGCATTCGCGGAAGCGTTACCGTTTTAAAGTACTCGCCCATTTCTACAAGTATATACTTTCTGTCGCCCTCATCTGCTCGATTCAAATTAACAACAGCATGGCCGGTGGTTCCAGAACCGCCAAAGTAATCAAGGAATATCGCTTCCGGCGAATATGTCATTGAAGACAAACTATCCGTAACCGCATTTATACTTTTCGGGAACGAAAAATCATGTTTTCCAAGGCCAAAAATATCATTGAGCAATTCCGTTCCATAGGTACTTGAATCCATGAGAGGACCATACCACAAGGTTTTTCTGTGCTTGGGTTTTCCGTCTTGATGGTAATGAATCTGTATAGCACCTTTGATTTTTTTAGCCCACACAGTGCCTTCTCTGACGTCATCCATAATACGATCTTTCCCGTAATACCATCTTCGCTGTATTCCCGCATCATCAATAGGCCAGACTACTTCTATATCCGGATTATTATTTACAGGAATGCTGTCCGTAAGCTCCAACGCTTCCGTTACTCCTACGATCTCTAAAGTGTGTTTATCCACTTCAATGCCGTAGAACATTCCTGGATTCGACTGACGCGTAGAGTCTGTTCCAGTTCGACGAAGATTTCTTCTTATATCGTCAGAGATTTCTCTTTCTCTCGTGATTAGATCTTTTCCTTTTGGAATGGCCCAAACACCATATTCATGTGTATATGCAAAATTACTTTTTACTCGGCCTCGATGATTGTACTCAATAATAACCGGACGGATACCATACCCGGGCATCTGTTGGCGCATCATCGAAGAGAGGTTTGCGTATTCTGCGTCATCAATCATTACGCACTCGACAGCATCTGGTGCAAGAAGTTGGTTTCCTAACGGTAATCTGCTGCTTATTAAAGACAACCAGCTACTATCTTTATATCCGTTCTTGTAAATGATTTCCATACCGTCCGTATTATAAGGAGGATCAATATAGATTCCGTTCACCTTGTTAGCATAACGCGCCTGCATTAACTGCAAAACATGATAGTTGTCACCATTAATCATTACGCCATTTGTCTGCTCGTCCAAATCAGGAATGCTTTCCAGCAATGCATATTTGAAGGTGTTGGAGAAGTGCTTGGTGTCAATAATCAGATTCTCATTCTGGCGCAGGAAATCAACGGTAGGAGGATTGCTCCAACCGTCCGCTTCATCGATGGCGTACATAGCGATCCATTCGTCAATCTGTGCTTTGTTGGCGATGATCTCTGCCCAGAAAACTTCGTCGATCTTATCCAGTGTGATGCACCAGTTGGTTTCCACAACGAATTTCTTCTTCAGCCACAGCTTTTTCTGGAAGTCCTCAATCTGCGCAAGGAAATCGATGATGATTTTTCCTACACGCTTGATTGCTTTGACCTTCGCCAAATAAGTCTCCACGCGGGCTTCACTGCTAGTATCCAGGTCCTCCAGATGCATGACTTCGCTCTTGATGAAGAAATCCAGCTCACGGGTAAGGAATCCGCGCAGGTCTTTGTGGATGAAATAGTCGAAGGTGTTCTTTGCAACATAACCTTTCAGGTGCTTCTCCAGCAGGGTAGTTGTCTCTTTGCCCTTGCCGGTGGGGATAGGAGAAAGCAATGCAATGAGCTCTGCATCGCGCAGCGACAGAATCCATTTCTGGATGGCATCGTAATTTTCCTCTGCATACTTGCGCTTCTTATCTTCAGGAATATCGTACACAAAGCGGATCACAATTTCGCGTGCCTCTGCATCATATTCAAAAGTCTTGATGCCGGGATAGTTTTCCTCATCCTCGGTAAAAAGCATAAAGGTACGCTTGGTGTCCTTGTTCTCCTTATTATTATTCTGCTCGGTTGTTGCGTCCACCAAACGGAAATGCACAGTGATTCCGTCAAAAACGAAAGTGTAATCCTTGAAGTTTTCGCTGGTCTTGATGTAATACTGATCCTGATTTGCCCAGTACAGCTTTACTTCTTCACCTTCATAGGGGATGGCATAGACGCCCTCTTTATAACGGCGCTTGGAAATAAAGTCGCCGTCCTCATAGTACCGGTTGAAGAAGGAGTACAGCGCAGAATACACATCTGTCTCCAGTGCCGAAAGGTCTGCTCCTTCTGCCAGCGATTTCTGGAGTGTCATATACTTCTGCTTCATGGGTGCTGTGTCGGGCAGTGCCTCCACAGTCATACCCATTCCGGCAACACTTTCCTCGATCTGCGTCATCTGGGCGCGAATTTCTTCCTTGCTACCCTGTGCGAAGGGCGCAAGCGTTTCCTGCACCATTTGGGGCAGACGCTGCGTCAAAAATTCCTCAATCTGTGTTTTACGGAGGTTCATTACGCGATAAATGCCAAAATCAAGATCGGATTTATCAAGTTCGAAAATCTCCTTCAATAATTTTGTAAAGCGATCCAATCTCTCATTAGCCATTTCTGTTTCCTCCAATTAGTTGATCTATTTCATGCATTCTGGCGATTACTGCCTGTCCGGTTTCGGTCACACGGTAGTTGCCTCTTTTTTTATGTGGTTCCAAACAGCCGGATTTGCAAAGCGCCTTCATCCATTTGTTCATCGTTACAGGGCTGCACTGATGCTCTTTGACGAGATCGTTTTGTGAGAACATCACAACAGGTCCGTCGCGGGTTTCGGTTTGATGCTCCGACAGCCACGCGAGCAACGCGTATTCATTCGAAGCAAATAGATTCTTGTTTGATGCAATCGTTGTCATCGGAACACCTCCTTATCGTTACACTTTTCTATAATAATTTATAATGAAAATCGATTATATTATACTACAAAAAAATGTAATGTCAAGAGGTTTGAGAAAAGTCGCACTGTGTGCAACCGTCTGCGAAAATACAAAAAGACCAGCCATGCCAAGCTTTTACTTGATCATAACTGGTCTTTTCTGTTTTTGCCACTTGAAGGTGCCGCACAAATCTTGTTACGGTTTTATCATTGTGGCGCACCCACCTTCGGGGGGCGTTTGTTTTTTTGACGTCGTTTGCCGCGGGAAGGCGTGTGGCGGTGCGTCACCCGTCGTGCCGCGCCACGGGCTGGATCCACTTCATGGACGCGAACCGCGGCAGATACAGCACGAGCTTGCCGCAGTCATCCACCGCGAGCATGATGACATACGTCCAGAGGAACGGCACGTCCAGCACCAGCCCGCACACCGCCACCGCCGGCAGCACGAGCCCATAGTTCACCGCCACGTCGCCGATCAGGCCGATGCGCGTGTCCCCGCCGGCGCGGAAGATGCCCACGACGCACAGGTACGGGATGTTGCGGATGGTCACGTCCACCGCGTAAAACAGCAGCATGACCGCCGCCGTGTGCCGCGCTCCCTCCGAAATGTCGAACAGGCTCAGCACCGGCGCGCGCAGCGCCACCACGAGCGCGCCGAGCGCCACGCCGAACACCGGCACCAGCCACAAAAACCGGCGCGCGTTCCGCTTTGCGGCGGGCAGGTCGCCCTCGCCGATGGCCTTGCCCACGAGGATGTTGCACGCCGAGCAGATGCCCACGAAGAACACGAACACGATGTTTTCGATCGTCCGCACGACCGTCAGCGCCGCATAGTTGTCCGAGCCCATGCGCCCGAACACCATGTTCAGCGCCACGATCGACAGCGACCAGAACATTTCGTTGCACAGCACCGGCAGCACGCGCTTCCAATACGTGCCGAGAAAGCCCCGGAGCGCAAACAGCTGCCGCGCCGGCGCGATCAGGATGTTGCGCTGTACAAGCGACACGACGTAGATGATGAGCGGGTTCATGAGCGACGTGATCGCCGTCGCCAGCCCCGCGCCCGCCACGCCCATCGGCTCCAGGCCCGGGCAGCCGAAGATGAACAGATAGTTCAGCGCCGCGTTGGCCACGGCGCAGATGCCGCTTGAAATCATCGGCAATCGCACGCGCTCCGTGCTGCGCAGCGTCGTGCACATGGACTGGTAGACGGCAAGCGCCAGATACGACCAGCACGCATATTCGAGGTAGCGCGCCCCCTCCGCGATCAGCGCCGGGTCGTCCGTGAACAGCACCATGATCTCCTCGGGGAACAGCAGGCACACGAGCGTGGCGATGAGCCCGAACGGGAAGCCGAACAGGATCGTCGCGCCGAACGTGCGGCGGATGCCGTCCAGGTCGCCCGCGCCGTGATACTGCGCGATGAACACCGCGCTGCCGGACGCCATGCCGAACGCGACCAGCTCCACGAGGAACGACGCCTGCCCGGCCAGGCCCACCGCGGCGATCGACACGTCGCCCAGGCGGCCGATCATCAGCGTGTCGACCAGCCGGAACGAGGTCATCAGCAGGTTTTGCAGCGCGATCGGCAGCGCCAGCGGCAGCAGGATGCGCCAGAACGATTTGTCGAACAGGCCAAGCCCGGCAAGGGGGTTGCGCTTCATGGTCCTCTCCTTCTCCGTCTAACAGTACGCCGCACCATTGTACAGGATATGGCGGCATTTTTCAAGCCGTTTCGGCAGGCGCGGCGCGGCAAAGCCGGGGTTGGGTGACGGGCGGCCTGATGCGCGATGGAGCGGGGCATGGGAGGACGGCAGGGCGCGCCCTTTGTGCGCGGCGGGCAGGCGGGAGACGGTGGGCGGAAGACGCCGGGCAGGCGGCAAAAAGCGCGCGAGCGCATGGCGCGCGGCGGGCGGGGCAGACTATGCGCATGATTCGCCTGTGTGACGCGGCCGTGGAGGCCGGCAATTTTGGCAGCGCGTACCGCCGCGTGCTCGCGCTGTTCTTTCCGCGCACCGAGCCGCCGCGGCGCACGGTGCTTTCCGGCGTGACGTTGCAGCTCACGCGCGGCTCGGCGCTCGGCGTGCTGGGCGACGCGGAGGCGCTGCTGCGCCTCGCCGCCGGGGAGGCGGACTGCGCCGCC